>Ga0193729_1000296_pt1 | contig 25291 bp, 20 predicted proteins | sample U1c2metaG_FD_143036 | JGI IMG/M metagenome (GOLD analysis project Ga0193729, IMG submission 143036) | Soil microbial communities from a riparian zone of the East river system, Colorado, United States - U1c2 | ecosystem: Environmental > Terrestrial > Soil > Riparian zone | place: USA: East River...
TATCTGGATCGGCATCGGTCGCGGGCATCCGCACCTTTTTCAATTGCACAAGCGCGTGACCGATGCGGCCCTCGCCGTTGGTCTCGAACCGGATTTGCGGCCATTCCATCCGCACATCACACTCGCGCGTTGTCGCGATGTCTCTCCGCAATCGATCCGAAAATTCCTGCAAACGAATGTCGATCTTGATGCGGGAATGGTCCACGTGGAGTCATTCCACCTTTACTCGAGCCAGCTCACGCCCGCCGGCCCGATTCACACACGCGAGCTGAGCATCTCCTGGAAATAATGCGACGCTCATAGAGCGCCGCTACAGTTCGCGGCTGGAGAGCGGCGGCGCGATGTGCTCGAGCGATCGCCGCTCGGCCGGGACGCCGATCCACGCCTCGACCAGTGCGCCAAGAACCATCAGGGTCGCGGCCACGAGATATCCGGCAAACAACGCCGTGCTCGATCCCGTTCCGATTATCCATCCGAATAAAACCGGTGCGCCCACGCCGCCCGCGAGCGTCCCGATACCGTAGAAAATCGCGATGGCCAGCGCTCGAATTTCGAGCGGGAAAATCTCGCTTACTGTCAGATACGCGGAGCTGGCCGCAGCCGAAGCGATAAAGAAAATCACCGTCCATGCGAGCGTTTGTGTCTGCGCCGTCAAGAGACCGGCATGAAAAAGCCAGGCGGTCAAAGCAAGCAAAATTCCAGCAAGGCCGTAGGTGATTGTGATCATCTGTTTGCGCCCGATCGTGTCGAACAAATGGCCGAGCAGCAGCGGCCCAAGCACATTTCCGAGTGCGAACGGCAATAGATAACGGCCCACATTTTCCTCCGGCACGCCATAAAACCGCATCAACACGAGCGCGTAGGTGAAAAAAATCGCGTTATAGAAAAAAGCCTGTGTCAGCATCAGGACAAAACCGAGCAGCGAACGCCGCCGGTGTTCGTGCACGATCGCGTTCCAAATTTCTCGCCGCGGCGTGTGAGTGCGCGTGCGAATCCGCGTGGGCGGCGCCTCACTGTTGCGGCGGTCTATGACCGCCGAGGGATTTAAGGCCGCGATTTTTCGTTCGGCTTCGCTTACAATTTCTTCCGCCTCGTCATTTCGTCCATGAATCATGAGCCAGCGCGGACTTTCCGGAATCCATCGGCGAAAAAAGATTACGACGAGGCCAAGGGTCGCGCCGATTCCAAACGCGCAACGCCAACCCAGCCACACCGGCAGTCGACGCGGATCGAGCAACACGATCGTCGCAGCCGATCCGAGCGCGGCGCCAACCCAGTACGAACCGTTGATCATCAAATCCACCCGGCCACGCACGCGCGCCGGAATCAGTTCGTCGATCGCCGAATTAATCGCCGCGTATTCTCCGCCGATTCCCGCTCCAGTGAGTGCGCGAAAAAAAGCGTAGCTCGCGAAGCTCCAGGAAAACGCTGTCAGCCCAGTGGCCGTGAGATAAACCGCGACCGTGATGAAAAACAATTTCTTTCGTCCCAGACGGTCGGTCGCGTAACCAAAAAGGAGCGCGCCGAGCACCGCGCCCGCAAGATAGAAAGTCGCGCTCGCGCCCACCTGGGCATCGCTTAACCCGAGTGTTTCGCGACGCGTCAAAATTCCGCCTAACGATCCGGCGAGCGTGACTTCGAGACCATCCAGAATCCAGGTCGCGCCGAGCGCGATAACAATCAGCCAATGCCACCGGCTCCACGGCATCCGATCCAGCCGCGCCGGCACGTACGATTCGATCCATTCGCCATCGGTCATTATCTCGATCCGCCGATTCTGCTGCTTATGCTTTATCCGAGACCTGTGACGGAACCAGGATGGCGTCGCGCATTCCGTGCAAAAATTTCTTATCAGCCGGAACAATTGTCGCGAGCGCGCCCCGCAATTTGACGCGATCTTGCTCGACGAAGAAATACGGGCAAAGGCGAACGCGTCCTTTCATCGTTTTTAACTCTCCGGACTCCGGATTCCAGTAGCGATGTTCAAATAAGCGGCCTTTGTGAAAGCGCTGGAGAATCGTGGGCGATTGTTCGAATGTTTCGAGCGCGTGCTCGATGCGCTGCTCCCATTCGGCGTGCGGAAGATCGGCGCCGAGCGCAATCCCGCGGCTGCCCCAGCCAAGCGGCGAAAATCCGCTTACCTTTAAAAGAAGATCTCGGTCTTTCTGACTAAGCTTGGCCGCCTCTCGCCAGTTGTGAATCTCAAGGCGCGGAATGACCGCATGCTGCGGCAGCGGAGTTGGATCGAGCAGCCATGAGTACGGAATCACCCCCTGCAGCTTGATGAAATATTTTTCGCCGAGTTCGCGCCGCCAGAATTCGCGCAATGGCTGCATCCAAAAGAGGGCGAACCACATTTTCTCTTCCAGATATGGCTTGATCGGCGGCGTAATCGTGATGCGGCCTTCAGCGTTTGCGCGCAACGTGTTGTCGATGTTGGGAATGTTCGGCAGATCAAACAGCTCGAAGAACCGGTAAACCGCGCGATCATCTTGCGGCTCATAATTTTCCGCCGCGACCACACGCCATTCCACATCACGATGCCTATCTTTCAATCGCACGGCGATCCATTCCATCTCCGGCCGATAAGTCGCTGCTTCCTGTGAAATGACGATGTCGCCGCCGTTTGGCAGCACGCTGTGAAATCCGTCGAGCATTCCATTCGTGTCGCCGATAATTTCCTTGTCGAACGCCGAATAGGTTTGGTTGAGCCAGCCAGTTAAGCCGATTCCACCAGGTACGGAGTCGATTTCGGCAATGATGTAACCGTTCTCGGTGAGAACGAGATCGGGCCGGATCACGCGCGGCAGATCGTCGCGAATTTCTTTTCGTCGCGAAAACTCGATGAGTTTTGGCGGTTTGCCCGCATCGAGATAGCGCGCGATCCAGCCTGGCTGTTTGCCTCTGACGCTGAGTTGATACAGCTGATTGCAAGCGCGCTGAAAAACGAAAAGGCGATGACCGAGCTGTTCGAGCTCCGCCAGAAAATTTTTTTCGACGGGAAATGGATCGGGTGAAAGCAGCCAATCCTTTTCCGCGAAGAGACCTTGAGGCGGAACGGCGTCTCGGATCCGGGAGAGTTTTTCGTCTTGCACAAGCATTTAGAAACAAACGTTCAACGTCCAACGCTCAACGTCCAACGCTCAGTTGTGCAGCTGCCTGAATTGAGCGTTGAAAGTTGAGCGTTGAGGGTTTTCTGCAAAACGTTTCAGCGGCCCGCCGCCATCCTCTTCAGCGCGAGCTTCACCAGCTCTTCCGCTGATTTCGCTTCACCGCGTTCCTGCAACTCGCGCACGGCTTTGTGCGCATCGATCTGTTTGTAGCCCAGTGCGATCAAGGCGAGCACGGCTTCGTTCGCGCGTTCCTGCTCGGGCGCGGGCGCGTGCGTCGCGCTAGCGGCTTCCCAAGCCGCCGCTACGCCAAGCTTGTCTTTCAATTCGAGGACGATTCGCTCCGCGGTCTTTTTTCCGAGCCCGCTGATCTTCGCGAGCGCTGCGACGTCGGAGTTCACGACCGCCGCTTTGAAATTGTTCACGCTCATTCCACTGAGCACCGCGAGCGCAAGCTTTGGTCCGATTCCGCTGACGTTATTGACAAGCAAGCGAAACAGATCGCGCTCCGCCACGCTCATGAATCCATAAAGCATGTGCGCATCTTCGCGAACGGCCAGATGAGTGAGAATGTGAATCGGTTGACCAACCGCCGGAAGTTTGTCGTAGCTCGAAAGCGGAATAAAAACTTCGTAGCCGACCCCGCCGACATCGACAATCGCCTGCGTCGGCAATGCGCTCGTCAGCCGGCCATCGAGAAACGTGATCATCTTAAATCGTTAAATCGTTAAATCGCTTAATCGTCAAATGCGATCACTCCGGTTTTAAAACGAGCGTGAGATCGACCCGCTTGCCTTTGACGATGTTGAACCCGTGTGCGCGAAAATCTTTCCAGTCGTTAGGCAGCACCGGATAAATTTTAGCCGCAAGATCAGTCGGCAGGATGACAAAGCGCGGACCTGTTTGCTCCATGAACCGCTGCACGTTTGCGGGACGAAGCGCCGGCGTCGCCAGCCAGCCCCGAACGCTTTCGGGGCTGCGAAAATACCAGACCAAACTCGGCTCGTTGTAATCGACCGCGCCGAACTGCATCTCTGGCCGCAAATACTCGCGCGATTCTCGATAAAGTTGCCAGGCCGGAAAAAATCGCGCGGCGAAAGGGGCGATGCATAGCGCAATCGCTAACCAGACGATTGCGAAAGTAACTCCGGACCTTTTGAAGAACGCGATCGGCATTTCATTGTCGATCCAACGCCGCGCCAACAGAAGCGAGAGAAGCGGTAAAGCCGGCAGCGTGTAGTGCGGTAGCTTCGTTTTGATAAGCGAGAAAATGATGAAAATGATTCCCGCACCGGCGAGAAGGTAGTTATCGATCTTGTCTCCTCCGCTGTAGCCCCGCGCATGCGGGGTGACCCCGGCCTCTTGCTTCCCCCACAATCTCCGCATCAACCAAGGCAATTTGATCGACCAAGGAAAGAAACTGGCGAAGATCGTCACGACATAAAATGGCAGCAGCAGAAGATAGGCACCCAACGAATTCGCGCCATGTCCTTCCATCGCGCCAAACGAGCGCCCAATCACATGACGTCCGATTCCAACGGCAAAGAATTCGCCATGCGTTCGAATCAGCGCGGGGATTCCCCAAAATGCAACAACTGCGAGCATAAGGACGATTCCGCGGACAGATCTAAAGCGCTGGTTGAGTTGCGATCCGCGAACGAAAAATACTGTCGATCCAACTGTCAACAGTGGAGCCCACGCGATCGGCCCTTTCGCCAGAAAACCGAACGCCAGCGCCAAATAGAAGATCCACCACCACCTCCATAGTTGGACGTTGGACGTTGGACGTTGGACGTTGGACGTTTGCTTCCCCCAAATCAGCTCATAACCGCTCCAATGCGCCAGCGTCACAAACAGCACCAGCCACATGTCCGCGACCGCGGCTTTCGCGTGCACGAACGTCTGTAATGAAAGCGTGAAAATGATCGCCGCCCACCAGCCGACGCGAGCTCCGTCGATGCGCGATCCCCAGGCGAAGATTGACAATGCGGTCAGCGCGGCGGCGATGGCTGATGGAAAACGCGCCGCGAAATCGTTCTCACCAAAAATTTTGTAGCTCGCGACCTGTGCCCAATAGGCGAGGGGAGGCTTATCGAAGCGGACGCGATTATTAAAATAAGGAACGACGTAATCGCCACGCTCAATCATCTCCCGCGACGCTTCGGCAAAGCGCGGCTCGTCGCGGTCGATCAACGGCAAACTCCACATGCCGGCCAGGTGGAACAGAACGCAGCCAAAGAAAAGCAGTGCGCAGTTGCGGACACGGGCGTTCGTCGCGTGTTCGCGATTTATCGGAGTTGCGGATTTCAAGTGCGCACTCAAAATAGCGTCCGGCAAATGTGACGGGAACTTATTTATGAAGCGTAGGTGCGTTGTTTATTGGCTGATCGGCATCGTGATTGCCGTGATCGTTGTCATCGTGGCATTCCACTTCGATGACGCGATGCGAAATTTCATCGCACAACATCAGAGCCGGGTGGCAAAGAATTTTATGCGCAACGTGAGCCGTTTGGGTGATTGGACCGAACACTTTGCGCTTGGCGCCGCGCTGGCTGCGATCGCCTGGTGGCGCAGGAGCAAAAAGTGGACGCGCGTTTTTATATCGATGTTACTCGCGCTTGCGCTGGCTGGCGCCGCGGCCAGAGTCGTTAAGATGACGGCCGGTCGCGCACGGCCTTCGGTGAAGACGGAAGCCCAGCACCTTGCTAGTCAAGGTGCTGGGTGGAACGGCCCGCGCCTGAGCTCCAAATATCACGCGTTCCCTTCCGGTCACACCGCGGCCTCGACCGCATTTTTCGCCGTCTTATTGTTCGCAAACTGGCGGATCGGCCTCGCGTGTTTGCCGATTCCATTGCTCATCGGCTTTTCGCGCATGTACGTCGCAGCGCATTATCTTTCCGACGTTGTTGCGGCTGCGTTGCTCGGTCTGCTCTGCGCAATCTTGGTTGCACGCCTTCTTCCTTCTTCAATCCAAGATCGACAACCGAAAATGCAAAGCAAAAAGCCGCCACGCAGTGAAGCGTGACGGCTGATTGCGAAAGGCCCGTCGTAGCCGAGGTCGCCGACCCTCGGGCCGCGGATCCCGAAAGCTTTCTGGGCTACAGGATTTACTGATTGTTGCCAACGATTTGTGGTGCAGGCTTGCTTAGTTCGAGCTGGTCGCTCACTTTCTGGAGGCCTGTAGTGAGAGCTTCAATCTGCTTCTGCTGCTTAGCTATGGTCGCTTCCAGTTTCTGCATTTTGCGGTGCTCTTTGAGGAACTCGTTGAGCAACATCGCGTTCACCGCCTCGTAGCGCACACTGTAGATCTCACCCTCGGCGTCGCGCACCACCAGGTCCGGGTCCACCTTGGCCACCTCCTCGGCAATTAACCCAAATTGCGCCGTGCGGGCAGGATCGCTTTTGTACTGAAACGTCACCGGCTGGAGGCCCAGAATAGCTTGGCTGGTTTGATCCATCGCTTTAATCTCCTTCTTGAAGCGCCGCGCGGAGGGCGGCGGTTGCGTGCCGAGCTGGCCGTTACTGCCGTTTATATAGACCGCGGTCATCGTTCCGCCCTCGTTCACTCCGTAAATGCCGGCAATAAAGGTGGCGACCTGGTTATCGTCGCCGATACGGATGGTGTTGCCCTCGCCAGCAACTCCGAAGTTGCCGATATCAATATTGAAATCGCCCGTGGTGAGAAAGAAACCGGCTGAATAGCCCAATGTGATGTTTCGGCTGCCCGAGGTGTTAGTGTAGAGCGCTTCAAAACCATTGGCTGTGTTGCGGTTGCCGGTTGTGTTGAAATTGAGCGCTTGAAAACCATCGGCCGTGTTGTTGACGCCGGTTGTGTTGCTAAGGAGGGCGTCAAAACCTTCGGCCGTGTTATCCTGGCCGGCTGTGTTGCTCTGGAGCGCTTGATAACCGTTGGCCGTGTTGCCGAAACCGCTGATGTTGCTATAGAGCGCTTGAAACCCAGTAGCCACGTTGTCGGTGCCGGTGGTGTTGCTATAGAGCGCTGCCGAACCATTGGCCGTGTTGGCGCTGGTTGTGTTGCTATAGAGCGCTTGAAACCCATTAGCCGTGTTGTCGGTGCCGGTGGTGTTGTTAAGTAGCGCGTTAAAACCGGTGGCGGTGTTGGTGCTGCCGGTGGTGTTCAAAGAGAGCGCCTGAAAACCGGTGGCCGTGTTGGCGACGCCGGTGGTGTTGCTATAGAGTGCTTGCCGACCGACAGCGGTGTTGTTGGCGCCGGTAGTGTTGCTGCTGAGCGCAGCAGCACCCACGGCCGTGTTGTTGATGCCGGTGGTGTTGTTAAAGAGCGCTCCCGCGCCAACTCCGGTGAGGTTGCTGCCGGTGGTGTTGAAGTAGAGGACTCGAAAACCAATGGCCAGGTTCGCGTTGGCGGTGTTGTTGTGGAGCGCTTCCGTCCCAATGGCCATGTTAAAGCTGCCGCTGGTGTTGAGGGCAAGCGCGTTAGAACCAACCGCCACGTTGTAACTACCGGTGCTATTATCTAAGAGCGCACTGGAACCCACGGCCGTGTTGTTGATGCCGCTGGTGAGGCTCTGGAGCGCATTTTGACCCTCAGCCGTGTTGGCGCCGGGATACCCTCCGTCCGGTGCCGGACTAACCCCAAAAGCTTTCGGGGCCGGCGCAAGCGCAAAGCAGCAGAGCGCGAGCGCGATGAGAAGAAGACCGCACCGCGCCGAAGATGCGTTGAAACGTCGGGTGACGTAATCGAGCGCGTTCGTAGCAAACGGCGCTTTGGTATGTCAAGTCCTAAAATTTGAATGGCAGAGGGGTGGGATTATCCAAAGCTGCGCTTTGGCTCTGGAGTAAGAGCTTCGCTTTTGACCCTTACGCTTAACGTGCTCCACACCGGCAAGTGAATAGATTGGTGAGAAGTGATAAACGCTGGCGCAGAGGAACAAGGGCCGACTTCCCACCAGTCACCTCTCACTAATCACTTGCCTAAGAGCCGAGGGGGTGGGATTCGAACCCACGAGGCCTTTAGGCCTGCCGGTTTTCAGGACCGGAGCCATAAACCACTCGACCACTCCTTCATCCGCGGAGTCCTCGCGCGTGATCGCGCACGAGCGGCCACCGGCTCTGGACCAGAACAAAAAGCCGCCACGCGGTGAAGCGTGACGGCTGATTGCAAATGCCCGTTGTAGCCGAGGTCCCCGACCTCGGGGCCGCGGACCCCGAAAGCTTTCGGGGCTACAGGATTTTACTAATTGTTGAGGACCGTTCGCGGCGCAGGTTTGTTCAGTTCAAGCTGTGCGCTCACTTTCTGGATTTGCGAGGCCTGCTCTTTGAGCTGCGCGGCGAAAACTTCCATTCCTTTGTGTTGCTGCGCGACGGCGGCTTCCAATTCCTGCACTTTGCGGTGCTCTTTGAGGAACTCGTTGAGCAACATCGCGTTGATCTGCTCGTAGCGCACGCTTTCAGGCTGCCCTTCGTGATTGCGCCCCACCAGATTGGGATACACCTCTGCCACGTCCTCGGCGATGAGGCCATAGGCGAGGGTCTGCGTTACATCAAACTCCTTCTTGTACCGGAAGGTGACCGGTTGGAGCGCGAAGACTGCTTCACTGGCTTTGTCCATGGGCTTGATGTCGTGTTTATAGCGCCGCGAAGATATGTTGCCTCGGCCGACTATGTTGCCGCTACTTATAGTAACATAGTCGGGATCAGTCCCAACAACGGGCTGCACCGTCCCGTAAATGTTTCTGATGCGGGTGGTGTCGCTCTCGCCAGCAAGACCGAATATGCTGGAGCCAATATAGACATTGCCACTGCCACCGGCGGAAAAATATCCGGCATTGGCGCCGAGGCACGTGTTGCCGCTGCCCGTAATGCCGTGGCCGGCGCCATCCCCGATGGCCACGTTGTCGTCGCCACTTACGTTGTCGAAGAGCGCTTCCCAACCGAAGCCGTTGTTGTACAAGCCGGTTGTTTGACTATAGAGCGCTTGATAACCGAGGGCGTTGCTGGAGTCGTCGCTGGTGGTGTTGCTAAAGAGCGCTTGATAACCGACGGCCGTGTTGCCTTCGGAGGCGGTGTTAACGTTGTTATAAAGCGCTTGATAACCGACGGCTGTGTTACCGCCGCCGGTCAGGTTGCTAAAGAGCGCTTGCCGACCGACAGCTGTGTTTGTGCCGCCGGTAGTATTGCTGCTGAGCGCAGCAGCACCCACGGCCGCGTTTGAGTTGCCGGTGGTGTTGTTATAGAGCGCTCCAGCGCCAACTCCGGTGAGGTTGTTGCCGGTGGTGTTGAAGTAGAGGACTCGAAAACCAATGGCCATGTTCGCGTTGGCGGTGTTGTTGCGGAGCGCTTCCGTCCCAATGGCCATGTTAAAGCTGCCGGTGGTGTTGAGGGCAAGCGCGTTAGAACCAACCGCCACGTTGTAACCGCCGGTGCTATCATTTGAGAGCGCATTGGTACCCACGGCCGTGTTGTTGATGCCGGTACCGAGGCTGAACAGAGCGTTCGTACCCTCAGCGGTGTTGTTGCCGGCATAGCCTCCGTCCGGCGGTGGGCTAACCCCGAAGGCTTTCGGGGCCGGCGCAAGCGCAAAGCAGCAGAGCGCGAGCGCGATGAGAAGACAACCGTGCCGCAAAGGTGAGCAGCCGATTGATTTTCTTAAGTGTAGAGTTGTCATTTTTTTTGATTTCATTTTTGGTTTTTTATTGAGGTTGGGTTGTTGAAACTGCATTAACTGCAATCCAGTTCCGCGCGAAACCAGGAACCATCCTCGCGAGGCGCTTTGAACAGCGGCCTCACTTCGGCTGACTCGGGGCTCCAGTTGGATCTGGAGATCGCGTAAAGCGGCAGTCCCAGCGTAGATCCAGCCCCACGGGCTTCTTCAGTCCGGCCGAAGATGCGTTGAAACGTCGGGTAACGTAATCGAGCGCGTTCGTATCAAACGGCGCTCTGATATGTCAACCGTAAAATTTGAATGGCGGAGGGGTGGGATTATCCAAAGCTGCGCTTTGGCTCTGGAGAGTGATCCCGCAGCGGCGGGATTTTCACCCATGCGCGTGACGCGTCCCGCCAGTCGAACTGCGTTGACTCGTTCGCTCCCGCTCACTCGACCTTCCGGCCTGCCCGTCTATGTCGCGGCTTCCCAGCTCGCTCCATTCGAATCCCCGCTCTTCGAAAACATTCCGGGCTGCGACCAATCAAAGTTCGAGCTGCATCGACCGGCTGGCGGAGGGGGTGAGATTCGAACTCACGAGGCCTTTCGGCCTGCCGGTTTTCAAGACCGGTGCAATCAACCGCTCTGCCACCCCTCCAGAATTACGGTTACGCGAAGTGTGCCACTCGCAGGGAGTTGAGCAAGCGCGCTGAACAAAACTGTAGCGGCGCTCTATGAACGTCGGACGAATTAATGCGACGGTCACAGACCGCCGCTACAGTAGAAAATTCAGCAAGAATGGTCTCGACACCGTATTATGTTCATGTGAACTTATCGCATGGGCATATCGAAAAAGCCATACCGTCCTGTCGTTAAAGAAACGCCGCAAAGTTCCGCGCCGATCCATGGCCGTGGCGCGTCGTGGAGTCCGGCCAACCGGTTCGAAAAGCTGCATATCGATCTTAACGATGTCGATGCCCCGTTCGCGACTTCTGTCGGAGTTGTCGATGCCGATCTTGAAGGTGAGCCGCCTTCGGTCGCCGCGGCGACCTGCGGGGTGCCAGAGGACCGACCGCGATGTGCGACACAATATTTTCGTGACGGCTCGAAAACGATCATCTCGCGCAATAGCAGTCCGGATGTTGGTTTCGAGACGAGCGTAAACCCGTATCGCGGTTGCGAGCATGGCTGCATTTATTGCTACGCGCGGCCGACGCACGAGTATCTCGGGTTTTCTGCCGGCCTGGATTTTGAAAGCAAGATCATGGTGAAAACGGATGCGCCGGAATTATTGCGGGCGGAACTGGAATCGCCGCGCTGGCAACCGCAAGTGGTGGTGATGAGCGGGGTGACCGACCCTTATCAACCGATCGAGAAGAAATTGCGGATCACGCGAGGTTGTCTCGAAATGCTGACAAAGTTTCGCAATCCGGTCGCGATTATCACAAAGAACCGGCTCGTCACGCGAGATGTCGATCTTTTGCGCGAGTTGGCGAGTTACAACGCTGTTGCGGTAAACATTTCGGTCACCTCGCTCGATGCAAATTTGCAGCGTGTGCTGGAACCGCGGACTTCGATTCCGAGCGCGCGCCTCGAAGCGATCGCGCAACTGCGCACCGCAAGAATTCCGGTTGGCGTGATGGTTGCGCCGATTATTCCCGGATTGACCGATCACGAAGTTCCGAAAATTCTCGAAACGTGTCGGAAAGCCGGCGCGCAATTTGCCGGTTACACGATTGTGCGATTGCCGTGGGCGGTTGCGCCGTTGTTCGAGCATTGGCTCGAAGAACATTTTCCCGATCGCAAAGAGAAAATTCTCGGACGCATCCGCGATTTGCGTGGCAACGGCAAGCTTAATAATTCCAAATGGCACACGCGCCTGACCGGCGATGGAATTTTCGCGGAGCAAATCGCGTCGCTTTTCGCAGTAGGTTGCCGTCGTGCCGGAATCGGAAAACGGCCGCAGCTTTCCACGGCATCGTTTCGAAGGCCTTGCGAACAACTAGCATTATTGTAGCCGCGCCTCTGCGAGCGCGTGGGCACGGAATCACGAACGATTACGAAATCCAAATCGTCTTGATGTTGGTGAATTCGCGGATTCCTTGGGCGCCAAGTTCGCGACCGAAGCCGGAACGCTTCACGCCACCGAACGGAAGTCGCGGATCGGAAGCGACCATGCCGTTGACGAAAACCATTCCGGCATCGAGCTCGGATGCGAAAAGTTCCTTTTCGGCCGGATCGCCTGTCCAGGCGCTCGCTCCGAGCCCGAATGGGCTGTCATTTGCAATCTCGATTGCGTCGGCGGCGTCGCGCACGCGAAAAATGGAGGCAACTGGACCAAAAACTTCTTCGCGATAAGCGGGCGACTTTCTCGGTACATCGACAAGCACCGTCGGCTCATAAAAAAACCCCGGGCCGTGAATTCGATTTCCGCCGGTCAATAATTTCGCGCCTGCCGCAATCGATTTTTGAACCTGGTCATGGACGCCGTTGAGAATTTGCTCCGTCGCCAGCGGACCAATCTCAGTCGTCTCATCGAGCGGATCGCCGATTTTCAACGCGCGCATTCGTTCGACAAACTGGCGCAAAAAAACGTCGTAAACTTTGTCAGCAATAAAAAATCGCTTAGCTGCGATGCACGACTGACCGCTGTTGATCGTTCGCGCTTTAACGGCAGTAGTGAGTGCGTTTTCGAAATCAGCGCTCGGCATGACGATGAACGCGTCGCTGCCGCCGAGCTCGAGGACAGTTTTTTTGATTTCGCGCGCGGCTGTGCTGGCGACAGCGCTGCCGGCTTTCTCGCTGCCGGTAAGCGTGACCGCTTTCACGCGTGGATCGACAATTACTTTTTCCACCTGCTCCGCTTCGATGAGCAGCGTTTGAAATATGCCTTCGTCAAAACCGGCGCGGCAAAAGATCTTTTCGATCGCGAGTGCGCATTGCGGCACGTTGGCCGCATGTTTGAGAAGGCCGACGTTTCCCGCCATTAACGCCGGCACTGCGAAACGGAACACCTGCCAGAACGGAAAATTCCATGGCATGATTGCAAGCACGGCACCGAGCGGTTCATAACGAACAAAACTTCGCGCAGCGTCGGTTTGAACCGGTTCGTCTTCAAGGAATCGCTCCGCGTTCTCGGCGTAAAATCGGCAGCCGCGTACGCATTTCTCAACTTCTCCAATAGCGCCGACGAACAATTTGCCCATTTCGAGCGTGATCGTTTGCGCCAGTTCTTTCTTCTCCTGCTCGAGAAGCGAGGCGGCGGCGAGCATGAGCTGCCCCCGTTTTGCAAACGGTTCGCGTCGATGATGCGCAAATGCTTCCTCGGCCCGCTTCAGTCGTTCTTCAATTTCTTTCTCTGTAAACGCCGTGAACTCTTTGAGCTTCTTGCCGGTAGCCGGATTGATCGACGCAATTGCCATACTACTTAAGTAAACGGGCGTCGAAGTCTCGGCGAATCTGAAAATGCATTTTAACGATTGTCGTGGTGGATCGAGCACTCCCTTGTCCGCCAACGGACGGACTCGTCCGGTGGCGAGCTCGATGCCAAAATCCGGCGGCGAAGCCGCATATTGAAGAGCATCGCCCGACAGAGCGGCCGATCCTCCCTTAAAGCCGCAGACCTTTCGGAATCAAGACGCGGTCGAGCAAATCAAAGAGCCACTGCACCAGCAGCGCCAGGACCGCGGCCGGAATGGCGCCTTGTAAAATCGTGACGTGGTCGTTCAAATTCAATCCGCTCAAGATTGGCTCGCCCAAGCCACCGGCGCCAATCAGCGCCGCCAGGGTGGCTGTCCCCACGTTGATCACTGCGCTTGTTTTGATTCCGGCAAGAATCGACCGTGACGCGATTGGCAAATAAACCTTTCGAAGTCGTGCAACCGGCTCCAGCCCAAGCGCAATCGCGGAATCGCGGATCGGTTGCGCGATATCTTGCAAGCCGGACGCGGTGTTACGCACGATCGGGAGAAGTCCGTATAGAAACAACGCGGCGATCGCGGTGCGTGCGCTGATTCCAAAAAATGGCAGCGGGACGAGCAACGCGAGCAATGCGAGTGAAGGAATAGTTTGCACGACTCCAGTGCCGCCGAGAATGACCTGACCGACGGCGCCACCGCGACTGGCCAGAATCCCGAGCGGAACTCCGACGATCACAGAAAGAAGCAATGAGAAACCAGCAAGCTCGAGATGCCGCAGCGTCCAGCGCACAAGTTTATGCGCGAAAGATTCGGTAATTGCCGGCGTAGCGCTGTTTTCGAAATATGAGTTGGCTGCGCGCGCATAATTTTTGGTTCGTTCCGCTTTGGCATTGAGCCGAATCATTCGTGTTTCGTCGAGAGTGCCTTCAAGTTTACGCAGCGCGGCGATTGTTGATGTTGGAAGCGAGAGCCGAAACAAGAACACGGCGTCGTAGCGCGGAAAAAACTTCAGATCGTCTTCGAGCGCGATCAAGTTGTCCTGGGCGATCTTCGCGTCTGTCGAGTAAGCGTCTTTCACATCGATCGACCCCCGCTTGAGCGCGGCATAACCGAGCGCATGGTCGATGCCGATAACGTTTTGCGGATTCAATTGGTAGCGTTCGGCCAGCGGTCGCCATCCGTCCTGTCGGGCCAAAAATTCGTGCGTGAATCCGAGCTTTAATTCCGGATGCTTTCGCAAGTCGCTAATGGTGCGCACATTCAGTTTTTGCGCCTCCTCGCGACGCATCACGAGCGCATAGGTGTTGTTAAAACCGAGCGACTTCGTCATGCCAACGCCAAACTTCGCCAGCGCGGCGCGCATAGTTTCGGCCGACGTTGATGATCGATCTTTCAATATTTCTTCGGCAATCGTGCCTGTGTATTCGGGATAGGCATCGATTTGTTGCGTGCGCAGCGCTTGCCACAAAATGATTGTTCCGCCCATTCCCTCTCGATGTTCGGCGGGAATTCCCGAATCGCTGAGCGTGCGCTTGGCGATTCCGCCGAGCACATAAGATTCGGTGAATTTTTTTGAACCGATGACGACTGGATTGGCCATTGTGAATGTTGCCGAAAGAAGGATGAGCGCCGCGATTAACAAGGAAGGGCGCCTTCCAAGTCTCCCACGCGTGGCGGCGGACTGGAGACCGCCGCTCCTTGATCCATGCGACGTCATAAGTTCACAAGACTTCTTTGCGCGTTGATGAATTCGCAAACGAACTCGCTGGATGGCCTTTCGCGCAGATCGACGATCGAACCTCTTTGGACAATGTGGCCTTCATTCATGAGCACGATTTCATCGCCGAAATAAGCGGCTTCGACGAGATCGTGGGTGACGAGAAGAGCTGTTTGTTGCAAGCGGGCAAAGATTTCCTTGAGATCTTTTTGCAACGCGGCGCGCACGAGCGGATCGAGCGCGCCGAGCGGCTCATCGAGCAGCAGCAATTCGGGCGAAAGCATGAGCGCGCGCATCAAGCTGACGCGTTGACGTTGCCCACCCGAAAGCTCGACCGGATAGCGACCGAGCAAATTTTCCGGAAATCTTGTCAGCGCGCACAATTCAGAAAGCCGTGACTGCATCTCGTCGTCGCGCTTTCCAAGATGGCGCGCCATGAGCAGAACATTTGCGCGGGCGGTAAGATGTGGAAACAGGCCACCTTCCTGAATCACATAGCCGATCCGGCGGCGCAACACGTCGATCTTGTCGTGTGTCATAGGCGAGCCGTCGAAATCGATGGTACCCGAATCCGGTTCGACCAGTCCGATTATGAGACGCAGCAAGGTCGATTTTCCGCAACCGCTTGGCCCAATCAAGACTGTAGTCGTGCCGCGTTCGATCGAAAGATTTGTCGAGTGGAGAGCAGAAGTATCCGCGTAACGCTTCGCAAGATCGACAAGCTGAATGAGCGCGTTCATTTTTGTCGCGGCGGGCGTTGACCGCGGCCGGGGTCAGCGCCGCCGGCTACAGTACAGTGAAATAAAAAACGCCAAACAAGCGCGCGTCGTCCGTCCACATCCGCACAAATTCGAATCCCGCAGCACGCGCCAGAGCAGTGAAACCTTCTGGCGTGTGCTTGTAAGAAAATTCGGTAACGATCTTTTCGCCCGGCGTAAAATGAAATACATGACCAGCAATATGAACGGTCTGATCGGCTTCACTGATGAGATAAATCTCGATCCGGCCTTCCCCTGAATTGTAGATTGCGCAATGGCGCCAGCGGCTCGGATTAAAATTCGCGCCGAGCTCGCGGTTTGCCCGAACGAGTAAATTTACGTTGAACTGCGCGGTCACGCCCGCACGGTCGTTGTACGCGGCCTCGAGAACATGTCGATCCTTCTGTAAATCGACACCGATCAAGAGTGTGCCGTTTTTTTCGCAAAGATCGCCAATGCGCCGCAAGAATTTGACAGCTTCCTCCGGCTCGAAATTGCCGATGGTTGATCCGGGAAAGTAAACGACTTTGCGTGCCGCGTTTCGCCGAGACACCGGCAAATCAAACGGCTCCAGGTAATCGGCGCAGACGGGCAGGATTTCCAAACCCGGAAAGAGGCGGCGAAACAGCGCAGTTGATTGGCGCAGTTGCTTGTTCGAAATGTCGATCGGGATGTAAACCGCCGGCGCCTCCAACTCTTCCAGGAGAATGCGCGTTTTTGTTCCGGCGCCTGTCCCGAGACCAATCAGCTCGCTCCCCGGGCCGATGCACTGCGCCATTTCGTGAGCGTGAAGCCGAAGAATCGCGGTCTCGGTTCGAGTAATGTAATATTCCGGGAGGTCGCAGATTTTCTGGAATAACGCCGCGCCGCGCTCGTCGTAGAAATATTTGCACGGCAGCGTGGGCGGCCGGCGCGAGAGACCGGCAAGTGTTTCAGAAAGAAAATCCGATTTCGCCGGCTCAAGATCGAGCACGGCGAGTTGGCCGGGCTCGTGGTTCATGAAGGGTCGCGCGCGATCCGAATCCCAGTGAACTGCCAGCGTTTCTCGGGCGGAAAGAAATTGCGATACGTTCGGCGAATGTGCGTGCGCGAGGTGGCGCAAGAGCCCCCACGCAACACGTACTGATTGCACATGAATTTGCCATTGTATTCGCCGAGCGCACCCGGCCCCGCGCGATATCCGGGGTAAGGTGAATACGCGCTGCGCGTCCACTCCCAAACGTCGCCGAACATTTGATCAAGACGTCGATCTTGTGCCAAAGCGCTCAACGCTTGAGGATGAAAGTGTTCGCTTTCGACGAAATTTCCCTCGATCGAAAGATCCGTCGCCGCGCGTTCCCACTCAAATTCGGTCGGCAGACGCGCGCCGCTCCAGGTCGCGAACGCGTCCGCTTCGAAATAACTCACGTGCGTAACCGGTTCGGATTCCTCCACCGGACGGAAGCCGGAAAGCGTGAAGTTCCACCACGCGCCGTCGCGTTTCACCCAATAGAGCGGCGCCTGCCAACCTTGTTCGTTCACTGTCATCCAACCAAGTGAAAGCCAGAACTCTGGCCGCGCGTAAGCGCCTGCTTCGATAAATTCGAGATACTCGCCGTTGGTTATGACACGGCTTGCGAGCGAAAAATCCGGAACCAGCGCCCGATGGCGGGGACCTTCGTTGTCGTAGGAAAAACCATTGCCGTCGTGCCCAATGTGCGCGGTTGTTTCTTCGAGTTCGATGAAATGCTGCTGCAAAACTTTGCGCGTTTCGACTTCGATCTTGCGCTCGCGAAAGACGGGATAGAGAGGATTTTGCGCGAGAACGTGTTTGATGTCCGTAAGCAATAATTCCTGATGCTGCTGCTCGTGATGAGTGCCGAGCGTGAGGACCGGCTCGATCTCGGCGAGAAGTTTTTCGTCGGCTTCGGAAAGAAGATGGTCAACGTAGGAATCGATCGAGGAACGATAGCGACGGGTTTCGTCAACCGTAGGCCGTGAGATCAATCCGCGCAGATTGCGGCGGTGCATGTCGCCCGCGGCATTGTAATACGAATTAAAGAGGTAAGCGTACTCCGGAACTTCCGGGCGGTAGCGCCGGATCCATTTTTTCAGAACGAATGTTTCAAAAAACCACGTGGTGTGGGCGAGATGCCATTTCGTCGGACTCACATCGGGCATCGATTGGACGACGCAATCCTCCGGCTCCAATCCGTCGCACAGCTGCGTCGTGAAATCGCGGACTTGTCGAAAACGAGCGAGCAAACGTTGACTGTGCGATGCACTCGCGCGCAGGCGCGTTTGCGCGGCCGTCGTTTCGTCGATCGCTGCGGCCGTGATTGGACTCAAGCAGTTCCGCCTTCCTGTTCGAGTTCTTCTCTGCGCGCCTCAAGCATTTGATCGTGCGCCGCTTCTTCCAATCCATCAGTGACGAGTTGCTCACCTAACGTCTCGTCTTCCTCAACGCCGGGACGCGGCGCGCGATGTCCGGTTGAGCTTGGGACCACGTTCCATTCTTCGGTCACCTTCGCGTTCTGCTCGGTTTCTTCCGGGGCCGAGGTATGCTCGACGCCTATCAATTCCTTGCGTGCTTGATTCCAATCGGCATCCGTGAATTCGTTCGGATCGCGCTCGTCGATCATCGCGATCTCACGCGCGCGTTTTTCCACCGCGTCCGGAGAAGGCACGCCCACTCCATTACCGTGCACCGAAATTTTTCCCGATCCTTCTCGTGGGTAATCGTTCATATAATTGAATACGCAGGACGTGTGCGAAATGGTCTCGTGAGAAGCTTAACGTGGATCATGCCGATGCCAAAAGTTTTTGTCAGTATTTGGTGCAAAAGGCGGAGCCTGTCTTGAAATGAAGATTCGGGAAAGAGTGTTGCGATTGCAAAGCGGCGGCCACGTCGCTTACGACGAATACGGCGATCCACAGGGCGTGCCCGTTTTCTTTTGCCACGGCTGGCCGAGCTCGCGCACGATGGCTGAATTAACTGACGCGGCCGCGCGCGATCTTGGTGTTCGCATCATCTCTCCAGACCGGCCGGGGATCAGCGGTTCGGCCTTTCAAGCCAACCGGAAATTGGTTGATTGGCCACCGATCCTCAAAGAATTGGTCGATGATCTTGGCATTGGTGACTTTTGGATGCTGGCAATTTCCGGTGGCGCGCCTTATGCCTATGTGACGGCGTGGGAAATGCCGCAACGTGTGCGCGCGATCGCAATTGTGAGCGGCGCGGCGCCGATTGTAGATCTTAGCGACCAGAGTGGATTGCTCAAACTTTACCGTTGGATGCTCGCGCTTTATCGAACGCGTCCGAAGCTCCTGCGAACGTTATTTTATCTGGCGCGGCCGTTTGCAACCTTTCGTATGCCAATCCGCTACCGGCAGGTGTTCCTGAAACTTCTGCAACCGTGTGACGCGGAGGCTTTGCGCGATTCCGCTGCGTTTGAAGCATGCTTTGAAAGTCAACGACGCGCATGGCGTGGATCGGTCGAAGGCGTGATGGCCGACGCCCAAATTTATGCGCAGCCGTGGGGTTTTGCGTTGGAAGAGGTGGATGTGCCGGTTCGTCTTTGGCACGGAAAAGAAGACCGGGCTTTTTCATTTCGCGTGGCGGAAGAAGTAGCGAAGCGATTGCCCAATTGTGAAGCGCGTTATGTCGATGGAGCAGGTCATTATTCGCTGCCGATTTGTTATATGCGCGAGATTCTCGCGGATTTGATTTCGCTGTAACCGTCGCCCTCGCGCCGCCGCAAAAGCGGGTGGATCGAGCAGTCCCGTGCTCGATCTTAAAAGTTAGGCGGCGAAGCCGCATATGTTTGGCATCAGCCCCGAAAGCGTTCGGGGACGATCCACCTTGCAGCCTCGGCCGCATGGGGCAATTAGAATCGCAACCGACACGGCTGCCTCTACAGATGATGGTTTGCAGCCGGCACGGCTGTCTCTACAGTTCGCCGTGGAAGATTTCACGGGAGGCGCAATTCACGATCAACCCCGAAAGCTTTCGGGGCAATGGACTGTCGATCCGCCGTTTGATGAACGCGTGCGACAATTGGTGCGCGATTGGGGCGCGGCAAAGTCCCCGGAATTGATCGAGGAAATGATCGTGACGGCGCTGAAAATGGCGCGCGATCGAATGTCGGTGGCGGATCTCAAGCTGATCAACCGCTCCGTAAAAGAAATGCGCTACGCGGCCAAGGTCTTCGCGCCGTTTCACCAATTCCGGAAGGTTGTCGTTTTTGGTTCGGCCCGCATTTTGCCCGGCGCACCCGAATTCCAAGTGGCGGAACATTTCGCGCGCGAAATGGTCGCGCACAATTACATGGTCATCACCGGCGGCGGCGAAGGCATCATGTGTGCGGCGCAGCGTGGCGCCGGCCGCGAACACAGCTTCGGGCTCAACATCCGTCTCCCATTCGAGCAGCGCGCGAACGAGATTATCGAGGGCGATCCGAAGCTGATTAATTTCAATTACTTCTTCACCCGTAAACTGAATTTCGTGACAGAGACGCACGCTTTCGCGCTTTTTCCCGGCGGCTTTGGCACATTGGATGAAACGTTCGAAGTGCTCACGCTCATGCAGACCGGAAAGGCGCGCGTGATTCCAGTTGTCTTGCTCGAAAGACCAGAGGGAACTTATTGGGAAACGTGGATGGAATTTGTCACCGAGCACCTGTTCAAGCTCGACTTCATTTCGCCGGAAGATTTTTGTTTATTCAAAATCGTCCACAGCGTCAAAGAAGCGACCGCGGAAATCTTGCAGTTCTACAAGGTTTATCACTCCGCGCGCTGGGTTGGGGGGCAGCTTGTCATTCGCATCTGCCAGCGCTTGTCGAACAGCGCAATCGTCGATCTTAACAGAGCATTCGCGGACCTCGTGCACGACGGCCAGATCGTGCAGGGCAATGCGATGCGTCAGGAAAAAAACGAGCCCGAGATTTGGGATTTCCCGCGACTGATTCTCACGCCACACCGCCGCAGTTTCGGCCGCTTCCGGCAATTGATTGACGCGATTAACTCCTCGTCAATCGCGTGACACAGGCTGCGCGGTGCTGGCGGAAGCGAGTGGCGGGGTCGCAGCGTTGGATGAGGCAATCGGCTTCGCTTTCCGCGTTCGGCTCAGCGAAGCGTCGACTTCAAGTTTCATCTGCATCATGCGGTCGAAGGAAAAATGTTCGCGGGCGTAGCGCAGGCCGTTCGCCGCACAGTGCGCGGCCAGTTTCTGATCGGAAAGAAACTCGAGAATGGCAGCGGCGAGCGCCTCGCTATCCCCTGGCTCGACGAGCAATCCATTTTGCCGGTGCTCAATAATTTCGGGAATGTCGCCCACTTTCGTCGCTACAACAGGGCGGCCGCTGGCAAAAGCTTCCCGAAGAACGATTGGAGATGCTTCAGTACGTAGCGATGCGATCGCCACCATGTCGCAAGCGGCGAAAATATCGGGCGTGTCCCAGCGATATCCGATCATGAGGACTTTGGCCGCCAATCCCGCGCGGGTGATCGCGTTTCTGACTTTCTCGCCGAGCTTCAGGTAGCCGGTCCCCTGGCCCACAATGACGAAACGGGCATCGGGGCGTTGCGACAAAACGAGGCGAGCCGCGTCGACCAGGATGAGCTGGCCTTTATCCGGCCGAATCATACCGATGCTTGCGATGAACGGCGTGTCTGCCGTGAAACCCATTTCCCGCCGGAATTTCATCCGGTCGCGCGACGGATTAAATTTTTGCAAATCAACGGCCGAGCCGATGACCTCGATCTTGGCGGGATCGATTCCGTTCTGCTGGACAAGCTGACGCTTAATAACGGATGCATCGGCGACGATTTTCGAGCAGCCATGCTTGAAAATGAAAGCGCGCCATTTGTTCCCGATCGGGTCGGTGATGCAACGTGCGCGGGCCACTGGAATTCCGCAAAGATACAGAGGAAGGGCAAGCCAGTGATCTTTCGAACTGTATGTTTTGATTAAATCGATCTGATTTCCCCGGCAAAATCTCCAGAGACGCCACCAACACACGGGATCGATCCGTCGTCGCAACGGCATCGCGATGGTGCGCGTGCCAAGCTCGCGAGCCTTGAGCAGGACCTCGCTATTTGGATTGCAGATCAACCACGCTTGGTGCCCGCGAGCATTAAGCCAGTTGGTCTCGAGACAGGTGCGATATTCCTGGCCGCCCCAACTGCGACTGCTCTCAACGTAAAGGATGTTCATGTTCGATCGCCATCGCCGCGGCGCGCATGAGTTCGCAGCGGGACGCGGTTCAAACACTCGGACTAGATTGACTGGGAGTCCCGCGTTTTTCGAGAATATAATCATGGATCGTATTTACGCTCCGCAGCGCCGTGCCAGCAACGTCGGAACTTGGCACGCCGACCCCGAAAGTTTTTTCCATGCTCACTACCAGCTCGAGCGCGTCGATCGAATCGAGCCCCAACCCGTTCGGACCGAAAAGAGGAAGATCGTCGGCGATCTGGTCGGCTGTGGTTTGCAGCATCAGATTTTTCACCAACATCTCTTTAATGCGAGTGCGCAGATCGGGCTCGGACATAAAAGCGAATGGCGATTGTTTCGCAACGCCGGGTGCGCGTCAATCGCGGGATTCAGCAAAGCGCCCGCGAAAGATCGACAAGCGAATCAATCAAACGTGATCCGCCTTGTCGCCCGGCGTGATCGTCTGATTCGGATCGGGCCGGGCAGAGGCTGTGGCAGGGAGATTTTCAATCCGGGGCACAGTCGATTCGGCTGGTTTCACATCCGGCTTGGCTGCTTCCGTCTCCGATTTCCCGGCTTTATGCAGCTCATCGCTGAATTCGTCCTTGGCCTTTTGAAATTCCTTCACTGCCTGACCCATTCCGCGCGCAAGCTCGGGTAATTTCTTCGCGCCGAACAAAACGAGAATGATCAGCAGAATGATGATCAAATCCGGCCCTGCCAAATTCATGAAACTGGCAATGAGGATCATACCTAAGTCTGAACATGAGACCGTTTAGCTAACTTGCAAGGTAATTCGGCAGGGCAGATGTCCAGACTCGGTCGCGATTGACAGGCACGACTCAATGTGGGAAAGAGGTAATCCCGCCATATGCGTCCCATCTGGAAAGGCAGCATTAGCTTTGGGTTGGTGTATATCCCCGTGGCTGTTTACCCCGCCACGCGCGAGGAGAAACTTAGTTTCCGGCAACTCCGTTCCACCGATCTCAGCCCGATCAAATACAAAAAAGTCGCCGAGGCGGACGCAAAGGAAGTCGCGGCCGACCAGATCGTGAAGGGGTTCGAGTACGAACGGGGCCGCTATGTCGTCTTGAAGGACGAGGATTTTGAGAAGGTCCGGATCGAATCGACTCATTCCATCGACATCACCGACTTTGTCGAAGTGGAACAGATCGACCCCAAGTTTTTCTACAAGCCGTATTTCTTGGAGGCCCAAAAAGGCGGCGAGAAAGCGTACGCGGTTTTACACAAGGCTCTCAGCGGGACGGGCAAGATCGGCATTGCCAAGGTCGTGATCAGCAATCGCGAGCACCTGGCCGCGGTAAAACCCGATGGACTGTTCCTCATCCTTGAGCTGATGCACTTTGCCAGTGAAATCCTCAGCGCGGAGATTTTGAAGAACGGATCGACCACGGGGGTTACCGACAAAGAATTGAAAATGGCGCAGGCGCTCATCGAGGGCATGTCCGTTCCATGGGAACCTGAGAAATATCAGGATGAATACCGGACGGCGTTGCTGGAGATCATCGAGCAAAAGGCAAAGAACAAACAGATCGCGGGCAAACCGGCGCCCGCGCCCGCACCGACCAACGTTGTCGATCTTGTCAAAGTTCTTCAGGAGAGCCTGAGCCGCACTCAATCGATTAAGCAGAAGCGCAGCCCCGCTCGGTCCAATGGCCGTTCCACCGCCGCGCTGGTGAAGCAGAAGAGACGCTCCGCCGCGTAGGACAGGGGCCGCGTACCGATAGAGAGGGGTTAGGGAGACACAAACAGTTCGTCACGGAACGGTTTCCGTTGCTGAAAAAGAGCCAGGCGTTTCTCGCGTTCTTCTCTCTTCTTCGGCGATAACGAAGCATCGATCGACTGTTTTTCGTATTTCGTTGCCTTATCAAAGTCGCCGACTTCGGCGTAAGCGGCGGCCAAGGTGTCGATATGACCGGAGCGCTCCCACTGTGATAACTCACACGCTTTGGTTGCAGCGGAAACCGCTTCTGTTCCATTGCGGAGGCGTTCTTCGGGGCATGTCGCCAGGAACCATGCGAGACTATTATTTGCCGTGGGATCTTTCGGCATCAGTCGAACGGCTTCTCGAAGATCGCGCAATGCAAGTTCTGGTTGGCCGATGATTTTGTAGGCTTTGGCGCGCAGGTTAAGGTCCGTTAGCCGCCATATGGGCATCTCGGTTGGTTTAAGTTTTATCGCTGCCGTCGCATCGGCGAACGCTTGAGTGCGATCACCTTGTTTTGCATAGGCGCATGCGCGATAGGCGTATGCGCCGAGATCATTCGGCATGAGTTGGATTGCACGACTGTAATCGGCAATAGCGCGCTCGTAATCATGTTGTCCGAAAAAAAACGCGCCACGGTTAAAATAGGCCTTCTGGAAATCGGGCGCCAGGCGGATCGCCTGATTATAGTCTGTTAATGCCTTATCGGGCTGCCGAAGTAGATCATCCTCGAGATCGGCACGGTCGCAATATGCCCGGGCATTCTTTGGATCTAGCCGGATTGCTCGGTTGAAATCTGCGAGCGCTTTGTCGCGCTCTCCCTTACTCTGGTAAGCGGCACCTCGGTCTAGATACGCTGAGACGAATGTTGGCTGCTGCCGGATTGCTTCATCGAATATCTTGATCGCGTTGTCATTGTCACCCTTTCTGTAATACGCCACTCCGCGAGCTTCTAGCGCACGCACCGACCCGCCGTACAGTTGATGGGGCTGCATTGTAAAAGTAACAGGCATGTCTACTTCCTTCCATGTCCGCGGCCGCCAGCGCCACAAGCGGATCGCTCTCGTGGCAGAATCATCGAGCCCTGAAAATCCTGTCGATTTGAGGACCGTGACGTTGGCTACAGAACCCGTGTTTACGTCGAGCGTAATTCGGAACAACCCGGTTCCTTCAATGTGTCGTGCTCTATATTCGGAAGGGTAATCAGGCCGAACAAATTTAACCATATCTGTGACCCATGGCGCGCGCCCTTCGCCATAGTCAGTCAGCCGATGGCGGACTCCTTTGGCATCTACAGCGCTAGACTGCGGCTGGGGGAGAGAATGCGCGGGTGATTGCGCTTTCAGCCGTTCCAGCGACATCGATGCCGCCATGAACGCAATACAGATTATCGCTTTCCCGACGACCCTGCACTCATTGCTGCGAATCAATTTGGTGGCGCGCTCGGCGGTCGCCCTAGCGTCACACGTCGTAATACATCGCGAATTCGTAGGGATGGGGTCTCAAACGCAGCGCGTCGTATTCCTTTTGTTTCATGTCGAGCCAGTTGGCAATGAAGTCGGCGTTGAAGACGTCCCCCTTGAGCAGGAAGGAATGATCGGCCTGGAGCGCTTCAATCGCGCCGCGGAGCGAATCGGGAACGCTGGCGATTTGCGCGAGTTCTTCCGGCGGCAGCTCGTAAAGATTCTTGTCGAGCGGATCGCCCGGATCGATACGGTTCTGGATTCCGTCGAGCCCCGCCAGTAA
>Ga0193729_1000297_pt1 | contig 25244 bp, 18 predicted proteins | sample U1c2metaG_FD_143036 | JGI IMG/M metagenome (GOLD analysis project Ga0193729, IMG submission 143036) | Soil microbial communities from a riparian zone of the East river system, Colorado, United States - U1c2 | ecosystem: Environmental > Terrestrial > Soil > Riparian zone | place: USA: East River...
CGTCCTTGGCTTGCTCCGTATTACCAATTTCCAGATACGCTTCCGCCAGGCGCGCGTGCGCCGGAGCATATTGAGGGTCCAGGTTGACCGACTGTTTCAACGTCTTGCTTGCTTGAAAATAGGTGGCGGCGCGCAATGATGAGAGACCCTGATCGTAGAAAAATTTCGCCTCCGCGGTTGGCTGGTACGGCGCGGGATGCCACAGGTGCAGAGCGATCCAGGTCGCAATAATCAAAAGCGGAACCGCGACCATAAGGATCTGAACCCATCGCAATCGCAGCACGTTCCGGGCTGGTTCCGGTGGACTTGCGGAAGAAGTTTGATGGGTGACACTGGCGCTCGGCAGCAGCTCAGTTGCTCCGGACAACGATGCGCGCAACTGCTTTAGATCCCCAAGCACCTCGTCCGGCGTTTGGTAACGGTCGCCGAGTTCCTTGGCCATTGCCTTGAGGATGATTCTTTCCAAGCCCCACGGAATTCCGGGGTTCAATTCTGAGGGCTTACGCGGTTCGACCTGAAGAACCTTTGAAGAGATCTCGATCTTGCTGGTGCCGGTGAACGGCGGTCTTCCGGCGGCGCATTCGTAGAGCATTACGCCCAGTGAAAAAAGATCAGTGCGCGTGTCAACGGGCTGCCCCTTCAGCTGCTCTGGAGACATATAGGCGACCGTGCCCACGATCGATCCTTCTTCAGTCAACTGCGTTACCGTCTTAGCTTCGGGATCCGTGGATTGCTCGCTCGGAGTCATGCGCGCGAGACCAAAGTCGAGGACCTTGACCTGTCCGCGCGGAGTGATCATGACGTTTTGTGGCTTGATGTCGCGATGGATGACGCCGCGGGCGTGCGCTTCTGACAGCGCCTCAGCTACTTGTATACCGATATCGATGACTTCGTCGGGTGTGATGGGTGACTCCACCAGTCTCATCGCCAGCGTTTGCCCTACGACGTACTGCATGACAATGAAGAGACAGTCTCTGTCCTCATTCACTTCATAGATCGAGCAAATATTCGGATGATCCAGCGTGGCGGCTGCCCGTGCTTCGCGGAAGAGCCGTTTTTTGGCTTGCGCATCGTCGATCGATTTCGCGGGCAGCATCTTGATCGCGACTTTGCGTTCAAGCTTGGTGTCTTGCGCCAGGAACACTTCGCCCATGCCGCCGGAGCCCAGCTTTTCAATGATGCGATAGTGAGCAAGTTGTCGGGCAGCCAAGTCTGGATTACCTCGCGACGGCGAAAGCATTAAGGCGGGTCCGATTCATACCTGCGGATCGATTGATAATATTCGAGTGAATGATGAGTTTTCTACTCTGAAGCACGATCAATGTCAACGAATGTTTGGCCGGCATCGGGCTTCGGTTTCGGCCATGCCGGCCGCGACTATTTTTGTAAGACAAGCTATGTCTTCTGGAACCGTGCAAGCTTTCACGACAGAGAATATCACGTAGTCCCGGCTACATCGCAGAGGGTTTAATGATACGGCGCTGATTCTGGTGATGACCGCGCGGGTAATCAAGTAATCGGATTGGATTACTTTGCTGGAAAATCGATCCGATCTGGACGAGCCGGTTAGTACTGGGAGCGCGGGCGCCCTCGCCCGCCGGAGCGTGTGGAGCACGCTCCATCTTAAACTTCTATTAGCTTTTCTCTTTCCACCATAACTCTTTTGGGCAAGGCGAGGTCGAGTTAGGCCGCCGACGTTTCCATCATCGCTTCCGGCATTAGTGGAATGTGATTGAAACTCTCACCCGTCGCATTTTCAATTGCATTGAGGATCGCCGGCGCTGGACCATCCATCGGCAACTCGCCGATGCCCTTCGCTCCCGCCGGTCCAAACGCGTAAGGGTTCTCTTCAAAGAAAACGCGGATCGGTGGAATGTCGGCGGCGGTTGGCATGATGTAGTTAGTCATCTGACCATTGGACATACGACCGTTCTGCCAGACGACCTGTTCGTAAAGTGTCATTCCGATCGCCTGCGCAATGCCTCCTTCGATCTGCCCGGCGGCCAGGACCGGATTGATCACGCGACCAACTTCCTGCACCGCGACAAAGTCATCGACATGCGCTTCGTAGGTCAGCGGGTCGTACGAAACTTCTGCGACATAGACTGCCCAGGCAAACGCGCCGTACGCGTCACCCTGATATTTTTCGTCGTCCCAGTGAACGTTCGGCGGCGGCTGATACTGGCTGAATGATTTCAGTGGGCCGTGCTTCGTGATGTAATCACCACAGGCTGTCTGAAATTCCGCCTGCGTGAACTGATCTTTCAGCAATCCGCTGCCGATGAGTGTTTGTTTTAGTCCCAGCACCGCGGACTCAACCAACTTGCCGACGATCATGCAGGTGCGCGAAGCGACGGTTGGACCACTGTTCGGGACGTTAGCAGTGTCAGGTTGAGCTACTTCAATCAACTCGTAGGCGACGCCCAAAGCTTCGGCGGCAATCTGCGCGAAGATCGTGTTGGTGCCCTGACCAATCTCAGTGCTGGCGGCGAGAATTTTCACGCGGCCTTCAGCGGTCGCTTCCGCGCCCACCACCGATTGCAAATAGACTTCGCCGGAACCAGTGAACCCCGCGCCATGCATGAACGAAGCGAAGCCGATGCCATGGAGCGCAGGCATCCCTGCCTGCACTGCGCGCGAACGCGCACTCGCATTCTCTCGCGCGAACCGCTCGCGCTTGGCATGATAATCAGTCAGCTCGAACGCGCGATTCAGCAAGCCTTCCAGATCAACTTTCTCGCGAATGATCTGATTCGTCGCGGTTGTCTCACCTTCTTTGATGAAATTGCGACGGCGAAATTCTTCGGGACTCAATCCGATCGTCTTCGCGACCTTGTCCATGTGACGCTCTAAAGCGAAGATGCTCTGCGGCGCCCCAAACCCTCTAAACGCGCCGTGCGGCGGAACGTTCGTCGCGACGGCAGTGCTCTTGATGCGCACGTTGGGACAGAAGTACGGCCCGGCTGCGTGAATCGTGCCGCGCGACAGAACGACCGGCGACAGAGTGCAGTACGCGCCGCCATCAATCACGAACTCGATCTCTTGCGCCAGCAGCTTTCCATCTTTGGTGACGGCGGTCCTGTGTCGCGTGTAGGAAGGATGACGCTTGGTCGTCACGACCATGTCTTCGGCGCGATCGTAAATCATCTTCACCGGCTTGCCCGATTTCCACGCCAGCAACGCCGCGTGCCCGGCAATCATCGACGGATATTCTTCTTTGCCGCCAAAACCTCCACCGGTTTCAGTTTGAATCACGCGAATTTTTTCTTCGGGCAGACCGAATAATTTGATTAAGGCTTTGTGGATGTAATAAGGACACTGCATCGATCCCCAGACAGTTACCCCATCGCCGGGGTTTGCTATAGCAATGGCTCCGTTGTTTTCGATATAGAGCTGTTCCTGCGCGCCGGTTTCGTATTCACCCTCGATAACGAATTCCGCTTTGGCCCACGCGTCGTCGACGTTTCCTTTATCAACCAGGAACTTCTTGAAGACATTGTCTTCGCCCCAGATGATTTCCTTTTGCGCGAGCGAATCCTGCAAAGAAAAAACGGCCGGCATCTCTTCATATTCGATCCGCACATGACGGCGCGCTTCTTCAAGCAAGTACCTGTCTCGATGAGCGAGCAGGACGATTGGCTCTTCAGGATGATTGACGATTTCATCGGCGAGATAAGGCTGGTCGTTGAGAATCAGCGCGACGTAATTGTCACCCGGGATATCTTTGGCGGTAACGATCGTGAATTCGTCCCACGGGATGTTGCCTTCGAAGGAGATGCTCTTGATCCGTCCACGCGCGATCGAACTGCGCACCGTCACGCCGTACAGCATGTTGTCGAACTTTAGATCATCGACATAGAGAGCCTGACCGGTAACTTTCTTCCGGCCTTCTTTGCGGGGGATGGATTTGCCGACGAGGGTCATAGGTTCCGGATCCGGAATTCATCCCTTGAAGGATTTGGCAATGCGGTCAGTCACGTCGTTGTAGGTACTGCCACGCACGGCATCATACTCAATCTCAAAAGTCTTGAAGATATCACCTCGCAGAAACGTCTTTTGATAATGGATCTTTCCGTTCACGAGCGCTGAAACAACAAACCAGTCCTTCCGGAGCACTTTATAGGTTACGCCGTTGCTCCACTCGCGGGTACGTTTCTCGTATCTGCCACGTAAGGTCTCATTCAAGGCGTTGTAACTACCGTAAACGCGCATCTCAACGCTGCTGCTGCCCTTTTCCTTAAAGATTTGGCCATCACCATTTTCGGCTTCGCCTTGAGGTATCAGAAGATCCGCCGGATAACTGATCGAATATTTAAAGCGGGCATTCGTGTAGGTCTTGTAGTTGTTCTGAGGGATTGCGAAGGCTGTTTGACCCACGGCAATTGCCACGGCCACGCACAAACCAATAAAGCAGACTAAGGTCTTCATCTCAGATCTCGACCGCCACTCTCGGCGCGGCGGATTCCTCACGTGCGTGCATCGTCTCAGCAGCGCTGGTGATGCGCGTTGGATAGCGTTCGTTCCAGCAGGCGACGCATGATTCGTCGGCGCTGATGCCGGTGGCTTGCTGCATACCGTCCAGCGAGAGATAGCCGAGTGAATCAGCTTCGATAAAATCGCGAATGCCATCTAGTGAATAATTCGCGGCGATCAATTGTGATTTGTCAGGCGTGTCCACGCCGTAATAGCAGGGACTGATTGTCGGCGGACATGAAATGCGCACGTGGATTTCCTTCGCGCCGGCTTCGCGCACCATGCGCACAATTTTTTTCGAAGTCGTTCCCCGGACGATCGAATCATCGATCAAGACGATCCGCTTGCCTTCGATCAGATTGCGGACGGGATTGAGTTTAATGCGCACGCCAAAGCTGCGAATCGATTGACGCGGTTCGATGAACGTGCGGCCGACATAATGATTGCGCACCAGCCCGAAACGAAACGGGAGACCGCTCTCTGCCGAATAACCGATCGCCGCGGGCACGCCGGAATCCGGCACCGGCACCACGACATCAGCGTCCGCCGGCTGTTCGATCGCTAAGCGCTGGCCCATCTTGTGACGCGATCGATTGACTGACTGTCCAAAGATCATTGAGTCAGGGCGGGCGAAGTAAACATGTTCGAAGATGCAAACGGAATGCTTCTGCGCCGACAACGGATGAGATGAGCGCAATCCGCCTTCATTGATCACGACCATCTCGCCGGGCTCGATGTCGCGGATGTACTTGGCGTCGATCAAATCAAAGGCGCACGTCTCTGACGCGACCACCCACGCGTCACCCAAACGTCCCAGGGCCAGCGGACGAAATCCGCGCGGGTCGCGAATCGCGATAAGTTCCTTCGGCGTCAGAAACAACATCGAGAAAGCACCCTCGGTTTCGCGCAACACTTCCGGGATCGCTTCGGCAACACTGGCGGCCTGCGAGCGGGCGATTCCATGCAGCACAACTTCGGTATCTGAAGTCGATGAAAAGATCGCGCCTTCGCGTTCCAGACGCTTTCGCTCTTCCCGCGCAAAAGGAAGATTACCGTTATGGCACACAGCGATTTGGCCGTGCTGGCATCTGACGACAAACGGCTGGCACTCGCGAATCGAAACTTCACCGGCGGTCGAATAACGAACGTGACCGATCGAAGAGTGCCCGGGCAGACGATCGAGTCTGGCCTGTTGAAAAACTTCCGAGACGTAACCCATGTCGCGCTCGGAAAGCAGATGCTCACCGTTCGAAGCCACGATGCCGCACGATTCCTGTCCGCGGTGCTGCAATGCGTAAAGCCCGAGATAGGTCATCCGCGCGGCTTCCGGGTGTCCGTAGATTCCAAAGACGCCGCACTCTTCGTGCAACTTGTCGTCGAAAATGTTCGTCATTACTTTCGAGATTATAACGGGTCGCGCGGCTTTCGACACCTGTTCGCGAGACAAACAATCCTACTTGCGATATAAAAGTTTGAGAGGCCTTCATAAAAATTGCGGAGGTGGTTCACTTGAAGCAACGATTCAAACCTTTAATTATGTCAGTCATCGTCCTGGGAATTTCGATGGCTGTTTTGATGATTGACGTAGCGAAGTCTCGCAACGTAAGCGCGTCTGCAGCCAACGCGTTTGACGCGTCCTCTGTTTACAACGACAAATGCGCGAGCTGTCACGGGAGAGACGGACGCGCCAGATCGCTCCATGCTAAACATGAACATGCACGCGATTTGACGAGCGCGGAATGGCAGGACAGCGTTTCAGACGAACGCATCTATAACTCGATCAGCAACGGCAAAGGCAAGATGCCGGCTTTCAAGAAGAAGCTCTCGGACGGTCAAATCGATGAGCTGGTCAACTATGTCCGTCGCCTCAGAAAGTGATCGCGTGCCGAAAGACTCTCCAGCGATTCGGTTGATCCAGATCATTTTGGCAATCGCGCTGCTCGGCACTCTGGTTGGAGCCGGCCGGCGCATCTATCGCACATTGCCGGCAGCCTTCGGCGCCCCAGGTGAAACGCCGCGAAGCGGCGCGCAACAGGATCTAACGATCATCTTTCGCGCCGCCGTTTCTGCCGGCGACACCAGGGTCAATCTTTATCCGATCGACTTCTCGGCCACCGAACGAGATTATTTGATGAACGCCCGGCCGGGTAAGACTCTCGAAGATTTTCTCGCGCGGCGTTTGCAGAACGTCGAACCGGTTAACGTCTCTGTCGACGCGAGCGGTCACGCCGTCGCGCGGGTCAGCGAGGGCAACTGGTGGATGCACGCAACTTCCTCTTTGACCAACGGCGAATCGATGGAATGGCGCGTGCCACTTACCATTTCCCGCAATCCACAAACGATTGAACTATCGTCAGACAACGCCTACGAACGCACGAAGAAGTTTTGAAGAGGACGGTCTTGGGACTTTGGTCTTTGAAAAACAGAACTAAGACCAAAAGCCAAAAACCAAAGACCTTTTTTCAATGAAAGCCCTTCGATATAAGGACCAGCAACTTGATGTTGCCAATGTGCCCAGGCCCGACGTGAACGGCGAGGCGTTGGTGCGCGTGACCCTTTCGGGGATCTGCAACACCGATCTTGAGATCGCGCGCGGCTACGCAGGGTTCGAAGGAACGCTGGGTCATGAATTCGTTGGTGTGATCGAGAGCGTGTCAGAAGCCGGCGCGCCCGCAAAAGCTTCATCAACTAACGAGCCCTATCTCATGGTCGGGCTGCTGACACCGGGCCAACGGGTTGTCGGCGAGATCAACGCCGGCTGTGGTCTCTGCGATCTCTGTCGCTCCGGCGATTCGCGTCATTGCGCTGATCGAACGGTGCTCGGCATTGTCGGACGCGACGGTGCGCACGCTGAGTTTCTGAAACTACCAATCGTGAATTTGCTTCGAGTGCCTGACGAAATTCCTGACGAGCAGGCCGTGTTCACGGAACCACTCGCCGCCGCCTGCGGAATTCTTGAACGCACCTCGATTGCGAGGGACACAAGAGTGGCGGTGATCGGCGATGGCAAGCTGGGTCTTTTATGCGCTCAGGTCGTCGCCACCACCGGCGCGCCAGTGACTCTAATCGGAAAACACAAAAGCAAACTTCAGATCGCGGCGCAGCGCGGCATTGAAACTGCGATTCTTGAGGAAGCCAAAAAACGCGCGCGTGAATTTGATCTGGTGGTCGAAGCGTCCGGCTCGCCGAGCGGATTCGATCTCGCTCTCGATCTTCTCCGTCCGCGTGGCGTGCTGGTCTTGAAATCAACTTTTCACGGTGCGACGTCCATCGACGCAGCGCGAATCGTCGTTGATGAAATCAGCGTGACGGGTTCGCGATGCGGCCGATTCGCACCGGCACTCGAGTTTTTGAAGCACAATAAGATTGAGGTTCAGGACCTAATCAGCGAAGAATTTGCTTTAACCGATGGCGTCTCTGCGATGGCCCGCGCGGCGGAAGCGGGCGTCATGAAAGTCCTGCTCCGGCCCTGACTTCTGGTAAGTACGTGAATTCGTTTATACTCACGGAACCTGTTCCCCCTGGCGCCGATCAACCGTGGGTGTTTCACTCGATCGATTCAGTAACATTTCGAAGGCGGTGAATGATGTTCGACTCTTTAAATCAAACGACTGACGCGGAAAAAGTTCTATTGCGTAAACTGCGTGTGTGGATTGCGTCGTTGGCTGCTGTCTGCATTTTAGCGGGCATCGGCATTGGCGCGGTTCTGGCCGGTCGCACGGCGGTCGCGCAGAATGGGGTTCAGTCGGCGAGTCGGGCGCCGGAAGCTCTTTCGGCTTCGTTTGTCGAAATCGCGCAACGCGTTGAGCCCGCCGTCGTCAACATTGACACGACGCAAGCCGCCGACCCGGAAAGCGACAACGAAGACAAAACCGATCGCTCAGCCAATCCTTTCTATGACATGCTGCGCCGTCAGCCGCCGCGGCCGACGCGTGGAGTGGGCAGCGGATTCATCATCGATCCAAAGGGCTACATCCTGACGAACTTTCATGTTGTCGACGGCGCCTCGCGGATCACCATTGGGACGCTAAGCGGCGAGCGCTTTCGCGCGCGCGTGATCGGCGTAGACAAGGAAACTGATCTGGCCGTGCTCAAGATAGATTCAGATCATGAGCTGCCGTTCATGAAATTTGGTGATTCGAACGCGGCCCAGGTCGGTGATTGGGTACTCGCAATTGGTTCGCCGTTTGGATTGGACCAGACCGTGACCGCGGGAATCATTTCCAAGAAAGATCGCGACACGACCACTTCCAGCTTCCAGCGCTTTCTGCAGACCGATGCGGCGATTAATCGCGGCAACAGCGGCGGCCCGCTGGTGAACATGCACGGTGAAGCGATCGGCGTGAACTCACAAATCGCAACCTTGACCGGCGACTACAACGGAATTGGTTTTGCCTTACCTTCCAACGAAGCAAAGTTCGTCACTGAACAGATCCTTTCGCAAGGAAAAGTGCGGCGCGGATTTCTCGGCGTGTCGCTCGAGTCAGTGCGTGCCGAGTTTGCGCGCGTGTATCACTTGCCGGACGCGAAGGGTGCGGTCGTCGTCGACATGCCGCCCGATCGTAGCGGCCAGGTTACGCCGGCTGCCAAAGCGGGAATCCAGATCAATGATGTGATTGTCGAATTCAATGGCCAGCCGGTGCAGGACATGAACGATTTAATCGCGAAAGTCGCAGCAACGAATGTTGGCCAGAACGTCAATCTGACATACCTGCGCGACGTCGATGGCAAGCTTGAGCGCCGGACGGCAATTGCGATGCTCGCCGATCGATCGGAATCAATCTCGAAAGATAACGACAGCACGCCCCGGGAAAAACCCGAGAAGGACAAGAGCAACAGCGCGCGACTTGGCCTGACACTGTCCGAGCTCACGCCGCAAATAATCGAAGACAAGCACCTGAACGGCGTCAAGGGTCTGTACGTCAAGGATGTCGATCCGAACGGTCTGGCAGCAGATGTGCGACCCCAGGAGGTCCAGGCCGGCGAAGTGATCACGCGTATCAATCGCATTCCGGTCACCACGCTCGCAGACTTTCAGCGCGTGATCGAATCCTTGAAACCGGGCGACGCGATCGTGCTCAATCTGTCCAGTTATTTTCGTCAGCAGAATCGGATCATTCCGCGCATCGTCCAGTTTACTTATCAGTAGGAGAAAGGGTGTCGGGGTTAGGGTGTTGGGCGTAATTAAATTGAACCATTGACTCGTTGATCCAATGAATCAATGAATCAATACCCTTCACCCGACAACCTACACCCTCACCGTCATGGCGCAAGCAAAAAGATCTCGCTCGACTGCCCCTAAAAAGCAATCTCAAGCGTACTCCAACTACATCGGCGGACGCTGGATGCCGAGTTCCAGCGGCGAATGGATCGAGAATCGTAATCCCGCTGACACTCGCGATCTCATCGGCCGCTTTCCCCAGTCCACTGAAGCTGATGTCGATGCCGCCGTGGCCGCGGCCACGAAAGCCTTCGACGGCTGGCGACAAACGCCCGCGCCGCGGCGCGCCGAAATTCTCTTCCGGGTCGGCGAAATTCTGATCCGCGACAAAGAAAAATACACGCGCGAAATGACGCGCGAAATGGGCAAAGTCTTAAAAGAAGCCGGCGGCGACGTGCAGGAAGCGATCGATTGCACTTACTACGCGGCGGGGGAAGGCCGGCGCCTCCACGGATTCACGACTCCGGCCGAGATGCCGAATAAGTTTGCGATGTGCGTGCGCCAGCCGGTCGGTCCGTGCGGACTGATCACGCCGTGGAATTTTCCAATGGCGATTCCTTCATGGAAGTTGATCCCGGCGCTGGTGTGCGGCAACACCATTGTCATCAAGCCCGCCGAAGACACGCCGCTCTCAACTTACAATTTGATCAAAGCCTGTGAAGAGGCCGGCGTGCCGCCGGGTGTCGTCAATCTTGTCACCGGTTATGGCGAGACGGTGGGCGCGCGCATTACTTCGCATCCATCGCTGCGTTTGATTTCGTTTACCGGCTCGACTGAAACAGGTCGCACCGTCGCCTATGCGTGCGCCGAACGCAATGCGATCTGCTCGCTCGAGATGGGTGGCAAGAACGCCATCATTGTGATGGAGGACGCTGACGTCGATAACGCAGTTGAAGGCGCGGTCTGGGGAGCATTTGGGACTTCGGGTCAACGCTGCACGGCCTCATCGCGCTTGATTGTTCACAAGAAGGTTTACAAAAAGTTTAGCCAGAAATTAGTAGAGCGCGCGCAGGCTCTGCGCGTCGGTAACGGCGCCGATCCAAAAGTCGATGTTGGCCCGGTCATTAACGAAGACGCGGTCGAAAAGATCATGCGCTACATCGACATCGGCCAGAATGAAGATCGCGCGACGCTCGCCTGCGGCGGTAATCGTTTAACGAAAGGCGATTACGCGCACGGCTATTTCATCGAGCCGACAGTCTTCACCGATGTTAGCCCGGACATGCGCATCGCGCAGGAAGAAATCTTCGGACCAGTCACGTCGGTCATCCCGACAAAGTCTCTCGACGAAGCGATCGAGATCGCCAACGGCGTGCGCTATGGTTTGTCGGCCGCGATTTATACTCAGGACGTCAACCGCGCATTTCATGCGATGAATGAAACCTACACCGGAATTTTCTACATCAACTCGGCCACGATCGGCGCCGAGGTCCACCTGCCTTTCGGCGGTACCAAAGCCACCGGCAACGGTCATCGCGAAGCCGGCACACAAGTGCTCGACATCTTCTCAGAATGGAAATCGATTTACGTTGACTACAGCGGCAAGTTGCAGCGCGCGCAGATCGATAATGCTGTAGAAGACATTTGAAGCCGGGAGCGCGGACGTCCTCGTCCGCAATGAGCGCGAAGCGGGAAATGATCTCAAATCGATCTTAGGAGAAGCTCACTCATGAAATCCTTCACCATCTTCTTTGGTCTTTCGCTTTTACTCCTGGCCAACATTTCGACTTCATACGGCCAGGGTGTTTCCAAGTCGCAAACCACCGGTGGGAGCGAAAACTTATATAAGGGAACTGAAGTCACTCTTAAGGCGCATGTAACCAAAAAGCCGGAGCCAAAATACACAAAGATCGCCCGGAAACATCAGATCACCGGTACCGTGATCATCCGCTGTGTATTCTCCAAAACAGGTGAAGTTACAAACATCCATGTCATCTCCGGGTTGCCGGACGGATTAACGGATCGCGCGGTCGAGGCGGCAAAAAAGATTAAGTTTATTCCGGCAACGAAAGACGGCCATCCGGTGTCGATGTGGATGGAGCTCCAATACAACTTCAATCTCTATTGAGCTCCAAAGACACGTCCGGCAGACCATACCCCTCCTGCTGAAGTCGCGCTGCCCGCGTTTGCAAAATCCTCGGCATTCCCATTAACTAAACGAAGATGGATCCATCCCGCATACGCAACTTCTCGATCATCGCGCACATCGATCATGGCAAATCGACTTTGGCTGACCGTCTGCTCGAACTGACCGGCGCGGTGACCGGCCGCGAGATGGAAGCACAGGTGCTCGACGATATGGATCTGGAGCGCGAGCGCGGGATTACGATCAAAGCTCACGCTGTGCGGCTGGATTACAAAGCGCAGGACGGACAAACCTACCTGCTCAATTTGATCGATACGCCTGGTCACGTCGATTTCTCTTACGAAGTTTCGCGATCGTTGTCGGCCTGTGAAGGCGCGCTTTTGGTCGTCGACGCTTCGCAGGGTGTCGAGGCGCAGACGCTGGCCAACACTTATCTGGCAATCGAAAACAATCTCGAACTGATCCCGGTCATCAATAAGATCGATCTGCCCGGCGCGGAACCGGAAAGAGCGCTTGAAGAGATCAAGCATTTTATTGGCCTGGAAACTCACAACGCGATCCTGACCAGCGCCAAAACCGGTGAAGGTGTTGCCGAAGTGCTGGAAGCGATTGTCCGCGACGTGCCATCGCCGAAGGGTGATGCGAACGCGCCGTTAAAGGCATTGATTTTTGATTCATGGTACGACTCGTATCGCGGCGTGATCGTTTTGTTTCGGGTGATCGACGGCGTCATTCGACCGGGAATGAAGATTCGCTTCATGACTGCCGGCCGCGATTATCAGGTTGATACTCTTGGAGTGAATCGCCCCCGACCGACGCCCATCGATCACCTCGGCGTCGGCGAAGTCGGCTTCCTGACTGCTTCAATAAAGACTGTAGCCGACGTGCAAATCGGCGACACGATTACCGAAACTGCGCGGCCCACGACTGAGCCTTTTCCCGGCTATCAGGAAATCAAGCCCATGGTTTTTGCGGGACTCTATCCCGTGGATACAAACCAGTACGAAGAGCTGCGCGATGCGATGGACAAGCTGCGTTTGAATGACGCGTCGTTCTTTTACGAGCCAGAGTCTTCGACCGCACTCGGTTTTGGATTTCGCTGCGGCTTTCTCGGTTTGTTGCACATGGAGATTGTGCAAGAGCGTCTGGAACGCGAATTCGATCTCGATTTGATCACCACGGCCCCGGGCGTGCGTTATTTGGTGACGACGACTGACGGCAAGGTCACGGAAATCGATTCACCGGCAAAGATGCCCGACCCGGGCCGGCTGTTAAAGATTGAAGAGCCGGCAATCCGGGCGACGATTCTGACTCCGGAAGAACATCTGGGCGGAATCCTGGCGTTGCTGGAAGAAAAGCGGGGAGCGCAGAAGGGCTTTGAGTACATCACGGCGAATCGCGTGATGCTGACCTACGAACTACCGCTCAACGAGATCGTGCTCGATTTTTATGATCGCCTGAAGTCGACTTCGCGAGGATACGCCTCACTCGACTATCACCTGGCGGGTTATTGGGAAAGTGATCTGGTGAAGCTCGACATTCTGGTGGCCGGCGAGCCTGTCGATGCGCTGTCGCTGGTTCTTCATCGTGACACGGCGGCGGCAAAGGGCCGGGCACTGGCCACCAAGATGAAGGAATTAATCCCGCGCCAACTTTTTGAAGTCCCGATCCAGGCCGCCATCGGCGCGAAAATAATTGCGCGCGAAACGGTGAAAGCGATGGGCAAGAACGTGATCGCGAAATGTTACGGCGGCGACATCACACGCAAGCGCAAACTGCTTGAGAAACAGAAAGAAGGCAAGAAGCGCATGAAGAAAGTCGGCCGCGTAGAGATTCCGCAGGACGCTTTTCTGGCGGTGCTGAAGGTGAATGAGTAATCTCGCTGAAGGGATTATGACGCCGAGATAAGGTGACGGATGCCTAAGCCAAAGCTGTCGAAATCCATGACTGTTGAGCAATTCGATAATGGATATTGGTATGCACTCGAGATAAAAGCTTTCGCCGATGACATTGGAATCCCAGCAGTCTCGAAACTTCGGAAGGACGAACTCGAAGAGTTAATTAAGTATTTTCTGCGCACCGGCCGCATCAGGAAACCAACCAGGAAAACTCTTTTAAGATCAGGAATGAGGGACGTTGAAAGAGGGCTCAGTCTCAAGCTTCCCGTAGTTAACTATACCAACGACCGGGAAACAAAAGATTTCATTGTTCGCGAAGCGCAGAAGATTGCGCCAAAGCTAAAGCGAAAATCAGGGGCCCGCTATCGACTCAACCGTTGGCGAGAGCAACAGATCGATAATGGCATCAAGATCACCTATCGCGACTTGGTGAGAGAATATGTGAGATTGAATCAGGTGCAGGGCAGTTTCCCTCAGGTTCAGATTCCTTCGGGCCGATACATAAATTTTCTCTCCGATTTTTTGGCCGGCGAAAAGAACCCAACCAGGGCGCAGGCGCTCAAGGCCTGGCAGCAATTGAAGAAGGCTGAAATTCCGAAGAACTATCGAGCGTGGAAGAAGAAGTTCGGAAAGTCGGGCGCGTAGAGGTTGGCCGGAGAGCACTTCTCGCGTGTTCAAGGTGAATGAGTTATGACCATTTATATGCCACCAGAATCTGATCAACAGACTCTCGAATGAGTGGGCGGGCTCGCAACATGTGAGCTTGGGCCTCGTTTTTACGGACATTGTTAAGTCGACCGAAATCGGATTGAAACGCGGCGATGCCAAGTGGATTGACGATCTTTTCACACATTTCACGATAGGGCGAGAAATCGCGGCACGTTTCGAGTCATACGTTGTGAAAGTCATTGGAGACTCTTTGATGGTAGCTTTTAAGACTGCTAGTGATGCCGTTAGTTTCGCGATTGATTTTGAGGAAAATACCGGCGTGGATTACATAGCCATCAGAGTTGGAATCAATTCAGGCGACGTAGAGATTCGTGAAAACGATATCTATGGGCTAAATGTGAACTTCACATCACGAGTCCAGCACGCCCTCCCGGAAGGAGGAATCCTGACGGCGAATTCAGTGCAGCGAGACTTTAACAAGCGCTACGGAGATGGCTCTGGAGTGAAATTCATACCTAGAGAAGTAGATCTAAAAAGCTTCGGCAAGGAAACGGTCTACTTTGTAGCGACCCCTCGGTTATTGAAGACGCGACAAGAAAAGTTCAAGGCTCGACAAGCGTTGCTGGAAGCAAAGAAGGTTCCCGATTGGTTAGTTTAGCAATACAGCGAACTTGAAGTTATCAGAATTTGGCGACTTAGCCGTTGAATTCACCATCGTCATCCGGCTCGACCAACTCCTGCGCTACCAATTCACTCCACGTTCTCATTACATCATCCTTCGTGCCAAGTGATTTCAAAGCTTCACTAACCGCGCCCTTTTCTTTTTTCAACTCGGGGAAAGTCAGCAGCAGCATCGCCAGATCACGCCAATCGGTTCCCGCTTTTGGTTGGCCGCGACGCGCGTGATAAGCGATGACCTTGTGGGCGATGAGTTCGGGCGGCGACATCACCATCACGTCTTCGATTCGTTCGGCATGCGGAAGTGATTCAGCCGTGCGCACGTCAACCAGGTGGCGATTACGAGGTTTCTGAATTTGAAACAAGCGATAACCTTTACCGGCGCCAATCACTCGCACACGCACCGCGATATGAAAACGCTCGCTTAAATATTCGCGCAACTCTTCGGCGAGTTCGGTTGCGCGCGTGGAAACCAGATCGATGTCCTGGCTCATGCGCGGCTCACTCACATAGGCGTTGACTGCTTGCGCGCCAAACACAACTGCGTCGTCGCGCCCACGCAGAAATTCGAGCACGGCGTCGTGAATCGTCGCGAGGGGAAGTTGTTCGCGCATCGCAAACTCCTCAAATGTAAGGGCTCCGGCATTGAGCATGGTCCAATGATACGCCCTCAGCGGCACTAGTCCAACACATTGAGGAGTTTAGAACGCACCGCCCACTCCGTTTCTTTTCACGCTAGATTCATGCTAAAACCGAACAAATTTGCTGGAATGATCAGCCTTCGTGTGGAGATCGTGAAATGAAGTCGACAGCCTTTGCGTTCATATTTGTCTTCTCAACAACTGTCCTCGCCCAACAATCCGACACGCAGATGAAGATGCCTGAGCCCAAGCCGGTGGAAATCTATTCCGGGCTTGGTTCGTGGCATCACGCGACTTCGACCAAGAATCCCGAAGCACAAAAGTTTTTCGACCAGGGATTGCGAATGACGTACGGGTTCAATCATGAAGAAGCCGTGCGGTCGTTCAAGCGCGCGGCGGAACTCGATCCGCAAGTGGCGATGGCCTGGTGGGGTGTGGCGTACGCGCTGGGACCAAACATCAATCTGGATGTCGATCCGGATCGAGAGAAGTCGGCATATGACGCGACGCAAAAAGCATTAGAACTTTCCAGGACCGCGCCTGCAAACGAACGCGATTACATAGCCGCGCTGTCGAAGCGTTACTCAAACGATTCGAAAGCGGATCTGAAGAAGCTCTCGGTCGATTACAGCAAGGCGATGGGAGAGTTATCAAAGAAGTATCCCGACGACCTTGATGCGGCGACGCTGTATGCCGAGAGCATGATGGATTTGCATCCCTGGCAGCTTTGGACCGCGGATGGAAAGCCGAACGAAGGCACGGAAGAGATCGTCGCGGTGCTCGAATCAGTACTTAAGCGCAATCCGAATCATCCCGGCGCGATTCATTACTACATTCACGCCGTCGAAGCTTCGCCAAATCCCGAGCGCGCGCTCGCCTACGCGCCGAGCCTGCCAAAGCTGATGCCGATGGCCGGGCATCTGGTGCACATGCCCGCTCACATTTATGAACGCGTGGGAAACTACGACGCGGCCGCGCGCGCGAACGTCGATGCTTCTACGGCCGACGAAGCCTATTTCAAAGCGACCGGTGTGCAGGGCGTTTATTCGATGTACTACGCGCACAATCTGGATTTTCTGGCGATCGCGAACAGCATGCAGGGTAATTATGCGCAGGCCATCGCAACGACGAAGAAGTTGGTCGATTTCGCGGCGCCAATGATCAAGATGATGCCGATGATCGAACCGATTGGGGCGAAGAACTTCCTGATGTGGGAGCGCTTCGGTAAATGGGACGAGATCATGAAAGCGCCGCAGCCCGACGCCTCGATGCCGGCGACGTTGTCTTTCTGGCATTGGGCGCGGGCCATGGCTTTCGTTTCACGCGGCGACTCAGGCAATGCGGAGTCAGAAGAAAAAGCGTTCCTGGACGCGGCCAAATCTATCCCCGCTGACTCAATGTCTTCATTGAATCCCACCAGAAAGGTGGTCGCGATTGCTGACAACCTGCTGCGCGCGCGCGTCGCTGAAGTGAAACACGACCAGAAGGCGGCTCTCGATTTCTTTAACCAGGCGATCGCTGCGGAAGACGCGCTCAGTTATGACGAACCGCCGCAGTGGTTTCATCCCGTTCGCGAGTCGCTCGGCGGTTTTCTCTTGCGTGCAGGGAATTACGCCGAGGCTGAAAAAGTGTTTCGCGCGGATTTGGAACGAAACAAAAATAGTGGGCGATCGCTGTTTGGTCTGATGGAAAGTTTGAGCGCTCAAAAGAAAAATGTCGGCACTTTCCAAAGTGAGTTTCAAAAGGCGTGGAAGAACGCAGATACGAAATTGACAATTGCTGGTTTGTGAAGTGACTCAGCCGCTGTCATTCGTTTAGAGGCGGGCTACCGCCTTATTAATCTAAAACCGGCGGGCGGTAGCCGCCGCTAAACGAATATCTAAATTAATGGAACGTCTGGACAAGTAAAGATTGACTGACACGAACCCCAACCGCCGGCCCACCAAGCTGGTAACTATTTTCTGTGACGGCTCAAGTCTCGGCAATGGCCGCGAAGCGACGCGCGCGGCGGCGGTGGCGTTGCTTGGTTACCAGGGACTTTGGCGTGCCTTCGGAAATTATCTTGGCAACGCCACTAATCAACAGGCTGAGATCGCCGCGGCCGCGCTCGGCCTCGAGGCTCTCAAGGAACCTTGTCGCGTGAGTGTCCACACTGATTCACGTTACGTGATCGAGACGATGAAAGGAAATTTCCGTCGCAAGACGAATCACGATTGGTGGAAGCGTCTGGATGAAGCCAGGAGCCGGCATCAGGTCGATTGGCAATGGTCGCAAGGACACGCCGGTCACGTGATTCAGGAAGCAGCTGATCGCGCCGCGCGCAAAATCGCCGCGCTCGGCCATGTCGAGCCGGCGGTACTTCAGGATGCAGTGGATAGGATTGGCGTGATCGAGCCGGGCGATGATGATGGGTCCGATCTGTTTTGATCGTTATTTCCCCTCTCCCGCTGGGAGGGGGGCTGGGGTGAGGGTTTAGCAATAAACCAAAATTAAGTTCTTTTTTCAGCTCGCGGCGTAATCCCTCACCCTAACCCTCTCCCAGCGGGAGAGGGAACTCCTCTCGCTTTCCATTCCATCCGAAACTATAATCAGGCAACCGGTAAGTCCAGCGTTACTTCTCAATCGAACGCACGTGGCAAGTCATTCACGAAAACCAATCAGGCGGTTTTGTCTGGCGGCGATCATCGCCGTTTCAGTCTGCGCTGTCGTCCGCGCGCAAACCACCGGTCGTGGCTGGGAATGGCAGAACCCTCTGCCGCAGGGGAACGCGATCAGCTCGATTCGTTTCGCCGGCGACAAACTCCATGGCTGGGCCGTCGGCGCGGACGGTGTGATTCTTTACACCGCCGATGGCGGATTCCGTTGGGAGAGCCAACCCACGCGTCTGGTCAACGCGCTCAACGGATTGTACGTTCTCGATCGACTGCACGTGTTTGCCGTGGGCGCGCGCGGGCTGATTTTAGAGACGCGAAACGGCGGCGAGAAATGGACTGAGATCAAGACGTCCGCAAAAGATCATCTCTATTCGATTACCTTCGCTTCAGACGATCGGAAACACGGTTGGGCCGTCGGAACTTACGGCTGCATTCTTACGACCACTGATGGCGGCGCGTCATGGTCCATTCAAAAAAGTTCGACACGGGCGCATATCTATTCAGTTTCGTTTGCGAACAAGAACGTCGGACTCGCGGCCGGCGATCGCGGAATCATCCTGCGCACAAACGATGGCGGCAAGCACTGGAAAGAAGTCGTGCGGCTTTCGACGCTTCCATTTACCGGAATAACTTTCGTTAATGACACGCGCGCCATCGCTATCGGCTATGGCGGCCGCGTACTCCGGAGCGAAGACGCGGGCCTTACGTGGGAACCGACTGACATTCTCATGACTGAAGATTTGCTCGCCATTTATTTTTCGGACGAGCAGCACGGATGGATCACGACTAGCAACGGCACAGTCCTGAGTACGAGCAACGGCGGCAAGCTCTGGCTGCCGGCCAGCGTGAAAACAAACCCGCGTTTAGTGACCGTTTACTTTGCTGACGCGAACACGGGCTGGACCGCCGGCAGTGATGGCCTGGTTTTACGGAGCGAAGACAGCGGTGTCGGCTGGTTCCGTCTGACTGAAGGCAGCCGCGATGACCTGTCGGATATTTCTTTCATTGACGGATCGCGCGGCTGGGCCGTGGGCGCGCGCGGGAAAATTTTGATGACCCGTTCAGGCGGCAAGGTCTGGACGGCGCAGCTCTCAGGCACCAACGTGCATCTCGATGCCGTTACATTCATCGATGAAAAGAACGGATGGGTGGTCGGGGATCGCGGAACGATTCTGCACACGGACAACGGCGGCGCCATATGGTTTAAGCAGGAAGCGGATACGACGCAGCAACTGCTCGGCGTTTGTTTCCTCAATGAAAAGTTAGGCTGGGCCGTCGGCGCCAGCGGCTACATGCTGAAGACTGAAGACGGCGGGCAGTCATGGATGGTCCAACCTGCGAAGACAAAGGCCTGGCTCGAGGACGTCAAGTTCACAGACGAGAAGCACGGGATAGCAGTTGGCTCAGGCGGCACGATCATGCGCACGGAAGACGGCGGCGAAAACTGGAAAGACGTTTCCGTAAACCTGAAGGAATGGCTGCACGCGGTCGCTTTCGCAGATGCCGGTCGTGGTTACATCGTCGGCGAGCGCGGGATCATTCTGCGCACCGATGATGGCGGTAAAACCTGGAAAGATTCGGAAACGAATGTGAAGAGCAACCTGTTCGCGATTGCGCTAGCGTCGCGCGACGATGCGCTGATCGCCGGCGACCAGGGAGTTGTGTTGGCGACGGATGACGCCGGCGCAACCTGGCAGAAGCAAACGACCCTGACCAGCTCGACGCTCTTCGCGGTCGCTTATCGCGGCGGACCAAACGCCTGGATCGCCGGCCGCGGCGGCGCGATCCTTCGCCGCACGACGGAACTCGCAACCGTTAAAATTCCGGTGCCGAAAGTCGGCGGCTCCGGAGACCGCGATGCACCTAAATTAAAGGGAAAGGAAAACCCTCAACAATTGAATTTCGACGACGACATTCCCAAAGCCGTGCCGCCAGTAAGGAAACCGGTGAAACCTTGAAACATTCATGTCTCCCGAACCTCACAATTCCGTTGAAGTCTTTTACTCGTACGCTCACGAAGATGAAGAGCTTCGTAATGAGTTAAAGAAGCACCTCTCAAATCTCAAACGACAAGGCGTGATCACCGAGTGGTACGATCGCGATATCTCTGCGGGCACGGAATGGGGCGAAGAGATCAAACAATACCTTGAATCAGCAAAGGTGATTCTACTTCTCATCAGTCCGGATTTCATGAATTCGGACTACATCAACGACATCGAAGTGAAGCGCGCGATGGAAAGGCATGAGTCGGGGGAAGCGCGTGTGATTCCTGTCATTCTGCGTCCGGTGGATTGGGAGGGAGCGCCGTTTAGTAAACTGCAAGCCCTTCCGACCGAGGTTCGACCAATAACGCTTTGGAGTAATAGGGATGAGGCCTTTCTTGACGTGATTCGCGGTATTCGTGCCGCCCTACATGATCTTTCCAATCTCTCGCTAGGTATCCCCGCAACCTTGGATATTCCCAGTCCTTCCAAAGTCGGTTTTATCTCGCGAAGAGATAGGGACAACCTAGACTTCATTGAACGTGTACGCACTGAACTCGTGCCAGGGAAGAGCCAATTGGTTGTGCTGTGGGGCGGGGGCGGTGTCGGCAAAACCGCAATTGCCGCGGAAGCCGTGCGCGGATTAATCGAACCTTTTGCAAAACGGATCGCTTGGGTTAGCGCAGACGGATTGGAAAGCTTTAGCTTAGCGACATTGCTAGATGGTGTTGCCACGCAGCTTGGTCATTCAGATCTGCGTAAGCTCCCTCTCGATCTGAAAAAGGAGCAGGTTCGTGACCTCGTCAAAACTTCACCAACATTAATCGTGCTCGACAATTTCGAAACTATAGAACGTGCGGAGCGAGTGCACTGCGTTGATTGGCTTGGCAAGCCCGCGCCATGTACTGCTCTTATCACGACCCGCGACGGAATCGAAGATGCGCGTAACATTCCTATTGATGTCATGAGGCCCGAAGAGGCAAATGGTCTGGTAGATCAGTTAATCGCTCAAACACATGAAGCAAGGGCGTTCGCCAAACTCGATCGTGAACGAATTATCCAAATTGCTGAGGCGAACCCTCTCGTCTTGCAATGGATCGTTGGGCAAATTGATCTGGCGCAAGACCCTGATGAAGTACTCGATGATTTACAACATGGCGAAGGTAAGGCAGCCGATCGTGTATTTAATCGCTCGTACGAACTAAAGCAATTAAACAATGGCGGCCGTGCAGTTCTACTTGCACTTTCGCTCTTTGCTCCGAGCGCAACGCGAAAAGCAGTAGCCGAGGTCGCGAACATAGGAAAAGACAGTGATAGAAGGAAATTCAGAGATGCGATTAGAAGTCTATCTTCGTTATGGCTCATTCATACCGCCGATGAAAACCACCGCTTAGCTGTCGAAGGGCTGACTCGCAAAATGACGAAGGCCAAGCTCGATGTCGATCCGCGGGGCAAAGTTTTTCCCACGCGATTCCTGTCTCGTTTTCTCGGCTATGCTCAAAAACACAAGAAACCGTCCAAGGAAAATTACGATGCGCTCGAGTCGGAAAAAGACAATCTGCTGACCGCGGTTGATATAGCACGTGCACTAGGCGCTACGTCTAGCGCGCTAAACCTAGCGTATATATTGGCATCGCCTGGTGACGGTGTGTTACGCGTGCGCGGTTACTGGAATGAGGCTCTTCGGATCGGCAGATTGGCACTCGAAACGGCACGGGCTGCACAAGTGGAGAAGCACGTTGCTGGGTGGTCACACAATGTAGCCTTAATGTGTCAGGAACAAGGGGACTTTGATGAGGCACGGCGGCTCTATAGTGAGAGTTTGAAATTCAAAGTCGAGCTTGGTGGCGAAACCGCCAAGGCAACCACGCTGCACCAGTTAGGAATGATGGCCCACCACAGAGGCGATCTTGAAGAAGCACATCGACTATACCAGCAAAGCTTGGATAGTGTAGATGTCAACGAAAGAGCCGCCACACTTCACCAATTGGCGAAACTTGCCCAAGAGCAGGGTCAGTTTGCGGAGGCAGAACAGCTCTTTAATGATTCTCTGCAAATCGATCGAAGGATAGGAAGTGACCGGGGTATTACTATTAACTTTTGTGGACAAGGGAGCCTAGCACAAGAACAGGGTAAGTTTACCAAAGCGCGGCAACTCTACCAGCAGGGCCTCAGCATTGCCCAGAAGCTTGGTGATCAACTTTGGATAGCGTCATATTTGCACCAACTGGGCACACTCCATTTTGACGAAGGGGATCTCGAAGCGTCTCAAGACCTGTTGCAAAGTAGTTTTGATATTCTTTGGAGACTAGGGGATAAAATGAGCAGTGCTGAATGCCTTGAAAGCCTCGGCAAGTTAAGGGTCGCCCAGGGACATTGGGACATGGCCCGAACTTTGTTCGACAAAGCTCTGAGGATAGCCGAAAAAATCGGAATTTCGTTAAGGATCGCAAGCATTAAGCATTCACTCGGTTTGTTGGCTGAGAAGCAAGGTGACAAAGCTCGCGCGTCTGAATTGCTTGGTGAAGCATTGCCTATGTTCGAACAACTTCGCTCGCCGAAGGCGAAAGATGCACAACGAGATTTGGAACGAATTGAAGGTAAGTCTTCTTGAGTGCCTTAGTCACGAAATATTTATGGGCACGATCGCTTTTAGATCGCGAGAGCCCATTTATGGGCGACATGAAATATGCCGCTGCTACGCAGCTTAGGTTTTCTAAATTGAATTGAGCTATAAATATCTCGCTGCTAACGCAGCGAAGACGCAGCCTAAGTTATGTATCGCGTAATGCGGCGAAGACGCAAAACTGAATGTCACAACAAACACCTGAACCAGAACAAACCACTCGCATCGAATCGGATTCGATGGGCGAGATCGAAGTGCCCGCCGATAAGTATTGGGGCGCGCAGACAGAGCGCTCTTTACTTCATTTCAATATCGGCTTTGATGTGATGCCCCGCGAGATGATTCGCGCGCTCGGCATCCTCAAAAAAGCTTGCGCGCTAGTGAACCAGGATCTCGGCAAGCTGGCTGCCGACAAAGCGAAGCTGATCGTGCAGGCTTGCGATGAAGTGATCGAGGGCAAGCTCGACGAGCATTTTCCTTTGCGCGTTTGGCAGACAGGCTCGGGCACGCAGACCAATATGAATGCCAACGAAGTAATTTCGAATCGCGCGATTGAGATTGCCGGCGGCGTGATGGGATCGAAGAAGCCGATTCATCCGAACGACGACGTGAACATGTCACAGTCGTCGAATGACACTTTCCCGACGGCGATGCACATCGCCGCCGCGGAACAGATGAATAAGTTAATTCCACGGGTTCGGGAAGTAGAAAGTGCTATCGACGCGAAGGCCAAAGAGTTCAAAGACGTCGTGAAAATTGGCCGCACGCACTTGCAGGACGCCACGCCATTAACCGTTGGTCAGGAGATGTCCGGCTGGGCCAGCCTGCTGGAACGCGACATCGATCGCATGAAAGACACTCTGCCGGGTCTTTACGATCTGGCGATTGGCGGCACGGCCGTGGGTACCGGCTTGAATGCTCATCCGGAGTTCGCTGAGCGGGCCGCAAAAAAGATCGCCGAGCTGACGGGTCTGCCTTTCAAATCTCATCCAAACAAATTCGCAGCACTCTCAGCTCACGATGAAATTGTTTTCTGTAGCGGCGGCTTGAAAACTCTGGCAGCGTCGCTGACGAAGATCGCAAACGACGTGCGCTGGCTCGCCTCGGGCCCGCGCTGCGGACTCGGCGAGTTAGTCATTCCGGAAAATGAGCCGGGCTCCTCAATCATGCCTGGCAAAGTCAATCCCACGCAGAGCGAAGCGATGACGATGGTCGCCGTGCAGGTGATGGGCAACGACGCGGCAATTGGTTTCGCTGGGTCGCAAGGCCACTTTGAATTGAATGTCTTTAAGCCGGTAATGATTCACAACCTGCTGCATTCGATTCGCCTGTTGCACGACGCATGTCATGGGTTCGTCGAATACTGCATTGCCGGCATCACGCTCAATCGCGAGCAGATTGACCAGTATCTTCGTGATTCGCTCATGCTGGTGACGGCCTTGAACCAGCACATCGGGTATGACAACGCGGCGAAGATCGCCAAGAATGCGCACAAGAAGAAAATCTCCCTGCGTGAATCGGCAATTGAGTTGGGCTTGCTGACCGGCGAGCAGTTCGATGAGTGGGTCAAGCCTGAAGAGATGACGCATCCTTGAATCATCCACAGATTTCACCGATTACACAGAGCAGGAAATAGCCACAAAAAAGCACAAAAGGCTCAAAAAAGTTTCGTGATTTGTTTTGTGCCTTTTCGTGGCTGCTGGTTTTCTTTATCTGTGTAATCCGCATAATCTGTGGATGAAACTCTTATGGACCGATCCAACCTCATCAGCATCGGCTTGCGCGCAAAGACCGGGCGCGCGATTGCAGTTGTCCTCGGTGGCTCAAGCGAAACACCGGTCGTCCTGTTGAAAACTGAAATCAAGCTCGTAGATCCGAAAGTTCCGGGCACCGCTCAGCCTTATCACGAAGTGATGGATCTGCCCTGGGAAGAGTCCCAGCGAGCGGTGCGAAAGTACGCCGCCGCAATCGAACGAACTGCGCAGAAAGCGCTGGCGAGATTGATCGAGGAACAACGATCGAACGGGCGGAAGATCGTCGGTGTCGGCATCGTGGGCGCGCCGGATCGAGATCTGGCGCGCATCGGGAATCCTCATATTCGGGCCCACGCCGCCGAAGGAGTTCTCTTCCGCCGGGTGCTTGATTTCGCCGCGCAGTCTAATGGTTTGAAGTGGCAAGTGCTTTCTGATCGAAACTTCGATGAAACGACTGCCGAGAAACTGGGCGCCAGGTATGCGCGAGTTAAGCAGAGCATCACCGATCTTGGTCGGGCGATCTCGCCGCCCTGGCGCGCGGACGAGAAACAAGCAGCGATGG
>Ga0193729_1000298_pt1 | contig 25210 bp, 22 predicted proteins | sample U1c2metaG_FD_143036 | JGI IMG/M metagenome (GOLD analysis project Ga0193729, IMG submission 143036) | Soil microbial communities from a riparian zone of the East river system, Colorado, United States - U1c2 | ecosystem: Environmental > Terrestrial > Soil > Riparian zone | place: USA: East River...
CAAGATGCCGATGGCGCTTTCGCCTTGATCCAATAGACGCCGCACCAGCTTTAGTGATAGTTGGAGATCGCGCGCCGCCAGCGCATTACCCAATTCGAAAATAACGCCAGCGCGCGAAAGCGGCACTAAGTCGCGGACGAGTTCGATGTTCACTCCGCGATCCTTTGCAAGAAAAGTGTCGATCTTTTCTAGTTCATTATCAATCTGCCGAGTATCGCCACCAGTCAGCAACACAAAAAGATCGAGCGCATCGTCATCGAAACGGAGTTTTCTTTTTTTTGCGCGCTGCTGAACCATCTCAAGTGCTTCTTCTTCCCATCCACCTCGGGTGGAATCGAGCCGCTCGAAAACCTGTACCTCCGCGCGTTTAACCAGCGTCTTATAAAACGAACGGCGTTTGTCCAGGTCGGTCGCACTGATCAAGAGTGTGATACCGGGGCCGAAACCGCTATCGACTAACTGGGACAATTCTTCCAACACCGATTGCACCGCGGCCGAGCGCGCCTTTTGATCGTCGCCGAGAAAATTAATATTCTTTAACCAAACCACTTTGGTGTTGCCAAAAAAAGGCAGCGTTTGCAGTGCTTCGATTGCCGATCTTACTCGTCCTTCGGCCTGATCGACGTTGTCGGCAGCTCCATCAATAACTTCCAATCCGAAGTCGCCTGCGCCGGGTGGCGTTAGATTAGACGCGAGCTCTGCGGCCACGCGTTTAACTTCCGCTTCATCGGAACCGAGTACGGCGTATGTGTTTGCGCTTGCCGCTTTTGTTTTTGCTTTCGGCATTGAGATTTTATCGCATGCTGATAACGGCACTACAAGATCGCCTTGGTTTGCAGAACAAGGTGCGCAGGCGTTACGCGTTTACTCTATTCGCCTGCGCCGCGTTGCATCGCCGCTCGCGCGTATTCACGATTCAGTTTGGCAATAAAACTGGCGCTAATCTCAGCTGGGCAAACTGCCTCACATTCGTACGTATTGGTGCAATTACCGAATCCTTCTGCATCCATTACGGACACCATTCGCAGCACGCGGCTCTCTCGTTCCGGATGACCCTGCGGCAGGAACGATAGATGCGATACCTTCGCAGCAGTGAAAAGCATGGCCGATCCATTTGGACAGGCCGCGGCGCATGCGCCGCATCCGATGCAAGCAGCCGCTTCCATTGCCAAATCGGCATCATGTTTGGGAATCAGGATCGTATTCGCCTCCGGCGCGGAACCTGCGCGCGCGGAAATGAATCCACCGGCTTGCACAATGCGATCCAGCGCGCTGCGATCGATTACCAAATCTTTCACAAGCGGGAACGATCCTACGCGAAAAGGCTCGACTGTGATCGTAGCGCCGTCGCGAAACTTTCTCATGTAAAGCTCGCACACCGCGCCAGGATGATCGGGTCCGTGTGGTTCGCCATTGATCGTGAGCGAGCAGGTGCCGCAAATACCCTCGCGGCAATCGGAGTCGAACGCGATTGGTTCCTTTGCGCCTCTGACCAAAGTCTCATTAAGAATGTCGAGCATCTCGAGGAACGACGTGTTCGGCGAGATGTCGTGCACTTCGTAATCGACGAGTTTGCCTGGCGTTTGTCGATTTTTTTGGCGCCAGACTCTCAAAAGAAAGTTCATAGTTGAGAGTTGAGAGTTGAGAGACGGAAACGCGCCATGCCATTACTCCGCGGCAAGCAAGGATCTGCGTAAGCCGCTCAACATTCGGCTCTCTTCCTCCGCTGCCGCGTAAATTCGTCGGAAATCACCGTCACTAAGGAAACTCTGGCGATGCGCGACAAAAGACTGAGAAACAACCTCGAAAACAGAGCCGCCCGCGATTTCGATAAAACGCGCAAAGTCAACTTTCGAACTTCGCGAAGATCCCTCAGCGATGTTCGAGGAAATCGATACGGCACCGCGACGGAGCTGAGTCGTTAGACCGAAGCGCTCGTCGGCCGGAAAGCCACGAGTGTTCGTGTAAATAAGATCGGCGAAATCAATTGCCTTTTGCCAAACATCCAGTTTCTCAAAGTTAAACATGTTTTCCTCCTTGGCTTTTCTCTCAACTCTCAACTAATAACTCTCAACTTTCACTTATAGCTTCTCTGCGTTAGATGCACTGTTTCGAAATTTAGCGGCTCGCGATGCAAGATCGGCGGTTTTCCATCGACTTGAAATTCCCAGGCAAACACCGCGGCGTAGTTTTCATCGTCGCGCAGTGCTTCGCCTTCCGCGGTCTGGTGTTCTTCGCGAAAATGCGCGCCAGAGGATTCGTCGCGCTCCAGCGCATCGATACACATCAGCTCAGCGAATTCCAGGAAATCGGCAACACGTCCGGCGCGTTCTAAAGATTGATTGAAATCATCGCCCTCCCCCGGCACTCGTACCTCGTGCCAGAATTGTTCGCGAAGTTCGGGGATTTTTTTGAGCGCCTCGCGCAATCCCCTTTCGTGGCGCGACATTCCGCATTTCTCCCAGAGAAGCAGGCCAAGCTCCCGATGGAACGAATCGACCGAACGAGTGCCGTTGACGTTGAGCAGTTTCTCGATTCTGGCACGAACATCTTTTTCACTTTCTCGGAACTCCGGAGAATCCGGCGACGGCCGCTTTCCCATCTGCCCCGCGAGATAATTCGGCAGCGTGTTGGGCAAAACAAAATATCCATCAGCCAAGCCCTGCATGAGAGCGCTCGCGCCAAGCCGGTTTGCGCCGTGATCGGAAAAATTCGCTTCGCCGATCACAAACAACCCGGGCACATTGCTCATTAGGTCATAATCCACCCAGAGACCGCCCATCGTGTAGTGAACAGCGGGGTAAATCCGCATCGGCACTTTGTAGGCGTCTTCGCCGGTGATCTTTTCATAGACCTCGAACAAATTTCCATAGCGCTCGCGAATTGTATGTTCACCCAGGCGTTTGATCGCGTCGGCAAAGTCGAGATAAACGCCGCGTCCGCCGGGACCCACGCCGCGGCCTTCGTCGCAAACTTCTTTTGCTGCGCGCGAGGAGATATCGCGCGGCGCGAGATTGCCGTAGCTCGGATATTTTCGTTCGAGATAATAATCGCGATCTGTCTCGGGGATTTCACCGGGTACCTTGTTGCGATCTTCCTTACGTTTCGGAACCCAGACGCGTCCATCATTCCGGAGCGATTCGGACATGAGCGTAAGCTTCGATTGATATTCGCCACCGACCGGGATGCAGGTGGGATGAATCTGTGTGAACGCCGGATTCGCGAAGAGCGCGCCTCTCTTAAAAGCGCGATAGGTCGCCGTGACATTGCATCCGCGTGCGTTGGTCGAGAGATAAAACACGTTTCCGTATCCACCGGTGGCGAGCACGACAGCATCGGCCGCGTGCCTCTCGATTTTTCCTGAGCACAAATTCCGGGTCACGATTCCTTTGGCGTGTCCCTCGACAATTACCAGATCGAGCATCTCCGTTTGCGGGATCATCTGGACTGTTCCGGCCGCGATTTGTCTGCAAAGCGCTTGATAACAGCCGAGCAAAAGCTGCTGACCGGTCTGTCCGCGAGCATAAAAGGTTCGTGACACTTGGGCGCCGCCAAACGAACGATTTGCCAGGTAGCCGCTGTATTCACGAGCAAACGGCACGCCCTGCGCGACGCATTGGTCAATGATGTTATTGCTGATCTCAGCCAGGCGATACACGTTGGCTTCACGGGAACGAAAATCGCCGCCCTTGATCGTGTCGTGAAATAATCGGTAAACGCTGTCGCCGTCGTTTTGATAATTTTTCGCTGCGTTGATCCCACCCTGGGCCGCAATCGAATGCGCGCGTCGCGCCGAATCCTGAAAGCAAAAACATCTTACTCGATAACCCAACTCGCCCAGCGTCGCCGCAGCCGATCCACCGGCCAGACCGCTTCCCACAACAATGATCTCGAACTTTCGCCGATTGTTCGGGCTAACTAATCGTGAATGGTCGCGATGGTTTCGCCATTTCTGGGCGAGCGGACCGGGTGGAATCTTGGCGTCGAACCTTCCAATCATAGCTGTTGGGCCGGTTTAACCCATCCGAGCAGGACAGCCACCGGGATGGACGCATATCCAACGAAGATAAGCCACGCGAAAATTCGACCTGCCACAGCAAGGCGTGGTGTCAGTTTCTTATCATTCAATCCAAGCGATTGGAAGAAGCTGGAAGATCCGTGGCTTAAATGAAGCGCGAGCAAAAACAATCCGAGGATGTAAAAGCCCGACACATAATAATTCTGAAATCCGTATACCATCATGGAGTAAACGTCGTAGTGCCCGAGCGGATCAGCCTTAAGTAAGCCAAACCTGGGATCCGTAACGCGCACCGTGAAATGCGCGAGATGATAAACAATAAATGCCAGCACGATCAGTCCGCTCATCACCATGTGACGCGACGCAAACGTTGCTTTGACGTAGCTCTTGTCGATGTACGGCTCAGGACGGGCACGCCTGTTTTCAATTGCCAATTGGATCGTCACGTAGATGTGAATAATGACAGTGGCCAGCAGAAAAATTCGGATCAACCAAAGCAGCGGACCGAGATCGCGCAGATGTTGCGAGTAACCATTGATCCAATCCGGGCCGATGAAAATTTGCAGATTCCCAAGCAAATGTCCGACCACGAAAAGGATCAGAATGATGCCGGTAACCGCGACGATCATTTTTTTCCCGACCGACGACCGATAAAAAGCTGCTAAAACATTCACACTACAAACATGTTACAGGAACAGTGGAACGCGTTGTCCTCAACGCGATGGCAGATCAAATGCGGCTTGCCGCGGAATTTCAGATTATGGACGCCGGTTGGAGCGTCAAGCCAGAGCGATTGCTGCTTGCGGCGCGCCTCAGGGTCACTTGCTTTGCGATTCTCCGCGCGTAAGACGTTTCTAACGTGATGCCCGAGCGCGAAAAGACGCTGACGATTAACGAAATCTATCACTCAATTCAGGGTGAAAGCACGTGGGTAGGACAACCCTGTGTGTTCGCGCGCCTGACATTCTGCAATCTGCGCTGCAACTATTGTGATACCGAGTACGCCTTTTACGATGGAAAGAAACAAACTTTGAACGAGATCGTGGATACGATCGCAGGATTTGGCTGTCCTTTGGTCGAGATCACCGGAGGCGAGCCGTTGCTCCAGAAGAACGTGTTGCCGTTGATGTCGATGTTGTGCGATGCCGGTTATACTGTTCTGCTTGAAACCAGCGGCGCCCACGATATCTCGAAGGTCGATCCGCGCGTCCATCGGATCATGGATTTAAAGACGCCAGGAAGCGGTGAAGCGGAAAAGAATCTTTGGTCGAACATCGATCATCTCGCCTTGCGTGACGAAGTGAAATTCGTGATGGGATCGCGCGAAGATTACGAATGGTCGCGCGATAAGGTGCAGCGCCACGATCTTCCTTCGCGCTGTCACGCCGTGCTATTCTCGCCGATCTTCGGTAGGATCGATCCACGCGAAATCGTCGAATGGATTTTAGCGGACAAACTTAACATTCGTTTTCAGCTTCAGATGCACAAGTTCATCTGGAGTCCCACACAGCGGGGAGTTTGAACGCGCGTCTCAGATGGTCGTCCCGAGTCGCGAAGACGACGAAGGACCTCTCATCGAGTGATAGATCATACAAAAATAGCTCGCGTGATCTTCAGAGTTTGTGGGAGGTCCCTCTTTTCGTTCGGGATGACAAAGCGTGGGACGCGGTGCAGTTTTTATCCAGTTTATGCGCGCGCGACTGACGAAAGATTTCACTTTTGAAGCAGCGCAAACTTTGCCGAATGCTCCGGAGGGCCATAAATGCCGTGGACTGCATGGGCACAGCTTTAAGGTGGAAGTTTCAGTGGAAGGCGATGTCGATCCAAAACCCGGGTGGATTTACGATCACGCAAGAATCAGTGATGCAATGAAACCGCTTCTGAAAATGTTGGACCACGCTTATCTAAACGATATCGAAGGCTTGGAGAATCCAACAATCGAGAAAATGGCAGAATGGTTCTGGAAGAAATTGCATTCTCAATGTCCCGGCCTCTGCGAGATTGTTGTGCACGAAACCCCAACAGCACGCTGCGTGTACCGTGGTAACTAGCAAGGAACGATGGCTTTGGCAGCCGCCGGCATACTGATCGCGGAATCCCTGAACATTTCCGGCAGGCCTTTGTAAAAGGCTGCCGGCACTTCCCTTTTAACCTTTAACTTTGTAACTCTCGTAACCTTTCAACCCCTTCAACAATTTGAGCCGGGCAAAGAAATCTTCGAAGAGCGCGTCGTAGATCTTTCCACGCTCGGGATGATATTGGACCGCCAACGCAAACGGATAATCGCGCAGGCGCACTTGCTCGATGATGTCGTCATCAGTGCACCACGCTTCGACTTCGAAACCGTCTGCGACACGATCGATCGCCTGATGATGTGAACTGTTTACGTTTTGGTATTGATGTTTCACGCTGCCGTCGTAACGCAATGGTTGAATGTCCTGGTCTTTCTGTTCCGGCAGCCCATGACCCGGAATATCGAGTATGAGCGTGCCACCGAGTGCCACATTCAAGACCTGGATGCCTCGGCAAATGGCGAGAATGGGCAGTCCACGCGCGAGCGCATTTGAAATCGCTTCGAACTCCCAGCGGTCCCGCTTGGGGTCAAGATCATCCTGGTGGATCAATGTCGGATCGACATTTTCCTGGCGCAGAAATTCAGGCGTGATGTCAGAGCCGCCGGTCAGGAGCAGGCCGTCCATCTCCTCCGGCGGAACATCGCCTTTGTGCGCATCAAAAACATGAATGTCAGGATGCTCAGCAAAAAATGGTTGAAACCATTTTTCATCCTTCGGGCGCATCCAGGTGGCAAGATTAGCCATCGTCAAATTTGCGACTTGCTAATGGGTATGTAAAGAGCACTTCCATGTCGCGCGGGGAGGTTTCCAGTAGCTTAACTGAGCAAGTGGAACGATTGACGGCCGAAAGCAAGGCTCGAGCGACTGCAGTATCGGTCCACGATCTCGAGAGCGGCTTGCGCTTTTCCCTGCGGGGTGATCGCTGGTTTCATGCTGCAAGCACAATTAAGGTTGCAGTGCTTCTCGCCCTTTTTCGCGCCGTGGACGAGGGGAGGGTTCGGCTGGATGACTCACTGCACGTGCGAAACCGCTTTTTCAGCGCAGCAAACGGCTATCCTTTTCAGCTTAACCGCGACTCCGACGCAATGCCTGAGCTGTATCAAGCCATCGGGCAAACAGCGAAAATTTCTGCGCTTGCGGAAGGAATGATTTCTGCGAGCAGCAATCTCGCGACCAATTTACTGCTCGATTTTGTGGGCGTGGCATATGCACGAAATGTTCTGCGCGACGCGCAAGTTGAAGGAGTGGAACTGCGGCGAGGTGTTGAGGACCATGCCGCACATGAAAAAGGTATAAACAACGAAGCGACTGCTGATGGTTTGATGACGTTGTTGTCCGCCCTGCGTGGCAATTTTCTTAGCAGCGAAAGCAAAGAACAAGCGATCCGTATTTTGCTGGAACAACGATTTAACTCGATGATTCCAGCCGGCCTACCACCGCACGCGGCAGTGGCGCACAAGACAGGCGAGATCTCGACTGCCTGCCACGACATGGGAATTGTGTATTTGCCCGAACGCGAACCGTACATTGCTGTCATTTTGACGGAATTTGATTCCGAGAAGGAATGGCGTCGCGAGACTGTCGCAGCTATTTCCGAAGCGATTTATCACTCAGTGATGAGAATGCAAGGCGAGATCAAATGAGCGTTGAGGGGTTGCGCGTGGTTGATGGCTTCAATCTGCCTGAAGATTATCGCGCATTACTGCGGCCTGGCGAAGCGGAAACGGACTCCCACGAGATCGGACATCATCTGCCCCGATTTTTTTACGAAATCAGCAGCTGGCAGGAAGCGCACAAAGTTCGGCTGGCACGGCATTTCAGGCTGTCGGAATTGATGCTCGTGGATTGCCGTGAGGCGAGACTGCTCCTCGGTCAATTTCCTCATTATGTGCCATGCGCAATCGCCTTACTCGCGACATGGTTGGAAGATTTTCGCCGCGAAGTCGATGCGCCGGTTTTCATCAGCGCAAATGGCGGGTACCGGTCGCCGGCACATCAGATTGGCGGAGCAAAAAGCATTCATGCATGGGGAACGGCTGCGAACATATATCGGATCGGAGACACTTTTCTCTCAGACGCGAAGTCCATTGAGAAATATGGGACTGTCGCGGCGTCGCTTAGTCTAGCGGTCTTTGTTCGCCCATTCGGCTCGAAACACGGTGAAACCAACGACCATCTTCACATCGATTTAGGATTTGCGACGCTGACTCCGCGCGGATGCAGCGAAGCGGATTGACCTCTTTGGGCATGAAGGATTCCGGAATAGCACGACGCGGCCGATTTCTTTCCGAGCGCGAGGTTCTCGCAACCCCGCCGCGGGGCGTGATTGGCTTGGAAGCGGAGTTTAATCTTTTGGTAAATGGACAGAGGCGGCGTCCGGAAAAGGTGTTTGGTGATCCTAGCCGGCTCGTGCGACGGCGAATGATTCCGCGAAAGGGCAAGTCGTTTCAGTCTCCGGCTGGCGGTGCGATTTATTTTGACACCGGAGTAATCGAAGTCGCGACGCCGATCGTTGAACTGGAGCCTGGCTGTTGTTATCGCGCGACGCGCCTGCTTTGGGAGCAAATCCGGTATTTACGAGTGGAGCTCGATCACTGGGCGAAACGCAACGGATGCGAGTGCTGTCTGCAGGGTTTTAGCACGCATTATAATTTTTCATTTCCCAATGCGCGGAGATCAAAATTTCGCAACGCGACCAAGCTTGCGTATCTGCTCGCGCACATTTTGCCAGTACCGGTGATTTTGCTGGCGACGAATCGACAGAGCAGTGCGGTCGGCGTTCGTCCACGGAGGACCCGGTTTGAGGTAACAGCTGATTTTACGCCGGATCCCGCGTTAATGCTGGCGACGTGCGTTTTCATCGCGGGCGCTGTGGAAACCGTCCTCCGTTGGGAGGATTTTGGGCTAAGACAATTGGACCGTAACGGAATTCCTCGGATAACGCCGTTTCGTTTGCGAAAGCATTCTTCGCGACGCGGCTGGCGAGTCACGGTCCATTCGTTCGGCCGAAATCCGTTCGCCGCGGACATCAGCGCGCCACTTTGGAAGTTGCGCGATGGTCGAGCACTCAGCTTGCGTGCAATCGCGGCGGAAACTTTGATCCCGTTTCGGCGGCGCATTCGACAGATTAGCGATTTGAGCACGGCGGAGCACATTGCCGCAGTTTTCGCTGGAGACGCGCGCTCGCTTCTCGACTTTGAGAAGCGTCCTGAAACTTACGACGACGTCGGGAAGGGGATCGATTGGGGACGCCGCCGGAATCGACGGTGGTCACGCTCCAAATACGAGAAAATTATCCATCGGGTGATCGTGCGCGAACCTATGCGCATCGGGCAAAAACGCTATCGAGTGATCCGAATGAACGGGTGGTATCAGGTCGATTTTCGAGAAATTGGAACGAATCGGCGTCGGACATTTAATCTTGACGAACTGGTACAGTTGTCGGCTGCGAAAAAGACAGCTCGGGCTGCGCCGCACAGACGCAAGCCTGGTAAAAAGCATCACGCCAAATAATTCGCAACGCGTTGAGGACAACGCGTTCCACCTATAGTCCCATTAACTCGCGAACGTATTTCACCGGCGGGCTGCCGTAGGAGATAACCTGGTCGTTGTATTTCCTGAGATCGAAATTCTTGCCGAGTTTCTTTTCCTCCGCTGCGCGCAGATCGAGATGCTCAGTGGCGCCGACGAAATAAGTGGAGAGCTGGGCTGAGGTGAGTCGTGCACGTTTCCATTTGGCCACGGCTTCGCCTTCCTGTTGGAAAGTCTCCTTCATCATCAAATCCATCGCTTGCTTCTCGGTCATGTTTCCGGCGTGAATGCTTTGATCGAGAATGGCGTTGGCGATCGCGCGCAATCGCATCTTCAACTGCTGCATTTTCACTTCCGGGCCGCCATAGCCCTGTTCTGCCATCATCTGTTCGCAATAGACCGCCCAACCTTCAATGAATGTGCCGCTACGAAAGATCGCCCGGACTAAGGTGGGCGCGCTGAATTCGTTTGCGTGAGCGAGCTGCAAATAATGCCCCGGCATCGCTTCGTGCACCGTCAAGTCGCGAATTTCATAGTTGTTGTATTCGCGAAAGAACGATTCTTTCCGTTCCTTTGACCAATTCTTCGGCGTTGGCGCAACGGCGAAAAATGTTTTTCCGGTTTTGTCGAGCGGACCGGGAGAATCGCAATATGCAATAGCCACGCCGCGTTTGAATTCAGGCATTGCGATTACCTCCAGCGGTGTGTCTGGAATGGCAACGAGATTATGCGACCTGACGAAATTGGTTGCTTCGCTAACAACTTCTTTTGCGTAATCGACAACAGTGACGTCGTCGGGATGCTGTTCAGCAAGCTTGTCCAGTACCGCCGCCGTCACCTTATGTTTGTCCGAGAACGTTGCCGAGTCTGCGTTGGGAAAATATTTTTTGTAGAGCGGCAGCGCAGTTTCGTAGATAGCGGTTTGGGTTTGTTTCAGGTCGGCCTGCGCGCGCTTCATGATTTCTTCCATCGACAGGTCTGAGGCGAGCGCGAAACGCAGCTTCTTACGAAACTTCTCCGCGCCGAGGCGGAAATTGCCGTCGGAGCGCGGCAATAGATCGTTTTGAAGCCACTTCTTGTAATCCTCCAGAGCAGCGGCCGCTTTTTCCTGTAAAGGCGCCAGATCCTTCTTCATTTGCGGCACGCGATCAAGAAGCGGGGAGAGTTCTTCACGCACGAGATTGATTGCGCCTTGTGTTTGCTCAACCGCTGTTTCCGTGTAAACGCGCGGCGGATGTTGCAAGTTGGCTTTCGCTTGCGCGATTACGCGGGGAATTCTTTCCATGCGCTGGCGCAGATTTGGAATCCGTTGTTCCGGCGATGCGAAATCGCGCGCGACCAACAGATAAAGGCTGTTGGCCAAACTCTGCGTGTAAACAAGGGGATTCCACTCCGGTTCCTTTAGCTCTTCAGCCCTGAAGATTTGGTAATCGATGTTTTCTTTGAGGATGCGAAAATCGATATTGTTTGCGCCGGTAAGCTGTGAGCCATCGATGGCGTTCAGCTTGTCGCGAAACTCTTTTTGCGTTGCCAGGTCTTTCGCCCGTGCTTCGGATGAGTAATCAGTCAGCTGACCGTCAAAACGGTGGTCGCCGAGCTCCGTCGCATCCTCCGGATTCGCTCGCAAAAACTGCTCGATGTAATCGTGCGCAACCTTTTGAAATGCGTCGTCCTGTGGAGTCCCAAATACGCTGAGAATCGACGACAACACAAACGCAGCTGCGATGGTGATTCTCATCGGATTCAGCTCGGCGTGCCGCCGTGTAAAATCGGCTCCGTCGCGATTTCATCCGGCGTGAGCTGTGATTGGAGATAGGTGCGGCCCTTGTAGAAGCAGGCGACAACGACGAAGACAACGGCAGCTCCAAACATCAACCAGGTGAAGAAGGTAAAGTACTGATAGTCGCTGATCTTATGCGCGGCGCCTGCTCCCAAGATCCATTTATTGACGAGGCCGACAAAGAGTTCACCTGAGGCGACAGTGAGAAGCCACAGTGCCATCACGGAACTCTTCATCGCATTCGGCGCCTGCGTGTAGGAAAATTCCAAACCAGTGATCGAGACCATGGCTTCACCGAGGGTGAGAACGACGTAGGCGAGAAACTGCCAATTGATGTGCGGTCTTAACCCCGCATCGATCTGACCTTGGATCCAGACGATGACAACAAAAGAGAGGGCGGTAATGAAAAGGCCTATTCCGATTTTTCGCAACGGCGTGAGCGGGAAGACAGAGTTAATTAGCGGGTAGATCACATAATTCACCAAGGGGATAAAAATGAGGATCAAAATAGGGTTTGCGGTTTGCACCTGCGCGGCCAGCAAATCCAAACCCCATCCGGCTGAAACGTGAAATGGCGCAAAGCTAATATTGATCCACGGCAGCCAAGACACGTGCAGATCCATTTTCTCGGCTTGCAACGTCCATTCGGCGCCATTGCTCATTCCCCACAAGGCCCAAAAAACCAAAATGAAAACGTAAACCATCGCGATTCGCGCGAGCGTCATGAGACCTTCTTTGCTGAATGTTTCGCGCAGATAACCAAGCCCAGCCGGAGGCACGTGCACCATTTTCTTGCGACCGCCCCAGAAAAACAAAGTCGCGATCAACATCGCGATTCCAGGGATTCCAAATGCCCATCCCGGTCCGTACTTCGGATTGCCGAGAAGCCACGGACAAAGAAGTGAAGAAATGAAAGAGCCGGCATTAATCGAGAAATAGAACCAGCCAAACATTTTCGACAGCAGATGTTTGTTCGATTCGCCAAATTGATCGCCAACGTTCGCCGATACGCATGGTTTGATGCCGCCTGCACCCAAACAAATCAGAAACAGACCGATCGCGAGCATCGTTCGCTGCCCAATTGCAATCCCCCAGGAAGTAGCCATGCACGCGAGCGTGAGATTGCCCAGGCAGTAGACGATCGAGAGCGAGAGGATAGTCCAATATTTGCCCAGCCAGCCGTCGGCGATGACCGCGCCGAGAATTGGGAGAAAATAAACGCCGAAAACGAAGTAATGCGTGTACATGTACGCCTCGTTCGAACTCATGGACGCCAGCACACCGGACTGATTCAAGATGTAATGCGCCATGAAGACGGTCAGGACCGACTTCATGCCGTAATAGGAGAAACGCTCCGCAGCTTCGTTGCCGATGATGTACGGCACTCCTGGGGGCATGCCCGTTAAGTTTGGGGGCGAGGTCGCGTATGTGTGTTTGGCCATATGATCTCTTTTGCCTAACGATCTTCGTGCGGAACAGCTTCCGCCGGGCCCGGCGAGGATGCCGATTTTTCAGACTCGATTTTGCTTTCTTCGGACCAGACTCTCGTTACCGGATCGGGCTGCTCCCGCTGGACTTCCGGCATTTGGCCGAGCGGATGTTTTTCGCACGATATGCAAAACAGCAGCATGCAGAGCGCAACAGCACTGAGGCCGTAGCGGAGGAAAAGAGCCATAATGCGCTGGCACAGTTATCAGCCTCCGCACGGGCGCGCAAGATTAAACGGCGACGTTAGGCCGCGACCGCCGGGCGCACCGTTCGGTGATTCGATCACGAGTATGAGGACGAAAAAGAAACCCAGCGCCTCTACAAAAGATTGAAAGACGCTGCGGCGGGATTACTATCACACGCGGTGGCTCGCACAGACAGACACAGCGCTTGGAACGAAGTCTTCGCGCTCGTTCTACTGTTCGCAGGAACCCTGCTGTTTTTTGCGCTGATTTCCTATACGCCGAAGGATGTGCCTTCCTGGGTTTGGTTCAGCAATATTTCGCCGGCGAATCATCCTGCGCAAAACTTCATTGGGCCAGTGGGCGCAATTATCGCGGGAATTTGCTATCAATTCATTGGAGCGGCAGCGTACCTTTTAGCGGCGATTCTGCTCGGGTTCGGGGCTGCAAAACTGTTTTACCCGCGATTGCGGGTCGTGCCGCGGTTGGCCTGGATCGGTCTCTTTATCATATCGGGGGCCTGTTTGTTGCATGTGCAGCCATATCATTTGCGGGGTTGGCACGCCGCTTTCAACATCCAGGGGCCTGGCGGATGGATCGGATACGCTTTCGCCGATGAACGCCGTGGGTTACTCCGCAACGCTCTTGGTCCGCTCGGTACGCTTCTCCTGATAATTGGAATTTATGTCACCACACTAATTTTGGTCACGGGACTGCGTCCGATTCATCTTGTTCGCGAGACCGTCGCCGCTATGCGACGCATGAGTGTAACACTGCAGGAGTGGCGGTTACGTCACAAGCTGCGCAAATCGAATCTCAAGGAAAAACTGGAGATCAGCGAGAAGCAGCTCGCTAAGCAGCGGCGATTCCTCGAAAAACAATTAAAGAAGAAAGGCATGCCCGTTGCTGACGTAGTTGGGTCGATGATTTCGCCGGAAGAACTAGCCAATCGGCCAAAACCAAAAGTTGTCGATACAACCGCACTGCCGACCGAGCAGGAGACCCGCAGAAAACCATCTCTCGCCGAATTGCGTGCGAGCGAACAGAAAGGAAAGTCGGGTCCAAGCGTGATGACTCCCGCCTGGACGTCGGAAAATTATCTCCTGCCCGGGATGGATTTACTGGACGAGCATAGCCTGGAGGGACGCGGCACCGCTGATCCTTCAGAGCTCGAGGATGTCCAGCAAGTTCTAATTGAAACCTTGGGGCAATTCGGGATTGCGGTGGCGCCGGGCGACATCACAAAGGGGCCAACCATCACCCGCTACGAAGTCTATCCGGCCAAAGGCGTGCGTGTGGACAAGATTGTGAGCCTCGAGCGTGACCTCGCTCGAGCCACGCGTGCCGAACGGATTAATATTCTCGCGCCGATTCCCGGAAAAGACACCGTGGGCATCGAACTGGCGAACAGCCGAAAAGTGACAGTAAAACTGCGTGAACTCTTGCAATCATCCGATTGGGAAGAGGCAAAGGGACACACCAAAATTCCGCTCGCGCTGGGTAAGGACGTTTACGGCAAAACTATCATCGCCGATCTCGCGCAAATGCCGCATCTGCTAGTCGCCGGTACCACCGGCAGCGGAAAGAGCGTTTGTATCAATGCGCTGATCGCCAGCATGCTCTTTCGTTTCACGCCGGAAGAGCTGCGTCTGGTGATCATTGACCCGAAGATGGTTGAACTTCAGGCGTATAGTTCGTTGCCGCATCTTGCGTTCCCGATCGTTGTTGATCCAAAAAAAGTGATGCTTGCCTTGCGATGGCTGATCGATGAGATGGAACGTCGGTACAGAATTTTTGCCCGTGTCGGTGTGCGCAACATCGTGGGTTTCAATGCGCGGCCGATGAAGACTGTAGCCGCGGACGCTGACCGCGGCGGCGACGATGAAACTTCCACCGAGGGGCCGCGGTCAGCACCCGCGGCTACAAAAGATGAGCTGCCAATTCCCGACAAAATGCCCTATGTCGTCGTCATCATCGACGAGTTGGCCGATTTAATGCAAACCGCGCCTGCGGATGTTGAAACCGGCATCGCGCGCATCACGCAAATGGCGCGCGCTGCTGGCATTCACATTATCGTGGCAACGCAAACTCCCCGCGCAGACGTCATCACCGGCGTGATCAAGGCGAATATTCCGAGCCGGATCGCATTTCAGGTCGCTTCCAAGATCGACAGTCGTGTGATTCTGGATGAAAACGGAGCCGATCGCCTGCTTGGACAGGGCGATATGCTTTATCTGCCGCCGAGCGCTTCGCGTCTCATTCGCGCACAAGGCGTGCTCGTTACAGATGATGAGATTCATCGGTTGGTGGAATTTGTTTCCAAGCAAAGCCCGCCGGCTTTTGATACCGCGATGCACGAGAAGCTCCAATCCGCCGCAACGACGGAGGAAGATGTCACCGATGAAGACGAAGAGCTGGTTGAAAAATGTCTGGAGATCATTCGACAAGAGAAACGCGCCTCCACTTCGCTGCTTCAGCGCCGCCTGCGACTCGGCTACACGCGCGCCGCGCGAATCGTTGATATTCTGGAGCAGCGCGGTATTTTAGGTCCCGGCGAAGGCGCCAAACCACGCGAGATTCTGGTCGATCTCGATGCTGCCGTTTAGCCGCTATTTTCTGCGCAATGACGATAGAAGGGCTTGGTAAAAAATTTCAGGAAGCGAGACTCGCGAGGAATCTTACGCTCGACGAAGCGGCCCGGATGACAAAGATTCGTCCCGCGCGGCTGGCAGAGATTGAGGCGGATGATTTTTCCCAATTTCCCAGCCTCGCATACGCAAAAGGTTTTCTTCTTATCTACGGCAAATTTTTGGACGTCGATGTCACGCCGTATCTGGACGCGTTTGAAGATTCTGAGCGCATGACGGTCGATGGCTACTCGTACCTCCAGGAAAATCGACCTCAGAAGCCGGTCGCTGCGCCGGTGGTTCGCCGGCGCCGTCCCGCTACTACTGGCAATGATCGCATCTCACCAATGCCGCTCATTTTCGGCGTGCTCGTGTTGGTAATCGGCTTCTCCGTAATGAAGTTGATCCTCAACGTTCAGCGACTTGCGCCTGGAAAAGGGCAGTCCACGGCACAGGTGTCACCGACTGCGTCGCCGGTTCCGAGCTCTAAGGTTGGGCAGCCGGGAGCGGCGGAAGCGTCACCAGGCCCTGTTGCGTCTGCTCCCACAATCGCGCCATCGGCACCATCAAAAGCTGCCACCTCGCCTGTTGCGACAGCTGGGCCACCGGAAACCCGGAAGGCTTTGGCTGCTTCCGCGGGGCCAAGTGAACCGGAGGTGCGTCGGGCGAAGCCGGTGACTCGCGAAGATGTCGGGAAAACGCAAGAGACGACGAATTCGTCGGCCGCGGAATCAGGCGAACAGAATAGCATCGCTATTCGGCCACTTAAGAGAACCTATGTAAGAGTGACGGTCGGCGACAAAAGCGGAAGTCCCGCCTTCGAACGCTGGGTCTCTCCAGCAGATGGGCCTGTAGAATTCCGCGGCAAACATGTCTCGATTCGCGTTCTCGATCCGGATGCCGTCCAGATCACAAAGAATGGAAAGGCGCTGGAGCACGATGACAAAGACGTGACGGTTAACTGAGACCGGATCATGAATTCGCCATTTGCAGGGGCAGCCACGTCGACCGCAAGTTCCTGTGGGCAAACTGAGGAGGAGGTGAAACGCCTTCCCAAAGCTTCGCTGCGGCAGACACGCTTGCCCTTACCACGCACTAAAGTCGGGATGATCAGCCTTGGCTGCGCGAAGAACCTCGTCGACGCAGAAATCATGCTCGGCAGCGTATTGGAGCGTGGCATGGAAATCACTCCGCGGGCGGAGGATGCCGACGTCCTCGTCGTTAACACCTGTGCGTTCATTGATTCAGCCAAGGAAGAGTCCATCGAAGCGATTCTGGAAGCCCACCAGCAGCGTGGCTTGAACAAAAAGTCCGGTCAGAAACTCATCGTCAGCGGCTGCATGTCGCAACGGTTTGCGCGCGAACTGCGAGAAGAAATGCCCGAAGTCGACGCATTCATTGGACTGGATCAGGTCAGTCAGCTTGGGGAAATTGTGGAGAAGATTCTAAAAAGACGCGCGACGCCCAACGCAGGCGGTTCAATGTTGAATGTTGATTCGGACAACGGTGATGCCGGTCTCGCTTTTGCTGACAGGCGCCCTACTTACATCCCCGATTATGGCACGCCGCGCTTCAGACTTACGCCCGCGCATTCCGCCTACGTAAAGATTGCCGAGGGCTGTAATCACCCGTGCAGTTTTTGCGTGATTCCGCAGATGCGGGGGAAACACCGCAGCCGCACGCCACAGTCGGTGCTGACGGAAATTCGAGGGCTCGTCAGCGAGGGGGTTCGCGAAATTAATTTGATCAGCCAGGACACGACCTACTACGGGATGGATCTTTGGACAGCGAAGGCCGGACCCCGTCAACCAGTGGACTCGACGCGCGGGCCAACGCTTGCCGGCCTTCTTCGCGACATTCAAGAAATTGGGGGTGACTTCTGGGTGCGCTTGCTTTATACGCACCCGGCGCACTGGAGTGACGAACTGATCGATACCATCGCGCGGTGCGACAAGGTCGCTCGCTACATAGATATTCCTCTGCAACATATTGACGAGTCGATGTTGGAACGCATGCGGCGAGAAACTTCGCGTCAGCACATCGAAAATTTGATCAATAAGCTGCGTGCTGGAATTCCGGGCGTGACGTTGCGTACCACTTTCATTGTCGGATTTCCCGGCGAAACCGAAGGGGAATTCGCCAGCCTTCTTGATTTCATCCGGCGCACTCGATTTGAGCGCCTCGGAATATTCAAATATTCGCAGGAACAAGGCTCGCGCGCTGCGAAAATGCCAGGCCAGATTCCCGTGAAAATCAAGAACGCGCGCTACCGGATCGCGATGTCGATTCAGCGAGAAATCGCGCATGAAACTGCGCGTGAAAAAATCGGAAGAACATTAAAATTATTAGTGGATCAACCGCATGTCGCGCGGAGCGAAGCCGATGCTCCGGATGTCGATGCGCGCGTCATTTTGTCGAAAGAAGCCCCGGTCGGCGAATTCGTTTGGCGGCCGATCGTCGGAAGCCGTGGCTACGATCAGCTGGCGTGAGTCGACTGCTTACAAAAGGGATTTTTTAGCAGAGCCTACTTAACACGTGACAGCTGTCCTTTTCCTGAGCAAACTTCCTGGTAGTTATTTCGCTAGATGACCGAACCAAACGAACCGAAAAAAGAGACGACTCGCATTTCCTTCGCTCCTGCGGCCGCGGAAAAGTCGCCAGACTCAAACACGAGATCGCGCGACACAGTTCGAATCCAGTTGCCGGTTCGTGAGCCGCCTGTTCACGTTTTACCCGAACCGCAACCTGCCGTTCAGGAAGTGGCCCCCCCGCAATTCTTCCAGCCGCCACAAACGCAAGCGGTGCCCGCAGGCGCCTCGGTCATGCCTGCGCCAGATCTGCCGTCATCGGGGCCGATAAAAGAAACGGTGCGCATTCCTCTTAGCACTGTTCAGACGAAAAAGACTCAACCCCTTGTGGCCATGCCTGAGGTAGCACCGCAGATTCCTTCAGTCGTTGTGGCACCAGTCGAGAAGAATCAGATGCCGCTGTTGTGGCTGCTGCTTGGTGTTTCCGCGGTGATTTTGATTATTCAGATTTGGACTTATCTTTCCTAAAGCCATGGATAATTCCTCTGTTATTAAGCTCGATGAATCCAATTTTGACCGTGAACTGAAGCAGGACGACAAGCCTCTGATCGTCGATTTTTGGGCGGAATGGTGTGGTCCCTGCAAGATGATCGCACCGTTACTGGATGAGATTGCGCGCGAAAAAGCGGGCTCGCTGAAGGTAGCAAAAGTTAACGTAGACGAGAATCAGAGCCTTTCGCTCAAGTACAATATTCGCGCCATTCCGGCTTTACTCTTTTTCAAGAATGGCCAACTGCGCGATCAAGTCACGGGAGTCGCAAGCAAGAAAGACTTGTTGAATCGGGTCGACGCCCTCGGTTGAGGAAATTCCGAAGATTCACAAAGTTAAGCTCGGGCGGTGCGTCCCCACCGTCTCCATGTTTGGCTGTAGTCTGACAAGCCGTGGCCAATGGTGGCCGTTAGAAGCTGATCTTTAGAATGCGGCCATCTGTACCGACCAGCCAGCCCGCTTTGGGACTGGCAAACGCTACCGCCCAGAAGCCGGTCACGCCAGGCAACGTAAACCAGGTGTTCCCCTCATCTGGAGTCCAAGCCGCGCCGCCGTCGTTGGCTGTAATCACCACTGCGCGGCCGTTGTCTCCGACACCGCCGCCAGAGTGACCTACGTAACTTAAGCCGAAGATCGCTCCCGTAACTGGCGGAGGGTTGGTAAGAGTCCAGGTTTGACCACCATCGTTCGAAATCGCAGTGCGCGCATTATTGGGATCGCCCGGGTCCAAATCACCGCCACCCACGATGCCGTCGTGGGGATCACGAAAAGCGACCGTGAAGGCACCCGCGCTGGGCGAGCTAAAGAGGGGAGTGTCATACGCATTCCAAGTATCGCCTCCGTCTCTAGTGGCCAGAACTCTGGCAATGTCCGATCCACCCGTACAAATCCACGCGTTCCTCCCACCTTGTGTTGTAACGCACGTGCCACTCGACGCGAAGGAGAATTCACCCGGCAACGCCGGCGGCATATTGTTACTGATATCTTGCCAGGTCATTCCGTCGGTCGTGCGCACGTCTGGGAACACTCCGTTCACCGAGTCGCTGTGCGCGATGCCGCGGTGCGGCGTCCAAAACGCGAAACCGTCGTAGAACGCATTCGGAATCTGGTTCTCGAACTGGATCGTCCAGGTCGCGCCGCCGTCCGTCGTCTTGTAGATGCGAAAATCCGTTGGGTCCGCTCCAATCGACATCAGATAAGCATCACTGGCGCTGAAGGCCTGCACATCGCGGAATTGCAGCGCTTCAGCGCCCGGCACGGCGCCGGCTCTCCACGTCTGTCCGCCGTCAGTGGTGACGGTGAACGTGCCAGCACGACCGGATGCCCAAACCACCTGCGGGTTCACTGGCCACACCGCGATCAGACCGTTGGTCGTGCCGCTACTTTGCGGCGTCAGCGTGGGTTGATGAAGATGATTTGGCGACAGCACCTGCGCGTTAAGGGTTGCGCAGGCGAATACCGGAATGAAGAGAGCAGTCAATGATCGTTTCAACATGGAAATTCCTCCAAGAGTAGGTTCGTGGCTGGCAGCATAGATGCGCTGGAAAATGTCCCTTAAACTCGCCTCGGTGGCACGCGTTTACAAGATTTCGAGAACTTCACTCAATCGTTACCGTAGAACGAGGTGACAATGAACATACGCGTTGATCGCAGGCCACTGCTGGCAAGACATGTAAGGAAACTCAATTGGCTTGCGACCAATCGAAAAAGGAAGCCGCCAATGAAAGTGAAAAGCTCACGTTTTGATAGTTTGGTCGCTCGTTACTACCCCGCTGTTTATAACTTCGCTTCTCGACTCACCGATGACCCTCGGGAAGCAGTGGTGTTAACGCATGACGCATTCAAGAGCATACGAAAACAACTCCGGAACCGTCGCGACGAGGCCGCGCTTGCGTCAATCCTCATATCTGCAGTAATTCGCGCAGGCCTTACGACCGCGTAAAGCCAGGCTTACTGTTGAACCGAATCGAGGCGGTGAGATAGGAGATTGCTCGCCGCGAAAATTTCCTGTGAGAAGTGAGATGTGATTGGTGAGAGGTTTGCTCCGACCGGATCTCACTAAACACTTTCTCACCTCTCACTTCTCCTAAATGCCCCCGGCGCGGTCGAATTTTGAATTCTAAAGCGAGATTGTAAGCCCCATTACACAGCTGTAAACTTCCAACTTTATTATGATGCAATCATCAGTCCACGATCTTCCTCACGGAGTGGAAGTCACGGGGGCGATCGCAACGGGGTACGACGAAATTCTCACGCCGGACGCGTTGTCGTTTGTCGCGAAATTGCAGCGCGCGTTTGAATCGCGCCGCCGCGAATGTCTCCAACACCGACAAGATCGACAAGAGGCATTCGACCGTGGCGAGTCGCTGGATTTCCTAACGGAAACTAAACACATTCGCGAAGGTGATTGGAGTTGCGCGCCGATTCCGCGCGATTTGCAGGACCGCCGAGTGGAAATTACCGGGCCGACTGATCGCAAAATGGTGATCAACGCGCTCAATTCAGGCGCGAAAGTTTTCATGGCCGATTTCGAGGACGCCAACGCGCCGACCTGGGCCAACATGGTGGAAGGTCAAATCAATTTGCGCGACGCAATTCGACGCACGATCACGTTCACGAATCCGAAGGGAAAAGAATATCGGCTCAACGAACGCACCGCCGTCTTATTCGTTAGGCCACGTGGCTGGCATCTCGACGAGAAACATCTGCTCGTTGACGGCGAGCCGGTCGCCGGCGCGCTTTTTGATTTCGGTCTCTTCTTTTTTCACAACGCCAAGGAACTGATCGCGCGCGGGAGCGGCCCATATTTTTACCTGCCGAAAATGGAGAGCCACCTCGAAGCGCGCATTTGGAACGACGCTTTCAAGCTGGCTCAGGATGAGCTTGGCATTCAACAAGGCACGGTCCGCGCGACGGTTCTAATCGAGACCATTCCGGCCGCATTCGAGATGGACGAGATTCTTTACGAGTTGCGCGAGCATTCTGCCGGGCTCAACTGCGGTCGCTGGGACTACATTTTTTCCTGCATCAAAAAATTTCGCCGCAAACCGGATTTCCTTCTGGCTGATCGCGCGATCATTACGATGACGACGCATTTCATGCATTCATATTCATTGCTCTGCATCAAGACCTGTCATCGTCGGAAAACTTTCGCGATGGGGGGAATGGCAGCGCAGATTCCGGTGAAGAACGATCCGCACGCAAATGAAGAAGCATTCGCCAAAGTGCGCGGGGACAAGGAACGCGAAGCAGGCGATGGTCACGATGGAACGTGGGTGGCGCATCCCGGAATGGTCCAGCTCGCCACCGAAGCATTCGACCGCCTGATGCCACAGCCTAACCAAATCGCGCGCCAGCGTGACGATGTCCATATTGGCGCAAAAGACCTGCTCGATTTCAATCCGCGCGGCCCGATCACTGAACAAGGTTTGCGCACGAACGTGAGTGTGGGCGTGCAATATCTCGAGGCCTGGCTGCGAGGCAGCGGCGCCGTCCCGATTTTCAACTTGATGGAAGACGCCGCCACGGCGGAAATCTCGCGCGCGCAAGTCTGGCAATGGATTCGGCATCCCGAGGGAAAACTGAGCGACGGCCGCAAAGTGACGAAGAAACTGTTTCGTGAAGTGCTGAGGGAAGAACTAACGAAAATCAAGCAAGTGATCGGTGTCGACCGTTTCGCCAGCGGGAAATTCGAAATTGCGCGCGATTTGTTCGACAAGATGACTACCAACGATGAGTTCGCGGAATTTTTAACGTTGCCCGGTTATGAGAAACTCGAATGAAAGCGACGCGCGCTGGCGCGGCATAACAAGACCATATTCCTCGGCAGACGTGGAGCGCGTGCGTGGCAGCCTGCGCATCGAGCACACGCTCGCGCGGCGCGGCGCGGAAAAACTTTGGCAACTATTGCAGAACGAAGATTACGTCGCGGCCCTCGGCGCGCTAACCGGCAATCAAGCGATGCAACAGGTCAAAGCGGGCCTGAAGGCGATTTACGTGAGTGGCTGGCAGGTGGCCGCGGACGCGAATCTTGCCGGCCAAATGTATCCCGACCAAAGTTTGTATCCGGCGAACAGCGTGCCGGCACTCGTTAGGCGAATCAACCAAGCGTTACAGCGCGCCGATCAAATTTACCACGCCGAAGGTAACACCGATATCGACTGGTTCGCGCCCGTCATAGCCGACGGCGAAGCCGGTTTCGGTGGACCGCTCAATGTTTTCGAATTGACGAAGGCAATGCTCGAGGCCGGCGCGGCCGGCGTACATTTCGAAGATCAACTCGCAAGCGAGAAAAAATGCGGGCACATGGGCGGCAAAGTGTTGGTGCCGACACTCACCGCCATCACGCATCTCATCGCCGCGCGCTTGGCAGCGGATGTTTGCGACGTGCCAATGATTCTGATCGCGCGAACGGACGCAAACGCCGCCGCCCTCATGACAAACGACGTGGATGAGCGCGATCGCGAATTTCTCACAGGCGAACGAACGCCGGAAGGTTTCTTTCGGGTGCGCGCCGGACTCGATCAGGCCATCGCGCGTGCGCAAAGTTACGCGCCGTTTGCCGACGTGATCTGGTGCGAAACCAGCGAACCGAACTTGGCGGAAGCAAAGCGATTCGCCGAGAACCTGCGCGCAAAATTCCCTGACAAGTTACTGGCTTACAATTGTTCGCCATCGTTCAACTGGAAAAAGAAACTCGACAGCGCCAGCATCGCGAAATTTCAGCGCGAGCTCGGCGCGATGGGCTACAAATTTCAATTCGTCACGCTTGCTGGATTTCATGCGCTTAACGCCAGCATGTTTAATCTGGCGCGCGATTATCGCGACCACGGCATGGCGGCGTATGCGGTACTCCAGGAGGCGGAGTTCGCGGCCGAACGCGATGGATATTCGGCGACGAAACATCAACGCGAAGTCGGCACGGGTTACTTCGATCTCGTCGCCCAAATTATCGCCAACGGCAAAAGCTCGACGGCAGCCTTGGACGGCTCGACCGAAGCGGAGCAGTTCCGTTGAATGCAAGATCGACGATTGCCAGCGAAAACGTTGCGCAAGATTCTTCCGCGCTGACCGACAGTCGTCTCGCCGCGCGTTGCGCCGAAACCGCGCTGGAAGCTTTTTTCGACTACGAAACGCGCTTCAACGCCATCACCCGGCGTGCTCGTGAACGTTTTTTGGCGCGCGATTGGGCCGGCAGTTTCGAAGACGCCGCCGAGCGCCTGCATTTCTACAATGATGTTCTCGACGGCCTGACAAATCGCATCCGCAAATTGATGGGGGCGCGTTTGTCGGAAAGCAGCATCTGGACGGGCATCAAAGCTGTATTCTCATCGCTCATTGCCCGCTCGCCGGCGTGGGAAATCGCCGAGACATTTTTCAATTCGTTAACGCGCCGCGTTTTTGCCACTGCCGGCGTGGACCAGACAATCGAATTTGTCGATACCGATTTCGACGCGCCGCCGCCGAGCGCCCCGATCAATATCGCGAAAACTTATCGCGGCCAAAACCTGCCCGAACTGCTGTGTTCGGCGTTGACAGATGCTTTTGACGAAACCTGCTGGGGCGATCTGCCGGAGACAGCGAAACTGGCTTCGGCGCGAATTGAAGCCATGCGCGAGGCGAAAAATTCACAGCCCGAACTGGAGATTGTCTCGAGTGTCTTTTATCGCGGACGCGGCGCCTATCTGGTGGGACGCGTCTTGTGCGAAGGACAGTTGCCCTTGCCCATCGCGCTTTGTGTTCGTCACGAAAATGAGCGGGGCATCATGCTCGATGCGCTGCTACATGGAGATGTCGATCTTGCGATTTTGTTTTCGTTTACCCGCTCCTATTTTCGGGTCGCGGTTGAATGTCCCTATTGGCTTGTGCGTTATCTTCAGCAGTTGATGCCGCGCAAACGTTTGATTGATCTTTACAACGCCATCGGTTTTCATCGGCACGGTAAAACGGAATTTTACCGCGATTTCATCGCCCACCTGCGCAAATCGACCGATTGTTTCATCGTGGCCGAAGGAGCTCGCGGAATGGTGATGAGCGTTTTCACGCTGCCGAGCTACGATGTCGTTTTTAAGCTGATCAAAGATCAATTCGACTTGCCGAAAGATAGCACCCCCGAGGATGTGCGACGGCGCTACCGATTAGTTTTCGAACATGACCGCGCGGGACGATTGGTCGAAGCGCACGAGTTCGAGCATATGCGCATCCCGGCGGACCGGTTCGACTCTGAGCTGCTGGTCGAACTCTTGCGCGATGCCGCTTCCATTGTGAAGATGGAGGGCAGCGACGTCATCCTCGCGCACGCCTACGTCGAGCGTCGTCTTCGTCCGCTCAATCTTTTTTTCCGAGAAAACGAAGCGGAAGCAATCGCGGCCGCCGGGCGTGATTACGGGCAATCGATCAAGGACCTTGCCGCCTCCAATATTTTTCCGGGT
>Ga0193729_1000299_pt1 | contig 25176 bp, 20 predicted proteins | sample U1c2metaG_FD_143036 | JGI IMG/M metagenome (GOLD analysis project Ga0193729, IMG submission 143036) | Soil microbial communities from a riparian zone of the East river system, Colorado, United States - U1c2 | ecosystem: Environmental > Terrestrial > Soil > Riparian zone | place: USA: East River...
TTATTCGCGCGTCGATGTGATTTTATCCGAAACTGGTGAGCCGTCCGTGTTGGAAGTAAACACGATTCCTGGGATGACCGAAGCGAGTCTGCTACCCGAAGCGGCCGCGGCCGCGGGAATCAATTATGTCGATCTTTGTGTGCGCATCATCGAACTCTCACGCGCGCGGATGGGGAGGAGTGCGAAATGAGACGCCGCCCGGAACCCCCTCGCGCCCGCAATCGGCGCGTCTCGAATCGGCGACAGCGACGCCAGCAACATTTGCTCGATGTAAAGGTCCGCTCGCGCAAAGCGACGCAGCACCGGAATCGGCGTGTGCTCGTGGTCGTTTCCAAAGTCATGCTGGCATGCGTGGTGTGCGTCGGCCTCTTTATTGGCGTGCGGTGGGGAGCGGAGCGCTTGTTTTTTGAGAATTCGGATTACCAATTGAGCACGATCGAAGTGCAGACAGACGGCGCCCTGCAACGGGAGCAGATTTTGAAAGTGGCCGATGTGCGTGAGGGCGAAAATATTTTTCGCCTGAACTTGGCCCGCGTACACGATCAGCTCCAGCAGCTTCCGCAAGTCGATGAAGTGCAAGTGATGCGCAAATTGCCGGGCGAAATCGATATTCATGTGATCGAGCGAAAGCCAGTGGCCTGGATCACGGATGAAAAACAAATTATCGATCCGTTTGCTTCCGGCGCCGCTTTTCTGGTGGACGCGCGCGGAGTTTTGATGAAAGAAAAGAAATTGTTGCCGGAATATCTGGGACTGCCGCTCATTACCGGATGCGCGAGCGAGCCGCTCGAGGCAGGCAAAGTCGTCGAATCGTTCGAAGCAAAAGCCGCACTGGAGCTTCTACGCCTGAGCACGCGCAGCTTTATGCAGACGCGTTTCCAGATTCGTGAGATCGATGTTTCCAAGGGTTATTGTCTGCTCGTGACGGACAAAAATCATACTCGCGTCACCTTCGGCTTTGAGAATCTCGATGCGCAGTTGCGGCGGCTGGAGCAGTTTCTGGTTTACTCGGATGATTCGAAGCGCGAACTCGCGACCGTGAACTTGCTCGTGCAACGAAACATTCCAGCGACCTTCACCAATTCGCCTGCCAGCATCATCAATGACACGATCGACCCCGATGCGGTGCCGCGCATTTTAAGGGCGATACCGGTGCAGCCGACAGCAAGGAGCGCGCCCTCTATGGCGAAAGCGCACGCGAATCCGAAGTCGGCGCCGACGCACAAAGCCATTCCAGTCGAACAAGGGAGAAAGGACTAACCAACATGGCAAGCAGTGATTTGATGGTCGGTCTCGAAATTGGCACGTCGAAAATTTGCGTGGTTGTTGGTGAAGGCCGGATCGATGGCACGATTAAGCTCCTTGGCGTCGGTCAGGCGCCTTCGCGTGGCGTGCGCAAAGGCGAGATCGTTGATTTTGAGACAGCGATGAAATGCGTGCACGAAGCCGTGGTCGATGCAGAACAAAAAAGCGACGTCATGATTCGGAGCGTTTACGTCGGCGTAGCCGGGGCGCACATTCAAAGTTTCAATAACCGCGGCTGCGTGACACGTCCGGAAGACCACGACGAGATCGATGAGCAGGACGTCGAGGATGTAAAAATCAGCGCGCGCGAAGTAAGCATCCCTGCGCAAAACGCGTTCCTGCATTCAATCATCCAGCATTACCATGTCGATGGACAGGATGGCGTTCTCAATCCGATCGGGATGCTCGGCGAAAAACTGGAAGCTGATTTTCACATCATCCACGGAGTGCGCACCCGCATTCAAAACACCATCCGGTGTGTGAAAGAGCTGCCGCTCGATGTCGAGGACGTGGTCTTCAGCGCGCTTGCTTCCGCGCAGGTTGTTCTCACCCAGCACCAAAAAAATCTCGGGGCCCTTGTCATCGATATTGGCGGAGGCACGACCGATTACATTCTTTATGTCGACGGAGCGGTGAAGCAGAGCGGCGTCTTCGCCGTGGGCGGCGATCACATCACCAACGACATCTCGATGGGGCTGCGCATCCCCATGACCCGCGCCGAAAAATTAAAGATCGAGGAGGGAAGCGTCGTTCTCGGTAATTGTTTGCCGGGCGAAACGATCCTGTTGAAAGACGATTCCGGTTTTGCCGGCAAAGAAGTCGAACGCGAAGCGCTCAACACGATTATTCATTTGCGCCTGCGGGAAACTTTGGAACTCCTCAAACGCAAACTCGAGGAGGAATCATTCATCAATTACCTCGGCGCGGGCATCTTCATCACCGGCGGATGCAGTCTTCTTAACGGCATCGATCATCTGGCGGGAGAGGTCTTCGAAATGCCGGCGCACGTGGCGCACGCGCAAACCATGTCGGGACTCACTTCCGCGTTCGAGAACCCGCAATTTTCTACCGCCATCGGACTGATCAAATACGCGCAAGCGGTGCAAGCGGACCGGCCGCGGCGTGGGATCGGCCGAATTATCGGAAAATTTTTCAGCGGCATGCGATGAACAGACGAAATTTTATTTTCGAGGAACCCACACCCGTGGCGTCTCCCTATTTCAGGGACGGGAAGCGCCCGTCCCTCTAGGTTTAGAATGAACAATCAATGATTCAGCTCAGCAAAAATTACAGTTTGCCCGAACGCGAGGAAGAAGTCATCCCAATCAAAGTCGTGGGCGTGGGTGGCGCCGGTTCGAACGCGCTTGATCGCGTCCTGCTCGATGGTTTGGAGAGAGCCGACTTGATTGCGATTAATACCGATGTGCAATCGCTGGCCAGTTCAGTGGCCGCGCACAAAGTGCAGCTTGGTCGCTCGGTTACGCGCGGTCTCGGCGCGGGCGGCGATCCGGAGCTTGGTTATCAATCGGCGGTGGAATCGGCCGACGAGATCCGACAGGCGCTGGACGACGCGCGAATGATTTTTATTTGCGCGGGGCTCGGCGGTGGAACTGGTTCGGGCGCTGCGCCGTTTGTCGCGCAGCTCGCGCGGGAAGCCGGCTCACTCGTCATTGCTTTTGCAACACTGCCGTTTTCCTTCGAGGGCAAACGCCGCAGCGTCCAAGCCCAGGAAGCGTTTTCGCGGCTGAACGAAATCGCTCACGCCGTTATCTGTTTCGAGAACGATCGCATGGGCGACATGGTCGCCCCGAAAGCGGGCATTCATCAGGCCTTTGCCGTTGCCGACATCACCATCAGTCAAAGCGTGCGCTCGATTGTAAATTTAATCCAGCGGCCCGGACTCATTCGCATCGGCTTCGATGATTTGCTGGCGGCGTTGCGCAGTCGCGACGGCCGTTGCCTCTTTGGTTTCGGTGAGTCCGATTCCGATAACCGCGCGCACGACGCGCTTGCGCAGGCGCTCAAAAATCCGCTGCTGGATCGCGGCCGCGCGTTGGCGAATGCAGCGCATGTGCTCGTTCAGATCGCAGGCGGGCCTGGCATGACGTTATCGGAGGTGGAAATCGTGATGCACGAGCTTGGGCGCCACGTGAACGACCAGACACAGATTCTTTTCGGCACGGCGGTGGACGGGCGAATGGGAAACCGGTTGAGCGTCACCATCATCAGTTCGGTCGCCGCCGATAGTGATTCAATCCAGCAGACCAAGCCGGCGCAGAGCAACGTTTCCATGCCACCCGTCTGGGAACAACCGCAGGAACCGCCGCTGAAGATCGACGTCGTTCCGGAACCGGCTGTCGCCGAAACGCGCTCGAAGCCTGCTGATCTCGTTCCGATTGAGCAACCGACACCAGCTGCGATCGAACCCCAGCCCCCCATGCCAGTAGCGACAAAACCTGCCAGTGCGCCGCGGTTGATCGTTCCAAAGAAAAAACAGTTGCCGATCGAGGAAGCGAAGCCAGCCGCGGAAAAATCCGTCCAGGCCAAGCAGGAGGTCTTGCAATTCGAGCCGGTCACGCGCGGCCGCTTTGAAAAAAGCGAGCCGACGATTGTGGAAGGTCAGGACCTGGACGTCCCCACCTTCCTTCGGAAAAACATCCGCGTGAAATAATCGCGCGTCGCGCGATTATTTCTTCATTAGTTCGAGCACCGCGCTCGTCATGCCGACGATACCAACGCGAATCGTTGGCTCGGGCACGGGCGCGAATTTGCTTGAGTGCAAGCTTGGCAGCGGCGTGCCGTTCTTTTTGCTGTCCGCAATTTTCGCCGGATCGACCGCGCCGATCCAGAAATCGCATGCCGGGATTGAGTGATCGGGCAGGCTGTATTCAGAAAAATCTTCACCGCCCATCGTCGGATCGACTGCTTCGACATTGTTGGCGCCTAACTGCTTTTTCCAGACGGCGACGAGACGTTTCGTCAGATCGGGATTGTTGTAGGTCGCAGGCGTAAATTGATCTTTTAGCACATCGACAATAGGTGCGCGCTCGGACGGAATTCCAGCAGCGACGGCGCAGCCTTTCGTGATCCGATCAATTGCAGACAGGACGCGGTCGCGCACGTCGGATTTATAAGTGCGCACGGTCAGCTGCATTTTCACTTCATCGGGAATGATGTTGTGTTTGGTCCCGCCCTGAATCGATCCAACGGTGACGACGATTGGATCGATCGGGTTATTTTCGCGGCTGGCAATGGTTTGCAGCGCCATGATAATTTCTGCCGAAAGCACGATCGGGTCCTTCGTTTTGTGCGGATAGGCGCCATGCCCGCCCACGCCGCGCACAGTGATGTTTACCGAATCGACATTCGCGTAGGTGTAACCTTCCCTAATGCCAATTTTTCCCGTTTCGAGAAACGCGTTGTCGTGATACCCGAGCGCGAAATTCGGTTTCCCAAATCGTGTATAGAGTCCCGCTTTCAGCAGCGCTCTCGCGCCGTTACCCGTTTCCTCGGCCGGTTGCCCGACAAACATGATCGTGCCTTGCCATTGATCTCGCAGCCGCTGCAACACGCGCACCGTGCCGATGAATGCCGCCATGTGCGCATCGTGCCCGCACGCATGCGCCACATGCACGTCTTTGCCTTCGTCATTTTTGGTGATGAGTTTGCTCGCGTAAGGCAAGCCGGTTTCTTCTTCCACGGGCAGTGCGTCCATGTCCGTCCGTACGAGCACGGTCGGGCCCGCGCCATTTTTCATCAGGCCAACGACGCCATAACCTTTCATCACCGGATTGTCGTAATTGCCGAAATGGTCAGTTACTTCGCAACCGGCCGCGCGCAATTCCTTCGCGATCAGCGCCGATGTTTGCTCTTCATGTCCCGACAATTCCGGATGACTGTGAATGTCCTTGTAAAGTGCGAGCAACGAGGGCAGCTCGCTCGCCGCGATGTTTTCGAGCGACGGTTGTTGCGCGAACGCGGATGCCGAAAAGATCAGACACAAGATCGACAACGAGTAAATTTTCATCCCGCACTTATAACAGAACGGTTGAGGTCGCGCACGCGTCTCGCGTTCTGGTTTCGGCATCCCGCCGAAGCGAACGTTTCTGATTTATCCACAGATTACAGAGATTAACGCAAATTATTTTCAGACTTCGGCCTTCCGATTTTGAATCTGTGAAAATCTGCGCAATCTGTGGATGACTCATGGATTTTGAGAAGAACACGATGCTCTTCGGCGCCGATTCCACGCGGCGCATTGTTGCGATCGAGCTGGGGGAAACCGGCACGGTAAAAGTTTACCGGCGTGAAAAAGATGGTTCGACAATCGCCGACGTCGAGCCGTTCCATCCATTCGTTTGGTGCGACTCCGATGTTGTCGATCTTGGCATCGAGGCTGAGAAACTCGCCGGCGATCTCAAATACGGTTGGCGTGTCACCGTCGATAGCTGGAAGGAATTGATCGCGCTGCGTAACGGGCTCAAGAAAGCCGGGCGCAATTTCTTTGCGTTCACCGATCCCGTCCAACATTATCTCACCGCGACTGGCCGGACGCTTTTCAAAGAGTTGCCGTTCGAGGAGCTCAAGCGGATGCAACTCGAAGTCCTGTCATTCGCTGAGCCTGTAGCCGGGGTCGCTGACCCCGACCCCACCGATCACGTCATGAGCATCGCCCTCTCTGATAACTCGGACTGGGAGGAACTGATAATTGTCGATCCAAAAAACGTCGAGGAATCCGAGAGAGATGCGCTCAAGCGCCTAACGAGTCTCATCAAGGAACGCGATCCGGATGTGATTGAAGGTCACAACTTGTTCCGCTTTGATCTGCCATATCTCATCACTCGTGCGCGCAAAACAAAAACGAAGCTCGACTGGGGACGCGGCGGCGGATTCTTGCGGTCCCGTCCGTCGCGACTCCAGATTGCGGAGAAAACGATCGATTACCCGAAGTTCAGCATCGATGGCCGGCATTTCGTCGATACATTTTTGCTTGCGCAGTTTTACGACGTCGGCACGCGCACGTTATCGGGCTTCGAGCGTGTCGATGTGGCGCGGCATTTCGGTTTTTGCGATAGCGAAGAGCTTTCGTCGCTCACCGGGAAGGAATTGCAACGTGCCTACATTGAGAATGACGAAAAGTTTCGGCAGCGCGCGCTTTGCGCCGCCCGCGAAACGCGCGCCGTCGCCGAGCTTCTCGGCCCGAGTTACTTCATCCAGGCGCAGATTTTCCCCTACAATTATCAAGACGTGATCGTGCGCGGCAACGCTACTCGGATCAACGCGCTTTTTTTGCGTGAATATTTCCGGCAGCGTCATTCCATTCCGGAGATGCCGATGGTGCGCACGTTCGAGGGTGGTTACACCGACATCTTCTTTGCCGGTGTCGCGCGCAACGTCTGGCATTGCGACGTAGCATCGCTTTATCCATCGATCATGTTGCAGTTCGATTGCTTTCCCGCGACGGATCGACTCCAGATTTTCCGGCATTTGCTGACTGACCTGCGCACTTTTCGGCTCGAAGCGAAAGCAAGCATGCGCGCCGCATCGAACGATCCGTCGCGACACTATTTTCATGCGCTTCAAAACACATTCAAAATTCTGATCAACAGCTTTTACGGCTATCTCGGATTCGCGCAGGGACATTTCGCCGATTTCGACGCCGCCGCCCGCGTCACGCAGATCGGACGCGATCTGTTGAAGAAAATGATTGATTGGCTGAACGCGCGCGGCGCGCAAGTGATCGAGGTGGACACGGACGGCATTTATTTCACGCCGCCGCCGAAGATCGACATCGACAAATTACACAGCGGCCTGGCGAAAGAATTGCCACCGGGCATCGAGGTCGAGTTCGACGAGCAGTTCGACGCCATGTTCAGCTACAAGGCGAAAAATTATGCGCTGCTCACGCGCAAGGGCGATGTGATCATCAAAGGTGGCGCGCTCAAATCACGGGGGCTCGAGAAATTCCAGCGCGTTTTCCTTGAGGAGACGATCAAGCTCCTGATGCAAGGAAGACCGGAAGCGATTAGCCAGCTGCGAGATGAATTCGAGGGAAAGATTCGCGGCCGGGAATGGAACATCGACATGTTGATGAAGACCGATACGCTCCAGGACTCGCTCGAAAAATATCGTGCGAAGATCGCCGGCTCCGCACGCAATCGCGCCGCTGCCTACGAGCTCGCGCTCGCCAGCGGCCGCAATTACAAACCTGGCGACCAAATCAGCTATTATATCATCGGTGCTGCAAAGAAACTTGCCGCCTACGAAAACGCCAAGCTCGCTTCAAACTTCGATCCACAAAACCGCGACGAAAATATCGGCTACTACATCGCCAAGCTCGACGACTTAATGAAGAAATTCACCACTCTCGTTCCTGCACCAGCGCAAAAGCAATTGCTGTAGCCGGCTGCCATTTCGGCGATTTCTTCGGTCCCGAGTTATATCATCATTCGCATTAGCTCGTACATCATCACAGTGATCGGCCAGGCTGCTACGCATGCGATCCCGGCGAAGAATATTCCTTCTTTGAAATGCTCACCGCCTGCTTCGGCGCCGAAGTATTCGCGGCTGACTTTGCGGAACGTGCGCATCTCGTCGATTCCCTTTTCCGCACTTGCAGAGGAGCGGCAGAGCGCTTCCGCGGTCGATTGAAAGGAGTAATCCGTTAATGGACAGCTCCGGTGTTCGCGGGATGCGCTGCTATCGCCGCGGGGGTGGCGCTGATTTGAACTGACTTGAGGTGCTGGTTTCATAAGCTTTTTTCTAATCGTTGGGTAATCGTTGGGTGCTTTCGATTTGGAAAGACCCCGGCGCAAAGCGTCGGGTGATTCGAACCACTGGGGTGCCGCGAAGGCGGCCTCCAACTTGGCGAGACCTAAACGCGCATCTATGCAGCCTGCCCGCCGTTGTGGGCGGTGCTGATTTTCGCGTTGATCCCTTTCATCTCCATGCCACTTACAGCCGTTTTCATGCCCTCCAGAAAGCCGGGATGATTCCAGTCATAAGTTCCTCTCGCGCTGGAAGAAACCATCTTTATTTCTCCGTGGTCACGGCACCTACGGAGATCGTCGCCGCGGAGGATGGGCCAACGTGTCTCGACGAATTAAGACTTTCTTCAAAAAACCAGTTGCGGCGGCAGCTGTCCTGCTCCATAAGACGCGGCTTTTATGCGGAATTTTGCGCTTCCTTTGGTCGTTATTGCCGGTTCGGTTATCCTCGCTACGACCGCGGTTGGAGCCGGCAGTTTAGCCTCTTCGAAGCCGCGCTTTGCCTTCAAAGATGCACAAGGAAAAACGCAGTCGGCCGAGATCGTCACCCAATATCAGCCGAAGAAGATCGTTTATCCACTTGCGAAGGTTGATCCGAAGATCGATCCAAAACTGTGCCGCGCCGCGACGATCGCGGAGGAACGCGCGCACGCGCACTCGGGCTCGCGATGCTGGCATTACGTGAAAGAGGCGCTGGTCGCCGCCGGCGTGGTGAATTCGCGTCCGAAAAGTGAACTCGCGAAAGAGGCCGGGCAAGAGCTGGTGAGCAGCTACGGATTCAAGAAACTCGCAGTGCGCGATCCGTTCGCGGCGCCGGTGGGCGCGGTGCTCGTTTACGGCGCCAAGCGGGCGGCGGGTCATGTCGAGATCCGCACGAAGGCGGGTTTCGTGAGCGATTTTCGCTCGAAGAAACCGTCGCCGCGTCCGCTGCTTGGCGTTTACGCGAAGTCGTAGCCCCATTCAGTTGCCAAGGCGACGGTCAAGTCAGCCCCTAGTCATCCACATGGGCGGCGCTAGGCAGCGGATGGTTTATCGAGTGGTGCGGCGATGTCGCTGATGTCCGACGCGCCGAGGCGCTGCTGCGCGTGAGCAAACGCGACCTGCTTTCGACCCAACCACAAACTCAGCACGCACCAAATCGCGGCGAGGGGGGCGGCGACGAACGAGATCCCGGTTAAACCAAGACCGAGCCAGGTCAGTAGGGGATATGACCACGCGCCGATCTGGTCCCCAGCACGGTAAACGAACGTGTCGATGAAGCTCTTGGCTTTGTATTTGTCCTCCCGCCGCAACACGGTGAAGAGGACTTCACGCGCCGGACGCGTAACGGCGAAATTGCCAGCTCGCCGCAGCGTTTGGAAAATCGCGAGCAGCGCGAGCACCGGCACAAAGCCCATGGCGAGGAAGCCGATCATGCTCAGCACCGGCAAAAACGCCAGGGTGAGGCCGACACCAAACCATTTCAGTAATCGGCCAGTAAGAAAAAGCTGCACGCCGATGGTGAGCAGGTTTACCGAAAGATCGATCTGCGCGAAAAACGCGGTGCGGGCCGCGCGCTCGTGGAATTGGTGCGCGGTGATGTCGGCCTGTTGAAAATAGACGAGCGTGGAGGTGATGGCGTGCAGCAACATAAAGGCGCAAATGCCTAGCAAGTAGGGCGAGCGAAACACGTGTGAGATTCCCGAAATGATCCCACCACCGATCGGTTTCTCGGCATCGGCGTTGCCAGCACGACTCAAATCTTCCGGCGATTCTTGTGAAACTTCGGCATCGGTGGGCGCTTCGTTCGTTTTTGCCTCATCCGAGGTTGCCTCACGATGCCGGCCTTTAAATTCCGCCGGGAAAAATCGGACGCACCAAGCGCCTAACTCGAGCATCGCAGCCGAAACAAAAAGCAGATTGAGCGCGCCGATTTTTCGAACGAGCGATGCGGTAATAGTGGCACCGACAATTCCGCCCAGTGTGCCGCCCACGCTGATGAAACCGAAAAGCCGTTTCCCCTGATCGCTGTTGAAGACATCGGTCATGAACGCCCAGAAGACCGTGACGATAAAAAGATTGAACACGCTTACCCAAACGTAGAAAGCGCGGCCGACCCACACATTCTGCGCAGCCGTAAGCGTGCGCATCAGCAGATAAAAGAGAACGAGGTTTGCGATGAAAAAGCGGTAGGCGATCGGGATGAAACGCCGGCGTGACATGCGGGCGACGATTGCCGAGAAGAGCGCGTTTGCGATCAGCATCGCGACCAGTGTGCCGGTGAACATCCACGAAAGATTCTCGAGCCCGCCCTCGGCGCCGATATTGTCGCGGATCGGCCGGACCACATAATAACTCCCGAGAACGACGAAGTTAAAAACAAATGCGAGACCGAGGGCGCGAAGTTCCTGCGCGCGAACATCGACAATCTTGGAGAGGACCTTGGTCATGTTTGGCAGCGAACCTGGGCTGCGGACGCGTCTCACAGAAACGCGGTTACATGCTCGTCTTGTGCCATGCGGCGAGCGCTTCGGCTTCGCGCTCCGGCGTGAGACCCGCTTTCAAATGCGATTGCCGATCTTGCGATTGCGATTTGAACCAGGCAAAGGTGTCGCGCGCCGTGTCGGCGAGCGGGCGAAACGTCAAACCCTTCGCCAACGCCCGGCTAATGCTCGTGCGGGCCATTCCACTTTCATCGCCCGTCCAAACCGGCATGTCCGACCACGCTTCGATTTTTTGTGCCTTGAGAAAATCAGCCGGTGCCCAGGTGAATTTTGCCTTCGAATCAAGCGCGCCCTTGATTTGATCGAGCATCTCGCCAATTCCGAGCGGCTTGGCTGGTCCGGTCGCGTTATAGATTCCGGTCTCGCGGCTCTCGACCATGCGAATCGTCCATTCGGCGAGATCGCGCGCGTCGATGAGCTGGACGGGATCGTTGGGCGTGCCGGGCGTGAGCACTTCACCGCCGCGGTCGATGCGCACCGGCCAGTAGGTGAAGCGGTCGGTCTCATCGCGCGGGCCGACGATCAGTCCTGGCCTAACGATCAACGTTTTCCCCGGAAACCATTTCTCCGCTTCCCGCTCTGAAAGCGCTTTTAGCGGCCCATAGGTTTTGTAACCAGACGCTTTCATCGCTTCGAGCGTTTCCTCGAATGGATCGGAGCCGTCGTATTTCGCCAGCGGCGCAGTTTCATCGACGCCTTTGCTCGTATCGGCGTAAACGGAAATCGTCGAGACGAAAACGTAGCGCTCGACATTTCCCTTGAGAACTTGCGCCGCGTCACGCACCCAAGCCGGTAGCGTCGTCGGGTTATCGATTGCAACATCCCACTGTCGATCTTTCAACGCGTCGAGCTTTCCGATGCGATCGCCGACCAGTTGCTCGACTTCGTTAGGCAATTCACCGGGATGCGTTTTGCCCCGATTGAATGTCGTCACTTTGTGCCCGCGCCTGAGGGCGTAACGAACTTGGTACGGTCCCGTGAATCCGGTCCCGCCGAGGATGAGAATACGCAAAGACTTGACCGATCTTTCCGCGAATAAACTCGTCGATCTTAGCGCAAAGCCAAGTCCGCTGCCGACGGCGATGGAAGTCTTTATAAAGTGACGGCGAGTCGTCTTGTTCATGGTTGGCGATTACGAACGCAGGTTTATTCTCCTCTTCAACATGAACTCGATGACACGACGTGACGCCGCGCGATTAGTCGGCGGGACAACTGCCAGCTTGCTGTTGCCGATTAGTGCATCGCGTGCGCAATTGGCAAACAAATCATTAACCGTGCTTACGCGTGCGATCCCTTCATCGGGCGAGAAGCTGCCAGTGATCGGACTCGGAACTTGGCGAACGTTCGATGTCGATCTTACGGCGGACAATCGGAAACAACTCGCAGAGGTGCTCTCCCTGTTCGTGAAACTGGGTGGACGCGTGATCGATTCATCGCCGATGTACGGACGTTCCGAGCAAGTCATCGGCGAACTCGCGACCCAACTCCGCCTTCGCGAAAGGCTTTTTCTCGCGACCAAAGTTTGGACGCGCGGAAAACAAGCGGGCATTGAATCAATGGAGCGTTCGCTCGCGCGTCTGCAAACAAAGAGCATCGATCTGATGCAGGTGCACAATCTGGTCGATGTTGCGACGCAACTGGCGACGATGCGCGATTGGAAAGCGCAAGGTCGCTTTCGCTACATCGGCATCACGCATTACGATTCCGGCGCGTTCGGCGAGGTGGAAAAAGTCCTGCGGAGCGAGAAGCTCGATTTTCTTCAAATCAATTACTCAATCATGGAACGCGAAGCCGAGCAGCGCCTTCTGCCGCTGGCGGAAGAACGGGGGGTTGCCGTGCTCGTGAATCGGCCCTTCGGGGGCGGAGATCTCTTCGGACGCGTACGAGAAAAACCGTTGCCCGATTGGGCGGCAGAATTCGATTGTCGATCTTGGGCACAGTTTTTTCTGAAATGGATCACGGCACATCCAGCGGTCACTTGCTCGATTCCGGCCACGAATAATGCGCGGCATTTGCAAGACAATATTGAAGCGGGAACCGGCCGCCTTCCGACCGCAAAGCAGCGACAACAAATGCTCGAACTAGTTTCCGCGTTTTAAACGGTCCTGGGCGGCTCAGTGCTATGTTCTGCGCCGGGCACCCCGAGAAAATCGGCTCTTACAACGTTAATGGCGGCGCATCCGACCAAATGCTCCGCTAAGATATGAATTGTCGGCGATCCGTTTGGTTTGCGGGACAGTTCCGGCCGCGACCTGCGTGCCTTGAACCTTCGGTTGCTGCCCCGAAAGCTTTTGGGGCAGCGCTGTTGCCGGGCCATGATAGTTCGGCGGAATAACTTGCACCGTTATGAATTCCGGATGCACATTCGCCCAGGCGAGAGCTTGCCCCTTGGTCTCAAAAAAACGGTCGATCACGAGTGCACTCCGTTCGAGAGCTGTCCGGCCAGCGCGACGGGCCGCTTTCCGAGTGATCACAGCACCGCCGGTATCGACCGCGGTGAAGACGCCGTCGGGGAAGACGACTTTGCTGCCATAAGGAATCCGGCGCGGATCGACCGCGCAATGTCCGACCCGCAACCGCACGCCAGTGGCGCATTTATGCCGCCGTGTATACCCATCAGAACCGCGCCCGCCGCTGGCCCAGTAAACGGTGACGCGCGCCAGCAATGATTGCTCGCGCGGCGCAGGCGCAGTGCGACTGCGCGCAAGAGCCGGCGGGGTTAACAGAAGAGCAAGCCCAATCGTCCCAATGAATCGCTTCATGTTATTAATTGCAGCAGTCCCTGCGCCCGCCAATTGGGCAAACGGGCGAAATAACGAGCTCCGACTATGTATTCTAATGGCGTAAAAACACCCGGTTTAGGCGGTTTTTTTTACCTTGAGAAGTTCAACGCGTCACGGGCGCATGGCTACAGGGTCGCGCGAGCAAGACTCTGAGATGCTATACATGAATCACGTATGGCAAGCGGCGCATGGATGGCTCATGCGCTCTGAGGTGTGACTACAGCCACGATTTTACCTTCGGCCAGAAGTCGCGCAGATTTTCTTTGAGATTGCGACAGAGATAAATGTGCATCCGTTGTTCCCACGGCATCGCCCAAGGGCTGCTCACGACCTGGCCCAGGTCCTCTACAGACGCGAATTGCTGGCGCTCGTCGTCAGCGTCTGTGTCGAGCACGAGAACAACCTCGCCGGTGTAATCGCGCGGACCCCACAGAAAATAATTCTGATGTCCGGAAATGGCTGGCGGTAGCCCAAGTTTTGGGCCGAAGAAATCAATCGCGCCGGCCTCACCGTAGTTCTGGCAGAAGATAGCGGCGTATTTCGTGTCCTCCGGCCGCAAATGGTGATAAACGTGCGCAACCGCAGTCACCATTTCTTCCCAGCCGAATTGGTCGGCGAAATGTTGTGGCAACGCGGCGGTGTGGGAGGTCTCCGTGCGCGGCAGTTCGAAATGAATCGCTCTCATGTAGGCGACCAGTTTTTCGGGCGGAAGAATCGGCAGCCCGATCGGAGCAAACAGCGCGGCCAGTCCAATCATGGCGACGATTAACGCGGGCTTCAGCCATTGCCATCGAACACTGAACCAGCGCTCGGCGGCGACGCTGCCTGCGGCGAAGAGCATCGGATACGCGGGCGCGAGATAGTAATGCTTGCCATGCATGAGGATGAACTCGGCGAGCGTGACCAAATAAGCGATTGCGAGTGCGCGGTAACGGCGGCCGTCGCGCGAGACGAGCAGCCAGATCAGCCCACCGAGCCACAACGGGAGCGTGGCAGGATTCATAATTAGAATTTGCTGCGCGATAAATTGCGTGGGCGTGAGCACAACGTTCTTGCGGCTGTGCGCGATGTTGCTCAGCAGCTCATACGTGGGCCAGCCGTGCCGCACCTGCCAGAGAATGTTCGACAGCGCGATCGCGAATGCGACCACGCCGCCGAGCCAAATCCATTTCTGTGTAAAATGCCGGCGCTCGGGTGTGAGCAGAAGCGCGACGAAAATGCCGCTGCCGAAGAATGCCATCGAATGTTTGTTCTCGAGACCGAGGCCTGCGAGCACACCGAACCAGAGCCAGAGTCGAGGCGAACCGCCGTTGATGATGCGCACCAGCAAATAAACGCTTCCCATCCAGAAAAGCGGCTCGAACGCGTTCATGGAGAAGAAATTGCCGTTGGCCAGAAACACGAGCGCGCAAAGCGACGCCGTGCAGCTCAGCGCGACCGCCCAGCGGCGTCCGCCCAGCTCGCGCGCGATCGCGCCAGCAAGCGCGACCGTTCCCGCACCTGCGAGCGCAGGGAGGAATCGAATCGCAAAAAGCGAATCGCCAAACAGCATTCGACTCAGCCGAACGAGCAGCGCCGACAGCGGTGGAAGATCGACATAACCAAATGCGAGATGTTGTCCGCAAGCGATGTAGTAGAGCTCATCGCGAAAATAATTGTAATGACTGTTTGTAAGAAAATGAAGCAGCAGAGCCGCGCCGCTCAAGCAGGCGATCACTGCCCGATCACTCGTGAGCCAGGATCGAGCCGGTGCTGGCACGCTTGGCATCACATCACTTCAGCAAATACTCGCGGATGAATTGCACGGTGGCGTAGAATTGGAAGTCGGCGTTCTTTTTCTTGGCGAAGCCGTGGCCTTCGTCCTTAGCGACGAGATGCCAGACCGGTGTTCCTTGTTTCTTCAGCGTGTCCACGATCTGGTCGCCTTCGGATTTCGGCACGCGGGGGTCGTTAGCGCCGGCCACGACGAAGAGCGGCTTGGTAATCTTCTGGGCATTGTTCAGCGGCGCGATCCGTTCCATGAACTCAGCCATTTTCGGATCGCGCTCGTCTCCATATTCGACGCGGCGGAGATCGCGCCGGTAACTTTCCGTGTGTTCGAGGAAAGTTTTCAAATTTGAAATTCCGACCACGTCAAGCGCACAACGTATGCGATCGCCATAATTGCAAGCCACGGCGAGTGTCATGTGTCCGCCATAAGAGCCACCCGTCACCATGATGCGCGAAGCATCCAGATCTTTGCGCGTCGCGATCCAGTCGAGCAACGCAGAGATGTCTTTGTAGGAATCTTCGCGCTTAAAGCCGTTGTCGAGCTTGAGGAAATTCTTCCCGTAACCGGCCGAGCCACGCACGTTCGGATAAATCATCGCGCAGCCGAGCTCGTTGATGAAGTAGTTGTTCCGCGCCAGAAAGACTGGGCGGAATTGCGCCTCCGGTCCACCGTGAATGTTGACAATCACCGGCCGCGGTCCGGCAAACTTCTTTGCGTCCGGCATGTAAAGAAAACCGGTGATTTCGCGATCGTCGAAAGTTTTCCAGCGAATGAGCTGGGGTTCGACAAACTGCGACGCTGGAATCCCGCCGGTCTCGCTTTCGGTCCAGCGCGCGATCGTATTTTTGCGCGTGTCCCAGCTGTAAACATCGGACGGCGAGCGTGCGCTGGCAACATTCAACGCGAGCATGTCGGTATTGGAATGGCGATGCCATTTTAATCCCGAGATGACGGCGTTCTTGAGCGGCGGGTTGAATGCCGGTTCGCGCGGCGCAGAGGCGGTCATCGTGCCGCTGTGCATCGCAACATCGACAAGGTGCAGCGTGCTTACGCCGTTTTCGTTCAACGTAAAGGCGATCCGTTTGCCGTCGTCACTCAAATCCCAATCGTCCGCGTCCCATTTCGTATTCGGTAGCAAATAGGTGTGGTCGCCAGTGGCGACATCGACATAGGCGAGCCGCAAGAATTCTGAATCGCGATCTGTGGTGACAAAAATCCCCTTCCCATCCTTGGCGAATTGGGCGCGCGCGTATGAAACTTTCTCCGCCCCTTCCGCCAGGCGCGGCGTCAGCTCCTTTCGCTCGCCGGTCTCTGAGTTAAACAGCCAGAGATAACTTTCGTTGATCGATATTTCTTCGCGCACGAGCAATTGCTTGTCGTCGGGCGACCAATCATCAATCTGCCAGCCGCCTCCTTTCACTTCCGCGAGCATGCGATCGGTCTTCGGATCGGTGGGCGGTTCGGCGTAAATGTCGGTGTCGGTGCCGTTGCGTCGCGTAGAAGTATAAACAACGCGATTGCCTGTGTTGTTCCAAACTGGCTCGGAGTTTCTGGATTTGCCGTCGGTCAACAGTGTGATGTCGCCCGTCGCGAAATCGTTGCGATAGTTCTGATTAAATTCGTTGCCACCGGTACCCTTCGAGAAAATAAAATAATCGCCTTTTGCCGGCTCGAAGCTCGCGCCCTCTACCCGGTCGGGGAAAAATGTGAGCTGGGCGCGCGCTCCGCCCGGCATTGCTAATCGATGCACCTGATTCGTGTCGCCGAAGCGTGTGATGATCAGCATCTCCGGCTTCGTTGGGTTCCAATCTTGAAACGTTGCCGCGCGCGACTCGGTAAAGCGGCCCACCTGCTCCGCCAAATCCGCCGGGATCGGAGGGATTCCACCGACGATCAGATTCTCACCGGGCGCGATTGTTTTCGCCGGTGGCTCCGCAGCCATCAAAACCGGCGCCAAGAGAACTGAAACAAGCAGGATGATTGGTCGAACGTTCATACGTCGATCCTTATCTCATGGCAGGCGCTTCACGCGAATTAGAAACTCGCAATTCGCATTTTCTGATTTGATTCTTGGAACATGTCGCCGTCGACAAATGCAGCCCGCATCGCCATGTGGTCAGGGCCGCGCAACATCTCCACCGCCATGATGCGCTCCTGGGGAAATCGGGCCGACACCGCGGTGATCGACGAAGCGTTTTACGCGTTTTATCTGAACGCGACCGGCAAAAAACATCCCGGTGCGGATGAAGTGATCGCAAGCGGCGAAACCAATTGGCGCAAAGTCATCGAGGGACTGACCGGACCAATCCCGAACGGCAAACGCATTCTTTACCAGAAACAGATGACGCATCACCTCTTGCCGCAAGTGGATCAACAATGGCTCAGCACGGTCACGAATTGTTTTCTCATCCGCGATCCGCGCGAAGTGATCGCCTCCTATATTAAGAAGAACCCTGATCCGGCACTTGAAGATCTCGGCTTCGTGCAGCAAGCCGAGATTTTTGATTTCGTTTTCAATCAGACCAACTCGGTCCCGCTGGTTATCGATGCGAAAGATGTTCTGCAAAATCCTGAGCGAATCTTGCGACTCCTTTGCGACGCGATCGGTGTCGAATTCGAGAACGCAATGCTCTCCTGGCCGCCCGGCCTGCGCGACACCGACGGCATCTGGGCGAAATATTGGTACGACGAAGTGGCAACATCGACATCTTTCCAGCCCTATCGGCCAAAGAACGGGCCGGTGCCCGAGCGGTTACGCGAAATCCATGATCGCTGCCGCGAATGTTATGATCGGCTCTATCAACACCGGCTTCTGTAGCGGCGCTCTATGAGCGTCGGACGAATAATGCGACGGTCACAGACCGCCGCTACAATTAGAAATGCTGCAGCAATTTAACGAAAAGAACCGGGACCTGATCGTAAACATCGACGGCCGTCTCGTGCATCGCGATGAAGCCGGAATCAGCCCGTTCGATTCCGTCGTGCAAGGCGGCGACGCGGTCTGGGAAGGTTTGCGACTTTACGACGGTCGGATCTTCAAATTGCACCCTCACCTCGACCGACTGGAGCGCTCAGCGCGCGCTTTGTCGTTCCCGGAAATTCCGCTGCGCGAAAAGATCGTCGATGAAATCAAACGCACACTGGCCGCAAATAAAATGCGCGAGGGCGTGCACATTCGCCTCACGCTCACGCGCGGAGTGAAAATTACTTCCGGGATGGACCCGCGTCTCAATCAAAGCGGACCAACGCTGATCATTCTGGCCGAGCACAAAGCGCCGGTTTACGCGAAGACTGGTTTGAAATTGATCACCGCAACCGTGCGGCGGCCGCCGTCGGAGGTTCTCGACGCACGGATTCATCACGCCAATTTGCTCAATTCGATCCTGGCCAAGATCGAAGCGAACAACGCCGGTGCGGACGACGCCCTCATGCTCGACACGCGCGGCTTCATCGCAGAAACAAACGCGACGCATGTGTTCGTTGTGCGCAAAGGCGATCTGGCCACGAGCCGCGTCGTTGCGTGCCCGGAAGGAATTACGCGCGCGACGATAATTGAAATCTGCGCCGCCGAAAAAATCCGCTGCGTCGAAACCGATTTGTCGCCGGTCGATATCTACGGCGCCGACGAAATGTTTTGCACCGGCACCATGGGCGAACTCGCCGGCGTTGTTCAACTCGACAACCGCCCGATCGGCGACGGCAAAGTCGGCCCGATGACAAAGCGATTAAGCGACCTTTATCTTCAACGCACCGCTACCGAAGGCGTTCAGGCTGTTTTGTAGCTGCTGCTGCTTACTCGCGAATACAACCTTCTGCGGGCGCCACTTTCGCTAGTAATTCCTGATTAGGCGAGTCACGGCAAGGACCATCGAAATAATCGGCCATGCTGAAATTCCCCCGATAACAGTGAACAGTAAAAATTCAGTCGCATAATTCCGGCTCATTTCAGCGCCGAAGAATTCGCTGCTTAATTTGTGGAACGCGGGCGACTTCGTTGCCGGAAGATCGGCGGAACTCGCCTGCGCTTCTGCGGTCGCTTGAAAGGAGTAATTCGTTAGAGGAAAACTCCGGACAGCGTGCTGGTTCTGATTAATTTGAAGTGTTGGTTTCATAAATTTCTAAATTGTTAAGTGTGATTTCCTAAATGCGGTTCGAGAGGACCGGCGCAAAAAACCCGCGCGTGGTAAGATTCGACCACTGGGGTGCCGCGAATTGCGGGCTCCAACTTGGTGAGATCTAGCGAGCCTTTATGCAGCCTGCCCGCCGTAGCGGACGGCGCGCATTGGCGCGTTGATCGTATTCATCTCTACCAGTTTACTGCGGTTTGCGTAATTGTCCAGAGTCCTGGCGCGACCTAGTCATAAGTCCCTATCGTCGTGCTAGAAAGGATTATGAATATTTTGACAACCGAATCATCGGCCTGTTAGAAGCCTGCTCTGAGCCTGTCGAACGGGTGGGGCTCGATGACAAAACGACTAAGCGACCTCTACGGCCTCAGCACTGCCACCGAAGGCATGCAGGTTGTTGAGTTGTGGAAGTCGCTGCCTGCTCGCTAATGGAGCCGGCGGGATGCGGAGCGACAAGAGGGGCGAGCCGAGAGGCCAAGTAAGCGGGAGCGCACGAGTCAACCCTTTCGGAGTCCTCGGCGGCAAAGGGCACTCTTCGTCGTAATCCCCTCCGGCTCGGTCGGTTCTGAGTGAGACCCGCGCGGAACAACTAGAAGGATCATGAATTCGGAATGCGCGTTCGTCCACGCCATCGCCTCTCGCTTTGTTTCAAAAAATCGGTCAACTACGATGGCCTTGAGTTGGCTCGCAGTTCGTCCGTATAGACGAGCGGCTTTGCGGCTAATGACCGCCGGTCCGGTATCGACCGCGGTGCAGGCGCGATCAGGGAAGACAACTTTGCTCCCATACGGAATTCGTTTTGGATCGACCGCGCAATGTCCGGGGCGCAACCGTGCGCCGGTGCTGGCGTATTTGGAGCCCTCACCTGCCCAGTAACTGGTAACACGCGCAAGGACCGATTCTTCGCGCGCGAAAGCGGCGGAGGCCAACGACAATAAAAATATGACCGTGTAAAATAGCTTCATGGTGTTCCAGCGTTGCTCCGATGTTGCCGAGCCTCGGGTGAGCAAGCTATTCTCGATGCCGAAAGCCGCAGGAATGCAGCTTCTACTTCAGATTCGGAACAGCCCCGGCGCGCTAGCCCTTACTGTGCGCGAACTTCTGACGACGACTCGCCGCGGCGAGCCGGCCCTCTCTATAGACCGGTTCGGCGACTTGTCAATCGATCACATCATCGCGACGGCATGACCAAGATCGACAACAAAATCATTGGCGACGGTGAAGTCGTCTGAACTGTAGTGGCGGCCGCCAAATCTTTTAAAATAAAAAAACGCTTGCCCAATGGCGCAATTCCCGGCAATCCTCGCCTCCGTGCGGGGACCGGTCTATTTAGCGTTGGCAACTACATCGCTCCTCGTCATTTCCAGCGCAGGCGCGCGAGCGCAGGCGCTGGCCCCGTCGACACTGCGTCTTACGAGTCCCGAGCCGGAGACCAAGTACGAGCCGGTGCAAGTGATCACGATCACGAAAGAACCGGCACAAGCGATCACGAAGGAAAAGACAAGCGAAAGCAAACTGCCTGTTGCCCACTACCGTTACGTAACCCCAACTGGCAAAAAAGAATCCGCGCCCGTCATCACACAATATTATCCGAAGCGAATCGTTTACCCGTTGGCCAAAGTCGATCGGCACATCGATCGCAAGCTGATGCAAGCGGCGACGATCGCGCAGGAACGGGCGCATGCGCATTCGCGCTCGCTGTGCTGGCATTATGTAAAAGAGGCATTGCTGGCTTCCGGCGTCATCGATTCCCGCCCGAAGAGCGAATTCGCGAAAGACGCCGCCCAAGACCTCGTCAGTAATTACGGATTCAAAAAATTATCGGTCAAAGATCCATTCGCCGCGCCACTCGGTTCGGTGCTCGTGTACGGCGCCAACCGCACCGCCGGCCACGTCGAGATCCGCACCCGGGACGGTTTCGTCAGCGATTTCCGTTCGAGAACACCATCGCCCCGTCCTTTGCTCGGCGTTTACGCCAAGTTGTAATTTCCCGCCAACGTCGGAAGGAACGTCAACCGACGGAATCGTCATACGACCGGAATCGGGATTCCGTTGTGTTTCCGTTGAGTTTTTGTCATAGAAATCGCAGCTCACCTGGCGTTGGGTTGGATTTGCCAGCTCGGGGCGCAATTTCGTAGCCTTCGAAACTATCACATGCTAAACATCACCATGCGGAAGTCCCCCGTTGCGACGAAAACTCCCCACGCGTCAACTGGCTCAAAAAAACGGGCTCGTGTCAAAGAACAGGAACAGCTCTACCTAGTCCGAAGATCAGAGAGCGGCGCGCCGAGCAACGGCAATGGTTTTCGCCATCATCGGCCGAAAGAAAAACGCGCAGACGCTCCGGCTCCGAGGGTTCTTGATCCAGCTAACGCGCAAATTGATTACGCCGACAATGAAAGGGGCGCGATCAACAAGCTGCTGGCGCTTAACGAGTATTACCGGACGCATCCATGGCCCGCGCCTTTTGACCGAACCGAGCATCGTCTGCGCCTCGGCGATGCGCGCGATCTCTCGTGGATCGCGAATGGAAGCATTCATCTTGTCGTCACCTCGCCGCCCTATTGGACGCTGAAAAAATACGAAAAGAATGAGCGCCAGCTTGGCGAAATCGAGGATTACAACGCATTTCTCGCTGAACTTGATAAAGTCTGGCGCGAGTGCGCAAGAGTGCTGGCTCCAGGTGGAAGGATTTGTTGCGTCGTGGGTGACGTTTGCATTCCGCGCAAACAAGGTCGCCATCTCGTGATGCCACTACATGCCGATATCATGGTGCGCGCGCGTTCTCTCGGGCTTGACGCATTGACGCCGATTCTCTGGTTCAAGATCGCGAATGGAGTCACCGAAGCGAAAGGCAACGGCTCAGGATTTTACGGCAAGCCCTATCAGCCCGGCGCGATCATCAAGAACGACGCTGAGTACATTCTCTTTCTGCGAAAGGGCGGCGAATACCGCTCGCCCTCATCGATCCAAAAGGCGCTCTCGATGTTGACGAAGGACGAGATGAAATCGTGGCTCCGTTCCGCTTGGGTTGATATCAAAGGCGAATCGACGCGGCGCGGTCATCCCGCACCGTACCCGCAGACTCTGGCCGAACGCTTGATCAAACTCTTTTCGTTTGCGGGCGACACAGTTCTCGATCCCTTCGTCGGAACCGGCACCACCAATCTTGCGGCGGTTGCGACCGGCAGAAACAGCATCGGCAATGAAATCGAGCCAGCATATCTAAAGATTACCAAACAGCGCATTCAACTCGCGACAGCAATGCCACGGATGTTCGGAGCGACTCATTCGACTTTCCACGTGGCGCGATGAATGAGGAGAAGTATGCGCTTCTCCGGACTTTCCGCAGCCTCTTCGAAGGCAAGCCTTACCGTCACCGCATTTCGAATCTCGGCGATCTTGTCGCTTCGCATCTCTACGAAGACTTAGTCGCCCTCGGGAAATCGGCAAAACTCGTTGAGCGGGTCCAACATCACGAACGCGTGGTGAACCTGAAGAACCTTATGACCGGCAAATCGGGACGACGCGGCGATGGAACATTAGGTGAGCTCGTTCCAGCGGCGATGGCAATCACTGAAAAAGGAATGCTGGTCGCGCGCGGCCCCGTCGCCACGATTGAGATCGGCGCGGAAACGAAGATCCTCGCAAAAGCGATGATCAAACAGATTGACCGCGTAATCAGCGACCTGCTCAATCAAGCGACGCAGTTCAGGCGCGGCGGAGGCAATCCGATCTGCGTCGCGTTCGTCGGAATCAACTTCGCTGAGCGCTACGTTTCGTTCGAAGGAAAGAAGAAATGGCCAACCGACGGCAAGAAATACAAACACCCCGTCCAGGAAGGCGCCCAGGCCGAACAGCGACTTAAAGACAAGGCACAATCTACTTTCGACGAATTTCAAATTCTCCGGTTCCGCGCAACAAACGCTAAGCCATTCCCGTTCGAATGGGTCGATCTTGGCACAACGGAAATGGAATATTCTTCTGTTCTCACACGCGTATCGCGCGAATACGATCGCAGGTTCGACTGACATTTTCGCCTATGTCGAAAAAGAAAAGGGTACCAGGCGATCACGAACTGCGATCGGCATCAGTTTTGCTTTTGGCTGTCATGCTCGGACTGATACCGTGCGCGAAATGGAAGCTGCCGATTGGGCGTCACTGAGCGACCAGGATCTTCTCGAACCCCGCATCTCTAAGCTCGGGTTGCGGCTCGAGGGTACGACACTCGAACTGCTCATCCAGCAGCTCTACAACGAGCTTTCGGCCCACGGGTTGCTGTTTCATCCGCCGTGTCACATCGGCGATGAATGGTTCGTGCCCATCGGTATCCCGGCGATCTTTGTGCCGTTTTTTCTCGTGCACGACCGGCTGCGCGCGCTGGAGCGGACGATGATGCTCGAGGTTGAGGGAGGAACAAAAGAGTGGTTTATGCAATTGATGCGGCACGAGGCGGCGCACGCCTACAGCTACGCTTATCAGCTTCAACGAAAAAAGAAATGGCAACGGACTTTCGGGCATACGTCGCGCGAGGAGACGCCGAATACTTACCGGCCGCGCCCGTTCAGCCGCAGTTACGTCGCGCATCTCGACGATTGGTACGCGCAGGCGCATCAGGATGAAGATTTCGCGGAGACTTTCGCGGTCTGGCTGACGCCGGAGCTCGACTGGCGCAAGCGTTACGCGGGCTGGAAGGCGCTCCAAAAACTCGAATACGTCGATGAGTTGATGAAATCGTTGGCAGGAAAGGAACCGGTGCATGCGCCGAAATATCGCGTAGCCGACTACGATTGTCTGAATCTCAAGCTCAAGACCTATTACGCGCGCAAACGGAAACTTTACGAAGATACGTACCCGGATTTCTACGACGCCGATCTGCGACAACTCTTCGCCGCGCCAGCGGGTTTGAAAGCAAGCAGTTATCTCCGTCTGCGGCGACGGCGGCTAATGAACTCAGTGTGTCAGTGGACGAATGAGAGAAAGTTCCGGGTGAACAAACTCCTCGCGCGGCTCATCGAACGCTGCGACCAGCTCGGGCTCCACGTGCTCAACGACGATCCGCAGCAGGATTTTCGCGTCTCCGCTTTCATCACGACGCTGGTGATGAATTATCTCTTCACCGGCAAGTTCAAGCGCACCAAATAGCGTGAAAAAGAAACTCAAAGTCCTCGTCCTTTTCGACGGCATCAGTCCCACCAAGATCGATCAGGACTTAAGCAAGGAGATGAAGACGGAGGATTGGAAAACCGAGGCGAACGTCATGGCTGCGCTCGGCACGCTCAGCTATACGGCGGAGCATCTCGCCATCTTTGACGATCTCGATCTGGTGCGGCAAAAACTAGAAACCTTCGCGCCGGATATTCTTTTCAACCTCGTCGAGCAGTTCAAGAACAACCCCGGGTTCGACCAGAACATCGTTTCATTGCTCGAAATGCAGGGCGTCCCCTTTACCGGCTGCGGCGCGACCGGTCTCACCCTTTGCAAGCACAAAGGCATCTCAAAGAAAATCCTCAGCTATCATCGCATCCACGTGCCGAACTTCGTGGTTATCTCGCGTGGCCAACGCATCGCACGGCCGAAGCAGCTCAAGTTTCCAATCCTGGTGAAGCCGGTGAAAGAAGAAGCGTCGTACGGCATTTCGCAAGCGTCGTTCGTCGAGACCGACGAGGAGTTCCGCGAGCGCGTAGCCTTTATTCACGAGAAACACGACGCCGACGTGATCGCCGAGGAATACATCGCCGGCCGTGAACTCTATGTGAGCCTGCTGGGCAATTTGCGGCTGAGCGTCTTTCCGATCCGCGAGCTGATCTTCCGCGAAGTGCCTCCGGACGAGCCGAAGATTGCGACCTATCGCGCGAAGTGGGACGAGGAATATCGCAAACGCTGGGGCTTACAGAATCGGTTCGCCCAGGGGCTCGACCCGGCGCTCGTCGCGCATAT
>Ga0193729_1000300_pt1 | contig 25170 bp, 16 predicted proteins | sample U1c2metaG_FD_143036 | JGI IMG/M metagenome (GOLD analysis project Ga0193729, IMG submission 143036) | Soil microbial communities from a riparian zone of the East river system, Colorado, United States - U1c2 | ecosystem: Environmental > Terrestrial > Soil > Riparian zone | place: USA: East River...
TGACGGGTGCGATTGACAAGCGCCACGTCATCGAGGAGCCGGATGAATCGAAAGATTCACGTCCGGTTCTGAAGCCGAGCGGCGGAAGCGATTCCGTCGCTTAGGCAACACTCGAAGCGAAGCGCAGAGTTGTGCGAATGGGCTGTCGTGAAGAATCGAAGCGAAGAGGGGAAATCTATTTATTGGAGCGGCGGCTGAAATGGAACGGGTGAAATGTAAGCTGGCAGGGCTATCTGGTGGGTGGCTTTAACGAACCGTGGTTACATACTGAGGCAATATCCCGCCGTTCAGTTCCGGCCGATTTCCCGAGGTAGTAAAAGATTGCTAACAGGTATAACCGCAATGCATACAGTGAACTAGAAGAAAGTTTCGCAAGAAGTATTGCAATCCTCTACATGTGGGTTTATTCTACGCGCCTTCTGAGGGCCTCCCCGTCTGGCTCGGACCTTCAAGGGGGACTCGATGAACACACAAATACCGCGTTGCCAGCCAGATTGATTGGCAACCGGAAATTGTTTAGCAAGATGGCGTAGCTGTTAGTAGATCGACAGCCAATGCTGTGCGATTTCTAGAGCCAGCTCACCAAATGAATATTCGTCGCTGATGACTGAAGGAGGAGTATTCGCCTGACCGGAAGCCGTGGAGTCGTCAGAAACGTTCTGAGCAACAGAGCACGGCGGCGAACTTGTGTCGCCGGGCACGCAGGGCGGTGAACTTGTATCGCCAGCGAAAGCAGTCATCGAGAGAAAACCGAGCAAGGTAACTGAGATACCCAGCAGTTTTAGGTTCTTCATGTTTCACCTCTCCAGATTGGGATTCGATTTGCTATTTCTTCTAAACGGTCAAGACGAAGCGTGTTTCACCGCCGCCAATTTATCGTCAGTCACGCAAGCGCGGCGGGCTTCGTTGCGCAAAGAGTTTATCATTGACATCGAAAGGCAGACCTCACATGAACTTCGAGGCCCAATTAACCGCCCTTAAGACGCAGAATTCGAGTCTTCCACTGACCGAGCGAGCCGCCCTAACGTGCAGCGTGGCGAAACAGCTTGAAAAGGCCGGCAAGTATGAGTTGGCCTACGAGGCACTCGCCGAGTTTTGGCCGGATCGAAACCAGATACCAAACCTTTCAGGCCTTGATGACATGCAGCAGGCGGAAGTATTGCTGCGAATCGGAGCGATAGCCGGATGGCTCGGAAGTACCAATCAGACCGCTGGCGGGCAAGAAAAAGCGAAGGACCTACTTACCACAAGCGTTGAGATATTTGAGCGTCTACGAAGTCTCGCAAAAGCGGCAGAAGCGCGCGGTGATCTTGCGTTGTGTTATTGGAGAGAGGGTTCTTATGATGAGGCACGTGTTCAATTGCGGACTGCGCTTCATCTCTTGCCCGAGAGCAATGACGAGTTGAGAGCGATTCTCTTAATTCGAGCCGGCATCGTGGAAGTTTGGGACCGAAGACTCAGGAAGGCATTGGAGATCTATGAGGAAGCCTCTCCATTGGTAGAGCAAAGTGAAGATCACGCTCTCAAAGGAAGTTATCATTTCGAATGTGGCTTGGTTCTTAAGCGATTATCTGCTCCCGAAAACAGGGAGGACTATTTAGACCGCGCGCTGATCGAATACGCAGCGTCAAGTTTCCATTATGAGCAGGCCGGAAACGAACTTGCTCTCGCGCGCGTAGAATTGAACTTAGGTTGTCTTTTCTTTAAGGCTGAGCGATATGGCCAAGCACAAAAACATCTCAACGTCGCGAGTCATCTCTTTCTTAAGCTGAAGGACGCCGCAACCGCTGCTCAAGTCGACGATACTCGGGCGCGGACTCTGCTGGCACAAGGTCATGCCGTGGAAGCCGAGCGGATAGCGCGTCACGCGGTGAGAGTCTTGGAGCGAGGCGGTCAGCAAGCTCTACTCGCCGAAGGTCTGACTACACAGGGTGTGGCACTAGCGCGTACAGGTAATCATGTTCGCGCGAAAGCGTTATTGGAACGCGCAATTGATGTAGCGGCAACTGTTGGTGATTTGGAAGGCGCGGGGCGCGCGAAGCTGAGTATCATTGAAGAGTTCGCTGACAAGCTTCCGGCAACGGAACTAATAACAACCTACCGATCGTCAATTGATCTATTAAAGCATTCGCAGCACCCGGAAACGGGCCAACGATTGATTAATTGTGCGGATGCTTTGCTTCATACCCTGGAAGACTTGGAAGTAAAGACTCAGAAGGCGGCGGAACACGATTGGGAAGGGTTCTCTTTCAAGCAGCACGTAAAACAAAGCGAGAGAACGGTAATCGAGCGGGCGCTGCGTGACGCTGGTGGATCAGTAACCAAAGCGGCGCGGCTGCTTGGATTCAAACACCATCAAAGCCTCATTTCTTTAATCAACAGTCGCCACAAGGAATTACTAGGAGCAAGATCGACCGTCCGTAAACGAAGGCATCACCTCTTCTCAGAGCCTAGAAAAATCAGCAATGTTAAAGGGAAGCATCGCGCCAAGTCTCAGATCGCCATTCTTCATGTTGAGGACGATGAGGCAGTAAAAAACTTAGTTCAAGACATTCTGAGTGCCGAAGGCATGCACGTCGAGTCTTGTGTCACGGGCACGAGTGCTTTTGAACTGCTTAAGCGCCACCGGCGATACGATGTCTTGATTGTCGATAACAATCTTCCAGGTCTGAGTGGTTTGGAATTGGTGCAAAGAACTCGGAAGATGAGTCATCGCCGCCGCATACCGATCATTATGCTTTCGGGAGATGACATTGAGAAGGACGCATGGCGCGCTCGTGTTGATGATTTCGTGCGCAAGTCCGATGCGGTTAGCGAGCTCGTCTCGCGGATCACGCGTCTTCTGCAAAAACCAAAAGAGAAGTCACGAACAAAATGAACTTCCTTTACGTGATTTGACTCAAGAGAGGAGCCATCAGAATGTTGTCTCAGGCTTGTTTGCTCCTTGCGTTGCTTGTTGCTTCATTTCGCGAGGCCGTCGAAGCTAATTAGGGTCTACAAAACAAACTCTCAGAGGCGATTCGGGCGGGCGGTGTTAAGGGTCGAATTAATTCGAGGATGGTAGCGAGTGGGTGTAATTGCCAGCGCTGACGTGCGTGGTGGGTGGGCACCGTGCATGAATCGTGCGCGCATTTCCCGCTCGCTACCGCGGGTGGACTAAATTAATGTTTCTCCAAAGGGAACTGTAACGCGGTTAACGACCCAAATAAGATTATGAAGAACTAGAGAAGGAAGCGGCCAGTCGTTACGCGACAACGTAACGACTGGCCAACAGAAACAACAAACCTCTGTCACCGGTTAGGCGCAAAAGGATGCCGTCCCAGTCAGACCCATCCTAGCCCAACTGCTGGCATTGGCTCAACCTGATCGTCGCGACCCAGCGAATCGATCAAGGAGGCAGCAAATGTCCACTTTCAAATATCTCAATCGGTCACAACAGAAACCCGAATTAGCAAGAGCTATCGTCGCCATTGTGGTTTCTTTGATCAGAGCGCGATTCAATCGGTCGATCCGATTTGAGAGATTGACTACAAGTGGACTCTCAAGAGGTAGCGAGCGGTCAACATTAGCGATATGCACGTGGCTTTGGGATGGCCGTGCGCCGAGTCAATCGCATGCCCGCTCGCTATCGCAGGCCGTAAATATAGTTTCGCTTTCTCCGCTCCGGCTACTTACGCTCATCCATCGGGCATTTCGAAATACTCTGAGTTTAGGTCAACGGGTCGCCGCGCATCCAGACCGCGAGTTTGTTGGAGCTGCTTCTATCCTGTTAGCGATTCTACTAAGCGGCGCAGCTTCAGCGCAGACCCCAGGGCCGAATGCTCGCAGCGCGCCCGGCGTGCCGTTCAATTCATATACGCTCGATAATCTAGAGAGCATTAACTACTTCAACGGTCGAGTACACTTTGGCTTGCCGTTGATCAATATGAATGGTCGCGGCAGCGCGCGGCAGACTGTCATGGCTACCATCGATCCACAGTGGCCCACCGCAGGCAAAGGGTGTCCCGGCTGTAGTCCGACTTACCCAGGTGGCCCGGGCTATTTCCCATTATGGGCAGCGCAATACGATTATGACGCTGGCTATGGCCCTGGGGTGATGGAGGCGATTGTAGAAGGCGAAGTCGTCGCACATCAGTGTCAAGCCGGTGTTGGCGGGGACGCCAATGATAAAGCCCGAACGACTCTAAAGTTCAAAGGCTCCGACGGCACCGAGTACTCCTTAGTCGACGCACTATATGAAGGTCAAGTGATGCAGGTCGGAGACAGCTGCGGTAATTCCAATCTCCATGCAACATTACGGGGTAAAGTCTTTGTGACGAAAGATGGTTCAGACGTGACTTTTGTCTCCGACACTGACATCTACGACAACCGCTACGGCTCGGGACCCGACTGGCGATATTTCCCTTCGGGCATTCTGAAGTTGCGCGACGGTACGCGCTATCGCATTGACACGGGAGTAGTCAGCTGGTTAAGCGATCGGAATGGTAATAAGATCACGTACGAGTATTATCCCGCCGTTTCACCTTATCCTAATTTGTACGCGACTTTGTTTCCGGGGAGAGTCAAGAAGATCACCGACTCGTTAGGCAGGCAAACCCAGTTTACTTATGACATACCTACAGGGGTCCCAACTGAGCGATACGACGAAATCTCGTATTCAGGCTTCAGCGGCCAACCGCGAACGATCCGTGTTTATTATGCGAGATTGGAACACGCTCTGCGCAATAGCGAGGCGCTGCAGACCTATTGCCAGTTATCGGTTGATTGTGAAAGCTTGTTCGGTAGCTACCTTGCCGATCCGCTCGTGATCTCATCTGTTGTCTTGCCCGACAACAGAAGTTTTCATTTCTACTATGATCGTTATTCGGAGTTGACACGGTATGAGCTTCCTACCGGAGGAGCGGTCGAATACGACTATGACTGGGGACTGCATGACATGCCGATCTTCACTTCCGATCTTTACCGGCGTGTTGTTGAAAGACGCTCATACTCAACCGGAGGATCAGGTTCCTCTTATGAGAGTAGGACTACCTACAGTCGACCTGAACATACGGTACCAGTCTTCTTCAATGGCAGCCTTTACGGTTATGGCGCTAGCTCAGTGGGATACACAGAAGTTGATCATCTCGGCAAGGTAAATGGAGTGGAAGCGCTGCTCTCGCGAGAGAGACATTACTACAACGGCGCTGGAAGCGCTCCAAAGTACTCGTCAAATAGCAATGTTCCGCCTGTGTGTTGCCAAGATAGCAGTCTCTCGCCGATCGCCGCATCCGGAGAGCTAATGTTCGTACCATTCAGCGCGGGTAAGGAATACAAGACCGAGTCTTTGGGAAGTGACGGCTCAACTGTGCTGCGGCGGTTAGAAGTTAGTTGGCAGCAGGCGACGCCAAGCTGGTGGCTCACTGCACCGGAAAGAGCGCCCGCAAATAATCCGCACATTATCGAAAGGGTCACGACGCTGGCCGATGTGACACCGAATCTGGTAACCAAAACGTCAGCTATTGATCCGAATAACCCTGCTTCCATCGGCTTTGACCAGTACAATAATCAGACCGATCTTTGGGAGTATGACTATGCCCAAGGCGCGCCCGGCGCCCTGTTGCGTCACGCCCATACCAATTTTATCACCACAACAAATTACACCGATGCGGTAAATGGCCCAAACTTGATCAGTTTACCGTCGCAGACTTCCGTCTACGATGGCACAGGTATCGAGCGCGCGCGCACAACTTACGAATATGACAATTACTCGCAAGACGGTAATACTCACGCGGGCCTCTTACCTCGAAGTCTAATCAGCGGCGTCTGTGATACTCAGAACTGTCTCGGTAGCCCTAACTTCACCGATCCAAATTATGTGACGCGCGGAAACGCAACTAGTGTCACACGCTATCTGCTGGACGCCAATGGCTCGGTCATCGGCTCGATCGCCGCATATGCACAGTACGACATCGCAGGAAATATCATCAAAGCAATCGATCCGCGCGGGTACGCGACGACTCTTGACTACAGTGATAATTTCGGCGCGCCAGATGGCGAAGCACGCGTGAATAACTCACCTATCGAACTAGCTTCGCACGGACAATCAAGCTACGCTTTTCCCACGCTCGTAACTAACGCCTTGGGGCAAAGTACCTACAGTCAGTTCGATTACTATCTTGGTCAAATAGTCAACGCCGAAGATGCAAATGGAATTGTATCCAACGTCTCTTACAATGACCCGCTTGATCGCCCAAAGCAGGCGATTCGCGCTGTCAACAGTGGTCCAGATGTAAAGAGCCAGACAACAATCAACTACGACGATTTAAACCATCTCGTCACGACAACCAGCGACCAAACAAACTATGCCGATAATTTGCTCAGGAGCGAGACGGTCTACGATGGTTTGGGACGTACGGTCGAGAAACGGCAGTACGAAACCACCAGCACTTACATAGCGGTAAAGCAAACCTACGACGGGTTAGGGAGAACCTCTCAGACTTCGAACCCCTTCCGTCCCGGCGAGGCGATTCTCTGGAGCACGACGCTCTACGATGAACTTAGTCGAGTTACTTCTGTGACTTCCCCAGACGGTGCGAGCGTGAAGACGAATTACAACGGGAACAGAGTCTTGGTTGCCGACCAGAATGATTCGGATCAACTTCGAAGAAAGCGTATCAGCAAGACGGATGCACTTGGCAGACTTAACGACATATGGGAAATAACATCCTCGGGCGGTGCAACTGAAGCTGTTTCTTTCCCCGGTTGGCCATCTGTAACGGATGGGTATCACACTAATTACGAATACGACACACTTGATGATTTAACAATTGTTCACCAAGGTGGGCAGACGCGCACATTCGCTTACGATTCGCTTACACGTCTCAGCTCAACGATGAATCCTGAAAGCGGTGGGGTCGGTTATCAGTACGATGAGAATGGTAACGTTCGCGTGAAAACGGATGCGCGCGGTATTTCAACTCATTTCTCATACGATGCGCTCAATCGCCTTACGCGGCGTTGGTACAACAGCTCAACCTCACTCAGTGCACAAACGAACAATAGTCCCTCTTTACCGAGCGACGTAACCACAAGCGATGAAGTTGCCTGCTTCTATGATTCGCAGGCTCTGCCTACAGGCGCTCCGCCTAATTTCTCACGTGGTTCCGCAACCGGACGCCTGGTTGCGGTCACGTACGCAACCAATAGCAGCGCCGGGGATTATTATGGCTATGACACCGCTGGTCGCGCCGTGCTGAAGATTCAACAGACTGCCGGTACGAACTATCAGATCAGCGCAACCTACAATCTCGCAGACGAGATCACTTCTCAGTTTTATCCGTCGGGTCACATCGTCAGTTACGGTTACGACAAAGCAGGCAGAACCAACAGCATGACTGGCCGTCTTGGTGATGGCCGAAACCGGACATACTCAACCGGGACTTCGTACTCGCCGTTTGGGGGTCTCACTCAGGAGCAATTTGGGACGCAAACATCGATTTACCACAAGCTGCATTACAACCTGCGCGGTCAACTCTTTGATATCCGCGTAAGTAGCTTATCGCTTGCGAGTAATGAGTGGGACTGGAATCGCGGAGCGCTGGTGAGCTATTACAGTTCCAACTACAGTTGGGGCGGCAACTCAACCGGCAGCGGTTTAGATAACAATGGCAATGTCACTAGGGAACAGCACTGGGTTCCTACCACCAACCCTAATACGTATTCCTATACTCAGGACACCTTCGCTTACGACTCGCTGAACCGCCTGACTTCGGCGAGCGAAGTTCACGGTGGAGCCAACTGGCAAAGCGGACAAGACTTTCTAAAGTCGTATGATTACGACCCTTGGGGCAATCGCACGATCAATCCCGCCAGCACCGGAGTCAATAACACTCAATTCGACAAGACCGATGCGCAAAATACGAACCGGCTCTACGCACCGGGTGATCTTTCGCTGTCGATGAGCCAGCGAAAAATGCAATATGACTCTGCTGGAAATCTGACGCATGACTCCTATACTGGAGACAACAGGACAAGAAGTTTCGACGCCGAGAATCGTCTGTCTTTGCTTAGCTTCCCGACACCTCCGCCACCACCGCCCGTCTGCTACCCGGATGGAGAAGGAGGCCAGATTTGTTATCCGGTTGACCCACGGCCAGGACCACCGCCGATCCAATACATTTACGATGGTGAAGGTCATCGTGTCGGGCGCTTAATAAACGATCAAGAGACACGGCAAGTCTATGGTGTTGGGGGAGAGTTGCTCGCCGAATACGCTGCAAGCGTTTCTCCGAGTGCGCTGCAAAAAGAATATGGCTATCGCAACGGAGAGCTGTTGATTACAGCTACTCCCGGAGCGGGTACATACGCGAGTGTTCAACCGCAATCTGGAAAAGACACGTCGTCCACTGACCTACTTGCCAAACTTACCAGCACTGAAGTACCGCTCTTTTTGCGAGGTCTATTGCCCGTTAATACTGCAGCGAAACCTATCTCCGACGCGACGACGCCACTCTACGGCCCAACTTTCCCTTATGCTTCGCTGAACAGCGGCTTCCTGTCTAGTCCACCCCAGTCGAATTCCACAAAGATCGCGTTTTCAAGCAATCGCGATGGAACCGCGCAAATCTATTCCATGAATTCAGACGGCAGCGGAGCGCTACGCCTGACCAACGACGCGGCCAATGACGAATATCCGCGTTGGTCACCAAATGGTTCGCGCATCGTGTTTCAGAGTGATCGGGACAACGTTTTCAGCGGTATGGCGGATATCTACGTCATGAACACGGATGGCAGTGGACAGTCGCGTTTGACGAACGATGCCAACGATGACGGCGCGCCAGCCTGGTCCCCCGATGGCAGCAAGATTGTCTTTCAAAGCGTCCGCAATGGCGTTAACTACCAGATCTATGTGATGAACGCCGATGGCAGCGGACAAGTAAACGTTAGCAATAGCGCCGCGAATGATACGCAGCCGTCGTGGTCGCCCGATGGGACGAAGATCGCGTTTGCCAGCGATCGCGATCATTCCGGTTCTGCGAGCGTCTACGTGATGAGCAGCGCCGGTGCGAATCAAACGCGCTTGACGTTTGCTGAAGCACCTTACACCGATGATCAACCTTCATGGTCGCCGGACAGTTCAAAAATCGCATTCACGAGTACGCGCAATAGCACTACCGACACATGGACAGAGACTGATGATGATGGAAATGTCATTAACCGCACTCGCGTAAACATCAATAAAGAGATTTATGTCATGTCCGCGAATGGCTTTGGTCAAACACGGTTGACGAACACGTTGGAAAACGATGAGTCCCCTTCGTGGTCAGGCGATGGGACGAAGATTGTCTTTCGTAGCGATCGCGAAAGGGACTGTTGTGACCCAACACCGCAGTTGTGGATGATGAATGCTGATGGAAGCAATCAACTGAGTGTGTCAAACAATGGATTTGGCGACTACAATCCGAGTTGGTGTGACGTCGTGACGAGTCCCCCGCCGCCGAACAGTGCCCAGTTCGTTTCTCAATCAGTACCGCAAACGATGACAGCGGGACAGACCTACGCCATCTGGGTACGGATGAAGAATATTGGTAGTAATACTTGGACGACCCAGGGGGCCTATAGCCTCGGTTCGCAAAATGCGCAGGACAATACGACTTGGGGCATGGGACGAGTTGCCTTGCCAGCGTCTGTTGCAGCCGGCAGCGAAGTGACCTTCAACTTCACAATTACCGCCCCATCTACGATAGGCACTTACAACTTTCAGTGGCGCATGGTTCAGGATGGCGTCGAATGGTTTGGCGCCTTCACTCCTAATGTCGCTGTGACCGTGAGTTCTCAATCGGGTGGCAACACCGGCACCGATCCCGATCCGAGTACGCCATATGCTGATGTGCGTTGGATCATTGCAGATCGCTTGGGAACACCGAGAATGGTCTTGGACGAGAGCGGCACCCTTGCTAATGTTTCGCGTCATGACTATCTGCCGTTCGGTGAAGAAATCACCGCGCAGATTGGTGGACGCACAGCGCAACAAGGGTACGTAGCGGATGGCACTCGACAGAAGTTCACGCAATATGAACGAGACAATGAAACAGGACTAGACTTCGCTCAGGCGCGCTACTACTCAAACAGTCAAGGAAGATTTACGAGGCCTGATCCGTATAACATCCTATTTGAGATGAAAGCGGGCAGGAATGCGCGGGAACGCGGTCAAATTCTAGACGCGTACATCTCAGAACCACGGAACTGGAATCGTTACACTTATTGTCTAAACAACCCGACTAACCTCTACGATCCTTCAGGCTTGACTTGGGTCTGGGATAACTTCGAGCAAGTTTATGCGTGGGTTCCTGACGAAGACTACAAAAAGGGAAACGCATACTTTGACGACAAGTCTAGATATGCGCCTCAGAGCAATATAGGTCCTGGCGGCGTTCACTTCACCCTCGAAACGCTTGCCGGCTCAGCAAACACGTCCGAAAACCAAGCCTTAATTGGACAGGAGGTATATCTTGGTTCAGACGGAAACATCCGTCCAGTTAATCCGGATACAACCGAAGTATCAGTTGACCCATTAACGAATTTGGTTCTTCAGACAGGAGGAAACGTTGGCATTGCGAATTTGGGCTTCAGCTATGTTCCTTCAACTGGCGATGTTTACATAACTCCCGCGGCTGGCAACCCAGGAAAGGGCGTCTATCTTGGAGGCGGGACAACAACAAATTTAGATCAGAGCAGCTGGGGTGTAACAGGAGGCTACTTCCACGGTGTGGGAGCTGCTCTCACCGTTTACCCGTCAGGTGACACTACGAACTTAGTAGGTGTCGGGCTGGGAAGCGGCATCGCGGGTGGTTATAGTTTTCCGCTCTGCCGACTGCCTCCAGCGATCATGAACATTCGTGTGCGGACGATTAACCCGGAGGTCGCCATGCCTCTTGGCGATGGACTGAGTGCGGTGGATTGGGAAAAGGTGCACGGCGGTCCATAGTGACAAGTTCCGGGAAGGCAGCCATGACTTCGAATATTCGCAAAGCCCTCGCTGGTCTTTCGGCCGTCGCTATTGCCTTAAGCGTTTTCGCTTATGTCTATAGTTTTTTTGGTGCGCCGGACAAGATATTACCCTGGATGGTCATAAACATTCTTGGGTTGATGGTGCTGATCGCCCCGATCTATCTTATTGAATATCCCAAGTCACGAGCATGGAATTGGTCCCTATACGGATGGGCGCGAGGGTTGCCAAATTGGGTCGCTCCGTGCTCGTGGCTGCTCGAACTAGTCGCCCTTACGCATTTCTGTTTGTCTGCTGTGCAAATTTGGCCTGGAGTGCCTGAAATCGTGGACGGACAATATGTACTCGGTAGTGGTGGGCGAATCCTCGAAATACTTACGCGGGAAGAGTACCTCAGGCTCTTGGAAGGTATATTAAGAGCGATCGTAACCATTACGATCGCGCTGTACTTTGTGCCGATGATGTATTGGTGGTTTTCGAAAAGCCGTCGGCGGCAAAGTGAAACGTTACCAAATTCCAACCTCCCACAGCTTCCGAACGAAAAGTCTGGCGCACTCTAACTTGTACTTTTGTGGGGGCGCGCCCGTGGAATCGAGACTCGCCAACTTTTGGGCGAGGCAATGACTGTTTGCATCATTCATCGAAGAAATACAATCAAAAGCACCGATGCTGTGACTATTGCTCAGATAAGCTTAGCTTGTAACCGATTACGTAACCGATCAAGTTACGACGCAACTTCCCCCGTCTCCTACGATCTATTGGGCTCGGGCATCAACCACCGGCCAGTTACTTGGCGGCGGCGGCGGCAATGGCCCGAGTGTTCTGGATTGAGGTGCATATTTCTTCAAGATCAGTAGAGCAACGATTGCCGTAATGCTAACGCCAAAATCAACAGGCGCATTCGGCACATTAAGAAAGAGTTGATTGAAAAAAACAGAAGTCTGGAATCCGACCACGCCATCAGACGAAGCGTGCACCCATAGATCAAAACCGAAGCTAAACATAAATATGATCGCCGGTGATGTTATCTTGGGTAATTGGATGAGCTGGATCGCCATCGACGCTTTGCGGCCAAATGGTGTTTCAATCCAGAGCGCAATACCCGCCACGATTGCGAGTATCTCGATTAGTAGTTCAACGATCCCAATCGCACGGGAGAAGATGTTCGACGTTTGTGCAATCATCGCCCAGACAACGAACACCATTCCCAAGAAGCCGCCAATGACTTGAAGAATGGCAATTATTCGTATCGGCACCTTAGACATGCGGTCATTCCGTTTGAGAATTTTGGGCTTCGACTTAACCTGTGCGCACAGTCTTCGATCGTCAGAACTCGCTTCGCTTCGCCCGTTCCGGCAGCTGCAGAAGAGGGAAGCCAAAATGTCTAAACACTTCGGCTTTTACTCGGTCGTACTTGTTGATATCGAACGCGACGAGGGGAAGACTCGTTGCTGATACAACGCAAAAGTCAACCGTAGAATTCAAACAGCACTCGCGTTGAAGCGCTTCCGGCAGTGAATCTCTTGCGGGTTGTGAAAAAATAAACTGGAGGCCAACTTTTGGAAACAGTGCGTAGTTCGATCCATGTAAGATTTCATTTAGCATGTCGAAGCATTCGAGCATTCCCAAATCAGCAAGGAGCGGTTTGAGATGTTCCTTAGGGGTTATCGAAAGATGTTTGCCATTAAGCGCTCTTTCCAATTCGCACCTCTTTTCTTTTTTAGTCAGTCGATGAAAACGAACAGTTGTCGAGACGTTCTTCTCGTATGTCCTAACTCTATGTATTGGCAGACCAGCTGCTACGAGCAAGCGGTCCTTGTTCTCGTCTCGCCGCCTTTGATCTTCGTTCTCGTGAGACTCACCATCCACTTCGATTGCGCAAATCGGGTAAAAATCTTCATTCGACACAACGCACAGATCAATCGAACAAAATCTGAGCAGATTCCTTTGACTCGGATCGTCCTCGCGGTTAAAAGCATCATCTGGAGGTGTTCCTAGAATCGTATGAAGCATGACGTTCGGGTATACAGTAAAGTGTTCTCGGGGAAAATAATCTTCCAGTAAGTCATAATACTCACGTTCGTCACGCCCGCTATGAGAGCCGCTAAATATGCACCTTATGTTCTTGTTCATAGTAAGGAGATGGTTCGGGTAACGGTGCACTGTGCGGTTTCCTAAGCTGAATCCTTGTTTGTCGCGAGAGTCTATATTTCGGAGGCGCTCGACGGGTTATGGGCGGTAACAAAATGGCTCGTGATTGCACCGACGCTGTCGCCGGAGATTACCATTGGCAGAACGTTCACACCTTCATAACTCCCTGGACAATATACGCGTCGGACTTTTGCACAGGCAAGGAATTGTCTGTAGCAATGCGTTTTCGAGACATCATTTGATGTTGCCCTTCGGGAAACAACACGCTCTTAGCAGTTTGCAAGCGCAAGTCTGGACGAATACCAGGCTTCAGCGAATCGTTTCAAAGACGACGCTGCCTGATCACGGTCGACCATCGAGACTTCTAGGGCCTTTCGCTTAGTGCTGCTATTTGATCAGATGGTGCAAAGCCGCTAGTCACTGGATCTTCGTTCGATAAATCGCGAAACATTCTTCCACTCGGCTTGCGCGCCAACATAAGCAAACCGAAGACAAAGGCCCTTGGAGACTTGCCGTAACGCATGTCCACGACCGCGCCTCGCTTCTAGCTTTCATTTGAGCTGATTTGTCGTGTCGGAAATCATTAATGTAATGTGATGTTGTGTGCGGACGCTACGCGCTTCACTCTCGCGACAGAATCAGGCTTAAGGGCGCGCCCGCTTTAGATCTCCCCTTTGAGCCGCGCTACAACATTGCTCCCAGCCAGGCGATAACAACGATCGTAGATTTCGGACGCGGACCGGAGTTACTCCCCATGGTTTGGGGTCTCATTCCCTCATGGAGTAGCGATGGTAAGGGCTTAATTAACGCTCGCGCAGAAACACTCGAAGAAAAACCGAGCTTCAGCGAATCGTTTCGATTGCGTCGGTGCTTAATTCCGGCGGATGGCTTCTATGAGTGGAAGCGCTCCGGGCGTTCCAAGCAGCCTTTCTACTTTCAGATGGAAGATGAATCGCCATTTGCCTTTGCCGGCATATGGGACAAGTGGCAAAACCGCGATCAATCGAGTATCTCCTGTGCGATTATTACGACGCCGCCAAACGAGTTGGTGGAGGAGCTTCATGATCGAATGCCGGCGATTCTTCTGCCCGAATTCTTTGAAGCATGGCTAGACCTAAACACAGACCGCGCTGAGTTGCAGCAACTTTTGACGCCGGTCCCGGCTTCGAAGATGAAGATGTATCCAGTCAGCGGTGCAGTAAATTCTCCCGACAATGAAGGTGTCAAACTGGTTGAGCACGTGGAGTTTGAGTCAGGAACCACGCCAAGCCTCTTCTAGATCTCGGCGATCGCTTGAAAAATGGCAAAGCTTATTCGACCCAAGGTGAAGAAGACTGAAGGAAAGTCGGCCGTAAACAAGAGGGAACTTGAGGCGTTCGACTTCCGGCTGCGATTCAATATGCTCAAAGGCGATCACATCAACTCGGAGAGCGAAGAAATTCAGCTGATGTTAACTCCGAATGGGCAAGTTATTCGACTTCGAGCAGGTTCTCGCGGGAGTCCAATCAAGAGCAGTTCGGAAATGGCGATTCTGGGTGGCCCATATCCTTCGAAGGGAGAAGCTGAAAAAGCGGCAGGACATACGCGCCAAGCCGTCTTGATTTGGGCGGTTAGACAACGGCTGGGCATCGATTTTGGGGACGGTATTCTACGAAGCTTTATTACTGATCATGGAAAGAAAGTTTACGAGCGAGAATTCGGCCGTCCTGTTCGAAATGATCGACTTGGAATTGATGTGTACGAATCAGACAAGAGATTTCTTTTTGGATCAACCAGTCTAGCGGCAGGGGTTGGTAAGAATGCGTCCGCTTTTATAGAACAGGTGTGTCAGCAGATTAATCGAGCTCTACCCCTAACGGAAAAACAGATACTCGCGGCCGAATTGTACGGTGCGTCATTCTTTGACGTGCCCTTTCGCAGCCGGTTCATTACGTTAGTCACCGCGATTGAGGCCTTGCTCGTTCCCAAGCGTCGTGCAGACGCGGTGCAATCCCTTATTGATGGCGTCAAGCAAGACCTGAAGGGCCGGGAAGTCGACGAGGCGACTAAAGTGGCACTGATGGGAAGTCTCGAACGGCTCAAGTCTGACTCAATTGGCCAAACGGGAAAAAGTCTTTGTGAGAGATTGCTTCTGCATAAAGAGTATGACGGTCGCAGCGCTGGAAAATTCTTTAAGTATTGCTACGACCTGAGAAGTGAGATCGTTCATAGCGGCAAACCGAAAGATGGAGTCGACCTCCTTCGTCTGAGCAACACGTGCCAGGCTTTCGTCGGTGATTTGCTTCTAGCCTCATTCGGTTTGCCAGAATGTGACTGAGTGACGGGGATCAGTCCCTCCGTTGATAGCGCTGTAGTATTAGTTATTAGGTTGTATACGCGTAAGTGAATGAGGCACTTGCGTGGGTCGTTCGCTTTTCTAGGCTTGAAAGTAAGAATGGCCAGTCCATGCCAGCGGCTTGCCCCCCTCGGAAAAACGATTTATAGGTCAAATCTGAAGGCGGTTTTGCCGCGATCCGTTCGAAAGGTCGATTTCAAAGTTAGTTCGATTCTACTTGACTCCTTGTGAGGCCAATTGTGTTTGCTTGAAGATGCGCGCGCGCCACCCAGCTCTGATGATCTCAGAAATCGGTGCGAATGGACCGGGATACATGGTTCCATCCAACTGCATGGACTCGAAGTAACGTGATCCTACGGCAGTGTTTTCGTTGTCGGGGATACGAATCAACATCGCCGGACCATCCAAGCGAGCACTCGGCACAGAGATTACTTCCACGCTCAGATCGTTCGGTGAATATCGGACATGAAGCGTTCCGTGGGTAGTCTGAAGCACTCCCGATTGGTTTGTAAGCCATTCAGGAGGAATGAGCTGTCGCTTGGCAATTCCTAATGCAATTTCCTGTGCGTCATGCGGAGTCCGACCTGTCATGGCTCCTTCGGCCACGTACGTGCTCGCGGCAATCGCAACAGCGGTCACGTCACGCAATCGTTCGGCTGTGCGAGGGACTTCACTGTCAGGCCAACGGTACACAGGTGGATCGCGGCTAGAGTTGGGATCGTTCCTCCCGTCAGCTATCGAAACCTGCGCATCAACCGTCGCCATGCGAGCGCTTGCTTGTCGGTGTCGTATTAGGAGAGGCAAGATGAGCACAAGAAGGGCGACGGCAATCACACAAATCACCGGCCAGATGTTTCCTCGTTCTCTCATGCTGCCTCTCGCAGACGAACTGCTGCTTCACCAAGGATGTTCTGAATCATTTGTTCTATTACCGTATCGGATGTGTGAGCTGCCTTTTCCAGCCGGGGCAGGCCCAACTCAAGATTCGTAAGATCATCAGCGCCACGGGCGATAAAGCCCAAGTGGTCATCGATCACCTCGGCAGTTACGCGCTGAATGTGTTCTGTGGCGAGCGCTTGGAGGAAAGCAATCGATTCGCGTAGTCCTGGCTTGTCTCTGACGGTGGGCATCATCACGCGAATGTATCTGACTACTTTTACAACCTGTGTTAGGAGATTCGCCGGCGCTAGAGGCACGCGGGAGTGAAGGATTCGTGCTTCCTCTAGATCGGTTGGTAGTCTGACTTTCGTGTAGACGCAGCGCGAACGCAGAGGTGCATGAACGATGTGTTGGTTGTTCGATGTCAGAATGACGATTGGTTTATCATGCGTTTTACCTACGCCGATATGTCCGTTGTTCTCAGAGAGGCGTGGAATGGAAGCATGACCGTCGGTGAATAGTTGGTAGAAGAATGCCTGGCACGCCTGCGGTAGTTTTTCAAACTCGTCGAGCTTCACAACAGGCACAAGGCCAGTGGTCGCGAGGTAGTCATAGGCCTTTAAGATTTCGCCGAGAGTTAGAAATTCCTTGCGCCACTGTTGTCGTCGGGCTTCTTCGAGACTGAGTTCTTTACTCGAGACAGCTTGGAGCACGAAATTGTTTTGTCCTTGCTCATCCCACTCAAAAAGAATGTCATTGAGTTTGAGTCCCTCCATCCCTTGCAGCTCGAAGTAAGGTCGATTGCAAGCGTAAGCGAGGGCATCAACCATCTCCGTTTTTCCACCGCCGCGTTCGCCTTCGGCAAGCAGGGGCATCCCCGATTTTAACGACTGGCAAAGATCCTTTAGCGGTCTCAGTTGAAAAATGTAGCCGGACTCGCTGGCGCGGATCGATGACTTGTCGATCGGGATCGGATGGGATCATTTCTTCTCATTTCCAGTAGCGAGCGTCTTAAGAGCAAGGGTCTTCTGCTCGTCGGTCATCAAAGGAATTGCGGCACTGATCTCTTCACGAGTTCCGAGAATCAGCAGCTCCATGAGTTCGCGATCGGTAAGAGAAGCGCCATGCTGGAGTTCATCTTCACCTGGGGCATCAATGGCTGGCCGGTCCTTCGGTAGGTCGGCGACCATGACATAAGCCGGACGTCCGGCTCCAACTTTTACGAACGCGCGCTTGTCACCAGTTGCACCGCCGAACATGCGGCTCGCTTCATCCGTTATGGGGCTGATGATCCGGTTGCCGGCACCGTCAAGTATGACCGTGCGCTGTCCGCCAAGACCTGAAGCAAGTAGTCCGGCTGCTTGCATACCGCTCGACGCAATCTTGCTCAGCGCACGTTTTAGACCGCCACTGTCGACAATTACGCGTTTACCCTGGATGCCTGAGCCGCCATCGCTACCCAAGACCTCGCCTGACATCTTGACGAGCCTGTTGTCTCGTGAGTCGATGTACCCGATCACTGTAATAAAGGCACGGTCATATTCGCTTCCGCTCGCACGTCCAATGAGTACTGTGCCTTTCGGCAGCGACCAGGCTGAGCCTTTCATGTCTCTGACCAGCTCTAACCTCGCGTACGAGTTATTGCGGAGCGTGAAGATGACGCCTTGAGTTCGTACGGGCAGCATCGTGCCAAATGGTGGCAACACTGCCGGGTTTTCAATTGCCTTAGGTCGCGCTTTAGTGTCAGTGCGCAATGGAGGTTGATTGATCGCAGTTGTGGCCGGGGCCTTTGCGGCTGAATCACCGACATAGATCGTTTGAGTGGTGTTAGCGCGAGACTGAGCTAACTCTTGGGCGGCAGTGTTGGTTCCGTTGTTCGGCTGGTCTGGCGTTGTGCTAGACGTGGAGCCCGTTCGTGCGTTGGTTGATCCGTTGTCGCTGGGCTTTGGCTGATAGATAGTGCCGCTCAAACTGCGTAGGCCAACCGTTGTCGATTCGGCGGAATTCTCTTGCGGACTAGGAGTTGGCGTCGGGGATGCTGAGCCATTGTTTGTCGGGCTATCGGAACCAAGCGCTTGTCGGGCAAGTCTAATCGCCTCGACACTGGAGTTGTTGTCCGACCCTTTGGAGTCTTCCTTGGATTTGGCGCTCTGCGCATCGTGGCGAGTATCAGCTTGTACGCTGACGTTCACTCGATTGACCCTAAGCACGCGATGGAGGGCGATGGCGCTGCCCGCCAGGAGAACAAAAACAAAGCACACGATGATCAGTTTCCGCTTTCTGCTTTTCTGTTTTGTCTCATCGAGCTGCTTGGGCGGCGCAAGCAGGGGATTGCTTGGATCGTAGAAGGGGCTGCTGGATTGTGGATTCTCATTAAGAACATCAACCGCAGGACGATGACTGTTACCGTTTTCAGAAGAAGTGTTTGGTTGGTTCATGACGTATTCCTCTAACGCCCGCTGGTCGCGAGCCGGATTGACGCCGGCTGGTCTGCGGCATTGATTTGAGTGACGACGATCTTAAGGTGCTGGTGAACGTCAAGGACGGGAGAGGCGTAGGCAATCGCAAAGTAGACGGTTGCGCCGGGAGCGATAGCACCGGATGTGTTGCTCGTCGCCGTTTTCGCAATCGAATGAATATCGACCGTTGCGCCTTTTTCGTCGATGGTCTCGATAAAGAGTTCGGGGCTGCTTGCCACGAGTTGCAGCGGCTCACTCGTACTATTTTTGACAGCTACCGTTACGATCTTGAATGGTCTTCCGGAGTCAGGGTCTTGAAGAATTGAAAGTTTCAGTCCATGCGTCGAGTGGGTCCAATTCTTGAAACGTTTTGGCTGTTTGGTCGCCTGGTCCAAGGTATTTCGCACGGACGTGGCAACTTCGGAATTGGCGGCGGCGGCGGAAGGTCTTTCCAGCACAGAGTTGCCGAGCGTCGAAGAGTTAGGGCGAGTCTCTTTTGCTTCCTTCTCTTTCACTTCGGTCGAAGACGATGACTCTGCGGGCTCTGGCGCCTTATCGCCTTTCGGTCTTTCAATGTCGAGCGATGTTGGCGCGACGGTGGACTGCGCAGTTGTTTTCTCACCTCCTTGCTCTTTGTCATCAAGATTAACTGGCAGTCCTGCCGCGCGCCGTCGCGCAACTACCTCATCACGGTTGTAATTCAATACACAGCGATGAACGTTTTGCGCGAGGTCTTCTACTGGATAAAACAAAAAGGTTACGACTAGGCCGCTTCGCATTTGAGCAGTAACCGTTGCCGCCGGATTAGTGGCCTTGACGTTATGTCGGGGAGGAACGAATTGCGTACCTGGCCGGACGACCATTGCTCGCTTGTTTCGTTCGAGCGCCTTCTCATCGACTGTCGCCATCTCAGGATCACCGGGGATGATGTATCGTGGGCCATCGTTAGCCGGTAACTCGATCAAGATGCTCCCATGCTGAGCCATCGCCAACCTGACGACCGTTTCGTCCTTCGTCACGTTCACTCTTGCTTCGCCGACAAAAAAATCCGAAGGAGTCTTCGGCGGCAAGTTCGGGGTCGCTGATGCCGCTGGCTTCAAGACTCGGTGGACGCGCTTAGGAGGCAGAATAGGCTTTGCCGGTGGCGTGGCTGGTTGTTGCGCCGCCAAGAAAGTCGAAGCGAACAAGAGCATTAGTAAAGAGTTAATTATCTTCATGGTTCTGTCCTTAGCGTTGGGTTGTAATGACAGGCGTTTCCGCCTCGTTGGAGCTGAGTTCTTTGTAGTCGATAGCGTTGATGCGGAAGCCGGATCGAAGATTTCTATCGAGACGGAATGTGCCGTCTTCGGGGGCGTCCGGCAGAAGGTCCACGGTCAGAAGGATGTGCTTCGTCAGGTGTTTGCTCTCGTTCTTCACGACCATGTCAATCTCCTGCGTTCCATACATCTTCACGGTAAGCGGTTTGCCGGGAGCATGTTCCAGGTATTCGGGCTTCCAGATAGCATTCCATTGCTGTTCGCGCTGCGTTTGAAGAATCTTTTGCTCGGTGAGGTATTGCGCGAACTTCTTGGCTTGGCCGGGGATCATCAATCTGAGCGCAGCTTCGATGTCTTTAGATCGCGACCTCTGATCCACGCGGTAGAGATAATCCAGATAGGCCTTAACCACGTAATCCATATCGGCAAGTTGCAGTTTGTCTTTTTCGAGCTTGACTGCTTCGGTCGCTCCCAGCTCGCGGTCATTGATCATGACGGTTCGACCGGATGACATATCGACAACAATGCGGTCGGGGCGCTGTATAGATTTGTAAACGACTCCGACAACCGCAATGGCAGCAACGAAAAACGCGAGAATGATGAGCCATGACTGTCGGCGTATCGTTCGCACGTCAGCCGGGTCTCGGTAGCAAATGACCGGCGCTATCAGCTCTGGGCCATCAATGTCATGGGTGTTCTCGTGTGTTAGGTCTGCGGCGTCTGACATCGCGCCTGATGTCCTAACTGGTAGCTGAATCGCCTCAGTGCTCATGAGTTTCTCCTTCGCGCCGTAACACTTCTTGTTCGTTCATCTCGACCGCGCGCCCTTACAATCGACATGCCGCTTCAAATAATTGAGGATGCTTCCTCTTCGAAACCCATACCCTGTTGTAAAAACTTACGGAGTATGTAAAACCCAACACGTGTTATGGAACCTCGATGAATGAAGAATTCGGATTTGAAGTTGCGCGAAATCGCAGAGTGTCGGTATCGGTGGATACATCAAGACTAGAGTTCCGAGTCTTGGAAGTGCGCACTTTTGTGTTCGTTAGTAGAGGCATGAACGCAGCCTTTGGGACTTGGGAGCGTTGCATGAAGAGCCCGATGATCGAATTCACATATTGTTTGGTCTCGGCGTAAGGTGGTACGCCGCCGGTAACGAGTCCGTGCGGGTTAATGATCTTGCCATTTGTGAGCCTGAGAGGTCTTCCTGTTAAGAATGACTCAACGGTTCCCTCGCCGGCGTTGTACGCGGCCAGCGCGAGATCTAATCGTCCATTAAATCTAAACAATAAATCGCGAAGATAGTGCGCGGCGGCATCTATAGCTGCTCTCGGATCGTGCGGGTTTTCTAGCCCGTAACGCCGTGCAGTATCCGGCATAAATTGCATTGGGCCACGCGCGCCTTTCGGGCTGATCGCATCGAGTTGATATCGCGACTCGATAAAACACACGACGCTCAAAATCCGCGGATCAATGCCATAGCGTTTTGCTGACTCTAAAATCAGCGGCTCAAGCTGTCGCGATCTCTCTTGGAGGGATGGCCCAGGTTGCCGTGTTCCCTGGGCCATTACGTTGGCGGTTAATAGAAGCAGGATTGTTGGTTGGACTAACCTGTAAAGCACAGCGGTTGCTTGAGCAAGAGGTGGGCCAGTTCGTGGCACAGCGATTGAAAAGGCGAAGCGCGAATGTCAGTTGCTCGTTAACGTGAAGCACGGACGAGTGAGGGATGAATAGGAATCAACTGAGGGAGAAGTAAGCAATGAACAGCTTCATAGAACTACTAAATAATCCAGGACTGGAACAATCGCGCGTCGCGCGGGCAGGACGCAAACTCATCATGTTTGGTTTAAGCATGAAAGCCCTGCACGGCGCTGTTGCGATCGCGCTGATGTTCGTGTTCGGTGTGGTATCCGCGTCTGCGCAAACGCCGACTGGCTCCTTTTTCAATGGCAACAGCTCGCAGCTCGGAAACAGCTTTCGCTCAGTGACGTTCTTTCTGGCGGCAGCCATGATCATTGCCGGGATCATCTTCGTGGCGATCGGGATTGTTACCTCGGGACTGCGGGAGTCGCTTTCGACGTGGAAGTTCATCACGGGAGCAGGGTGCTTCGCTTTCGGAGGCATCTGCGCGGCGATCTATGCGTTTAGCCAAGGCGATACCGTTCCGCTGGATAACCAGTTCTAACTCTGGCTGCGAGAACTGAGGCTTAGAAAGCAGGCGATTCTTTTCTTGGAGGCATTTTGATGCGTGTGCGTCCTGTCCGTCCAAACATTTACTTGCCGGTGGTGCGTTTTGGCGTTGCCGATAGTGATTGGTTTTCCGTGCTGCTGATTTCCTGCGCGGGCTACCTCGTTCCCGTTCCGTTGGGCCTTACGGTTTTCTACGTACCGTTGCAAATGTGGACCTGGCTGTTGGCAACCGCCGGAAGCATCGCCTTCTTCAACTATATTCGTATCGGTCGCAGACCTCACTGGCTCAACCACCAGCTGAAGAGTCTTTCCTTACATCATCGCCAATACCGCGCTATTCCAAACGGCAGGAAGGGCGCTTTCAATCGGTCATGGCTGATTGGCGGGCAAACAAACGATACCTCGTTTGGTCGTCATGGATCTCCGGCTGTGAGCGGGGCCCAAACTACTTCTTTGCTTGAACGGAATAATCGTTTCCAGGAGGACTGTGCAAAAAGATGGAACACGCTGTTACTTACGACAGAGTAGAGACCCATGAAGGCTCTCTTGATCGCGAAACTTCGGCGCTCAGACGACCTCCGGGTCGAAGGCGAGATTCATCGATTGTCGGCATCTACAACGACGCTCTACGTCATAAGGATGGCGCGCTCACAGTCGCCTATCGTGTAGAAATGCCCGCGACGATGTTTGCCGATGACATGCTTCTGGATATTCGTTACGACGATCTCGCACGAATGCTCGCCTTTGAGAAGCCTCCAGGCACACTCGTTCAGTTCAGGTATTCAACCACGCCCGATCCCGGCCACGCGATTACGAGCGTCATAGACTCACGCGCGCCTACCGGAACACTCACGCTGGCGTCTTTGCTGCAATCGTCGAATCTCGATTACTTGCGGAGTGCTGCTAAGAATATTCCTTATCGTCGCAGCGTACTCACAATCTGGGTGCGAGTTCCACCGAAGAAGCGCGGCAATTCCACAATGAGCGCGCTCGCAGATCTGAGACATGCGCTGCGAGATGAAGTGAGGACGCGCGGAATATTTAGTGCGCTTCGCTTCCTGCCTGACATCTATTCTCGCACCGCTGATGACTCGGTAGTGAGACGGACGTTGGAAGATGAAAAGCGTGCTTATGGTCATGCTAGTAGAGTGTGGCGGCAGATTGAAAATTCATCGCCACTCACACTACGTCGCTTTAATCGCCAAGAATTATGGGAAGCCGTCTTCTTTGGACACTGCCAAAACGCGAGTTCATTTCCATTCTTGCCAGATAGACCGGGCCGCGATCTGCGGGACTACCTGTGCGGCGAGACCATCGACGGCGAGTTGAGTTACCGAATGCATGGCGACTACCCGGTAGCGATAGTGTCTATGTTTACACCGCCTAACGAGTTTGTGACTGCCGATGCGCTTCGCAGCTTGATCGGACGCCGGGATTTCAATAGCAGACACACCGTCGTTACTGAATACCTCTTCCCTGAACAACGCAAAGAAACAAAACGTCTGGATCGCCGCATCAAGCAAGTCAAGCGCACCTTCACGAAGAGAGACAATCCTGAAGGTGCGGCTGCGTTAAGAAGCCTTCGCGCAGTGCGTGAAGAAGTGGCCGGCGCGCGTGAAGCGCTTTTGCCGACGCGCTTCTATGTGATCCTCTATGGTGAGCGAGCCACAAACTTCTCAGAGCTGCAACGGTCAGTAGATGCGCTTGACGAGCAATGTGAACGAACTGTTTCTGCGATTAGGCAGATCCCAGGAGCCAATGCGGAGCGCGAAGAGCCGGAAGCGTTGCGCGCGCTTTACCCGTCAGCAATCGTCGGTGAGTTGAATCCTAAACTGACGGGGCGCGAGTTAACTGAGGTTTCAAATTCTGTCGTGGCGCTAACGCCAACAGAAGATTCCTGGCCGGGGGCCGCTAGGCCACATACGCTGCTTTCAACCGTCACGGGCCGCTTGGTTGGTATCGACCTGTTCGACCGCAATCAGATTCCTTCTCCACTCATCCAAATCATTGCAGCACCACGCGGCGGGAAATCGATCCTGATGGCTCAGTTTGCTTGCGACATTCTGGCGAGCCTCCGGGATGCGAGCATTAACGCAATTGATGTCGGCGAAACACTAAGACCATTGGTCACGGTCCTCGGTGGTCGTTACATCCGGCCGCAACCGGATGAAGTTCGCGCGATTAACATTTGGTCATACCCCGAACTCAGAGAAGGCGAGATGCCGGACGATGTGCAGAAGGCACTCGTCGTAGGCGACCTGAAGATGCTGGCTCGGGTAAAGGACGATGACAAAACTGCAGAGGATGTTATTAGCGCCGTTGTGTCTCAAGTCTATGAGAACATCGTCTCACAGAACGGACCGGGCCGTCCGTTGTTCGAGCCTGTGCTCTCTCACTTTGTGGCGCAGCTCAGGACCTATCCCTTCGATTCCGAAATGGTCAGAGAACGCCGGGAGACACTTGTCCTGGCTCTGAGTAATTACATCGGCCATCCGTGGTTGGATGCGCCGACGCATCCCGACTACGAAACGAAGTCACCCTTCGATGTATTTGAACTAGGATCACTGAAAGATTTCCCGCACGACATCAAGCTGTCACTGGCGTATCGCATTGCGGCTTATGTAGCGCGTTGCATCGGACGCAGGCGCGAGGATGGCACTCGCGCTCCGACCGCCAATCTGTTCGATGAGATGTGGGAGATCAAGGAAGAGTACCCCTTCATCTTCAAGGTGCTTCAACACGCTGGCCGCAAGGGGCCGAAAGAAAACTCAATAACGATACTTGCTACTCACGCTTTTGAAGATATCGAAGATGTCGCTTCGCTCTCGAAGACCGGGAACGTCATTTTCGTAGGCAAGCAGCTCGGCGACTATTCAAAGATTATCGCTCACGCAAAGTTGTCAGAGA
>Ga0193729_1000301_pt1 | contig 25164 bp, 11 predicted proteins | sample U1c2metaG_FD_143036 | JGI IMG/M metagenome (GOLD analysis project Ga0193729, IMG submission 143036) | Soil microbial communities from a riparian zone of the East river system, Colorado, United States - U1c2 | ecosystem: Environmental > Terrestrial > Soil > Riparian zone | place: USA: East River...
GTTTTATCAGAGTGGCGATCCCACCCGGGGACACTTCTATACGGACTTTGAGCAGGCGTTAGCAGCATATCGGGTAGGAAAGACTGTAAACAGTTTCGAACAAGATCTGGCTGACTTTGACACAAGTGCCTTAGGCGATTTCAGACGTATCCACCAGGAAGTCACAACGGCCCCATTCCGTAATAATGACACAGACTTGGTCTCTATTCTCCACAAGACGTTATCCAGTCAAGCATTTAAAGAGCGTTTCGCAGGATTGCTTGTACTCTTTGATGAGTTTGGTTGGACAATGGAACAGGGTAATCTCAATCCCAAAGCATTTCAACAGTTTGCACAGTTCTGTGCAGAAAAACCAAACGACTGTGCTCCAGTAATATTCGTAGGAACAGCTCATAAAGCACTGACCGAATATGCCAAAGCCTACAATGCTATGGACTTCCGTACGGCCCGCGACCGTATTGAAGAAATTGGTCTGAACCCCAATGGTGTCGAAGACATCATTGCTGCAATAGTCACCCCAAGGAAGAATAGTTCCCTCTGGCAGCAGACTGTTGAACCACATAGCCCGACCTTTAATGAGATGGTGAAGGATTGCAACCGACTGGATTTATTCACATGGCTCACAGGCCCCAGAATTCTCAACAAGATCATCCGAGATATCTATCCAATGCACCCAGTAGCTACGGCTACCCTCTTGGAACTAGTCCAGGACTTAGCCTCCAATAACCGCACTGTCTTTCGCTTTTTTGCCGAGAATGACCCAGCCTCATATCAGAATTACATTGTAACTACGCCAATCGAAACACACGGCAAACTCAATCTCTACACAGCAGATCGGTTATTTAATTACTTTAGTGAACAACTCCATGCCGACAATAAAGAACTGCGTGATAGTGTTCGTGATCATGTTAGAAACTTTGAGGCTTCAGTACGGGAACAGAAACGTGTCGCAGCTAGCGGTGCCAGTAAACAACTACTGTTTCTAGATGATGAACTCGTTGTCAGAATCTTACGCCTGATGTTGATTTACCAGATTTGTCAGATCCCCATCAAGCCAGAGAATCTGGAATTCGGCCTCTATCTTACTATATCAGTAGAGAAAGCTGGTCTCCAGCATAGACTCAATGAATTATCCAGCAAAGGCATTATTTACCACATCAAAGAACAGAACATCTATGAATTCAAGCAAAGTGGCGGAGCTGATATTGATCATCTTATAGAAGCCTATATACGCTCCCCTGAACATGTACCTAGCAACATTGCAGGAGAATTGAGGGAACTGGTTCCCCTAACTAAAAGTGATCTGTACCTAGAAGCCAAGGACTATAACCAGTTGTACGGTGAGGATAAACGCCTGGAGCGCCGCTTAGTACGAGCAGTAGATCTGGGAACACAATATGGGTATCAGAACTACTTTGACATACTTCAAACTGAAATAGCACAAAAAGAAGATTGTGAAGGAATTGCTCTTTATACCATCTGCGAAACTGTAGAAGAGATACAAAAAGCCAGAGACTTCTGCTGCCAGAATACTTCTGACCAAATTGTCATAGCCATTCCTAAACAGCCAGTTCCACTCCTAGATACTATACTTGAACTGCGTGCATTACAGGCTATCGAAACTAGCCCAGACGCCAAAGACTTTACCCATCAGGATAAGGCAGCTTTAAATGCCAGATTGAATGGAGATACAACTAGGCCAGGAGCGCTAACAACATTACGCAAACTGCGCGATAAGCTAACCAATAACAAAGAAGTGACATGGTATAGAAAATTTGCTCAACTTATACTAATCGAAGAGAACAAATCCTATGACGCAGCTAATAGAGTCATGGAAGTAGTCTACAACAAGTACAGCAACAAATTCACACATGACGATTTCAATAAACTGCGCATCAGCACAAAGCCAAGCAAGAATTACGCGCTCAAAGATGCAGTTGAGAAATTACTAAATGCAGACCCGATCATTATTGATAGCAGCTCCGCGCAAAACCGTGCAGACGTTCGCTATCTACAAAAGTGCTTGCTTCATAATAACGTGCTCATTCAATCAAAACAGGCAGAAGGAGCAAAATTCTACTGTGAGATTGAAACTGATCTGCACAAATTCGTCACGAAACTACCTAGCCTATCCGAGATGGTACGAGAAGTACAACAATTGCCTCCAGATAAGCGTATACGGATGAGTGACTGGATATATAAGTACTGTAAGCCTCCTTATGGACAAGGCCCCATTGCTCTGGTGCTATCCCTGACCTATCTGTGCCACCTATTTGGAGACAGCATTCGCATCAAATCCGATGAATCGGCCCTGGGCGATTTGCAAATAACATCCAGTGAAACCATATTTGAAATAATTGAGGGGCAGTATCCCAATGCCTTCTTGAGTTATAAGCAACTGAGGAATGATGAAAAAGCTCTCATCAACGTTGTCTACAATTGTTTTGGGGAGCCAGGTTCAGCTGCCGCGCATACCTATACTGTTACTGAAGCATATACAGCCATCAAGACTTGGTGGGAACATTTACCACCAATAGCCCGCGTGGCCAACCTATATCCTAAGGGCCAGTACCCTCACACTACCACTTTTCTCCAAGTGATGGAAAAAATAAAAATAAAAGATGCATACACCTTTCTCCTGGATGACTTACCAACTGTATTCGGTGAAGATGCAGGCACATGGATTACTCCGGAGATTGTGCACACAATCGAGGAACATCTGCCACAAGAAAAGGCAGCACTCCTTTCTTCACTCAATATAGTAGAAACTCGCATCATGGAAGGGCTCTGCTCTATATTCAGAGTTACGCAGGAACAGAATACATATAGTGACATACAAGAGACTATACGCTCTTGGTACAACAGCTTGGATAGTCAGCAAAAAGATACGCACGCACCATGGCAAAGTCCAGATACGCGATGCCTCTTACAGCACCTCAAGTCGATAGATGCTCTGGCAGAGACCTTCCTGAAGAAAATTCCTAACGAGTATAACATGAAATCAGCAGAGCAATGGATGTCAGACCGAGCAGATGAATATATAAAGAGATTGGAACAAGCAAAGCAGCGTATTGATAGCAACCGTATAAAAGTGCTACCAGCCCAGATCACCTTTACTGGGGCCCATAGAAACGAGCGAAATGGACATATACACTTCAAAGATCATATCACACTGATATTCCAACATAAAAATCAGGATGTGAAGATATATATTGCTGAGGGAGGCGTAAATCCAATTGATCCACATACCCCTCGCACCTACCTCCATGCTGGTGAATCTCTCGAAATACGTGACAATAAAACCATCAAGGTTGCAGTACAGGATTGCGATGGCAACTGGAGCCCACTGGAAGAACTTACATTGTTTAATGAACACCAAGAATATGAAATACAATTACCAAAACAGCGACAGCTTCCTGGACAAGCGGAGAAAGCTACCATTCTCATCCCAACCAATCAAGAGACATTCGCCACTACATGCCGTTCATTGTTCACCTTAGGACTCAAAAATGAAATACTCACTATCGAGCAACTGACCGAGATCACTCAGTCATTGCTTAATGAATTGACAAGAGACCAGTGATGCCAAGAGCAACCATCATCTTTGATAAAGATCATCTGTTAGATGATCAAAAAGCTACAGCAGTTGTAGAAAAAGTAACAGACTATCCTCTAGCTTATCAGACTCTGATTGATGCTATACACACACAAGTGGCATGTTGCTTGCATATTAGGAATCAGGCAATAATAGTCTGGTTCACACGCTGTGCACATGCATATGGTGAAAATTTTGTTATTATACGCAAATATACGCCAAGAGATGCGCTCCATGAGAAATGGAAAATAGTGATTCCTGAGACAGTCACTGATCAAGAGATCTTACAATCGGGGCTACTGGATGCACAAATTACTCTACGTGAGGGACAGGATTTCTGGGATGCAATCCTAGCATATTTCTACGACGATAGCTTCGCTTATAAAACATTTCCATTGGGAAACCTTTCTGCCTTACTTAACAATTTCCAGCACTCTACCCAATGGAAAAAATCTCAGCAGTGCTCCCTTGCCATCAAGGCAAAACACGACAAGATAGCGCAATGGGAGCGGAGTGCCAATAGTGAAACTGAGAAAGCGATCATCCAGTACCTAGAGAAAGATCCAGCAGCACTCAGAAAAAATCTTATCCACTACAAAGTTCTGCAACACTATCCGCAACACTTAGGCATGAACGCACTAAAAGATACATGGGACCTCCTGCAGAAAATACACATGGACCTGAGAGACCTAGAACATACTCCTGAAGACATACAGGAAGTATTATCAAAAATTAGCTACTATCTTAATGACAGACAAAATCGTATCGCCAATACAAAAGATATCGAATACTTACTTACAGAGATGAGTGGACATCTATACGAAGAGTTCGACTGTATTGAAATATTAGCAGAGCAACACCCAAAGTATCTTACGCTGGACCTACTGCAACAAATCGAAAAACGCTTTCGCCCAATTAAAAACACTATTGAGCAGCGTCTAGTCAAGCTGCACGGTATGCTGGAGCCAACTTTTCCTCCCGAACCAAACACATCATGGAACATCACAGAGTGGCTGGAATGGATAACCAACAGCTACATGCCATACTACAACTGGCTAGATGTACATACTAAGCGCCACCAGAAAATTGAAGAGTACGCTTCATTATTTGCTGATTGGCTCTACAATCAATTTATCGCTATCAAAAATGGTATGCCAGAGCACTTCGCATTTAACGCGCTCTATAAAGAACGCGAACGCATGATCTCAGGAGATGCAATCACCCTCATTCTCATTATCGATAACTTCAACTTTGCCTACTTCGACGAACTCAAGGGCCAATTCGAGCGGCAGGATTTCGCACTGGAAGACGTAAAACCACTGCTTTCACTCATCCCAACCGCCACAGAAGTCAGCAAAGCCGCCCTCATCGCCGGGCAAGGTGACCAAGCGGATATCGTCAAAGAAGGCCTCAGCTACACCAACTTGACAGAGAAGACATGGAATGCAATACTTCAGGGAAAGAAGGCTAAATATTTGCAAAACATTGGGGAACTTCAAAGGGTGCGAATATTGGAACACGGTGTATACTTTCTCAACTATCTCCCGATTGATGAACAATTTCATAAAGACAATCGAGATACTGGTCGCTCGCATTCAGATATTGTCTATGAATATCTAGCCGCTTTAGCAAAAGCGATTGCGCTCTTTGCAAAACGCTTTCAAATTGAACAGCGCTTAAATGTCTATGTTATTTCAGATCACGGCTCTACACGTATTCCGCAAGAGACAGTCAATGTGATTAACAAAAAGCTGTTCCAAAGGTTCGGCCAAAAAAACCACCATCGGTTCATGCCACTTAGCGACGACACATTCACCAATTTGCCAGGAATAGCACATATGCAGTGTTATTTAGTAGATCGTCAGACATTTAAAACCAAGGATAACTATCTGATAGCGCGTGGGTACTACCGTTTTATTGACACCCAAGAGAACTTCTATGTACATGGCGGATTGACCCCTGAGGAAGTTGTCATCCCGTTTGCACATTTCACTCGCAGGCACATTATTCCAAAGAATCCAACAATAGATTTACTTAGCAGAGAATTCAGGTATGCTGTTCTATCGAAAGTTGTGGTAGAACTAGGCAATCCAAACGGATTCCCTCTAGAAGCTGTCAACATACGACTAGTAGATGCCGATGCTGAAGAGATATTCATAGCAACTATAGGACCACGAGCGGTTGTCAAGGCAGAATTCATAACTAGATTCCGCAAGGCAACAAGTACTACTAAAACACGTTCACTTACATTGCGAGTACACTATGAATATCAAGGGCATAAGTTCACTGTCCCAGGCCAACCATTTGAAATCACCATGAAGTCTCTCATGGAGGTGAACGATGACGACTTCGACCTCTGATATGCACACACGGCAGCCATTCGAAGAGAAGGCCCTAGAACACTTCGCGGAAGTAATTATCAATAAATCACTCATTCACGAAGCTGGTTTTGGTGCGCGTGCAATACCAACCTATGTAGGTGAATGGATTTTATCACGATATGTTGAGGATGGCGAACTGAGCAGCCAGTCACGTGCCAATGTCGCCCAATTCATCACTAAATATTTACCAGCCAAAGGCCAGAAAGATACCATCAAAGATACACTACTGAGGCAAGAAACCGTTAAAATTCTCGATGACTACAGCGTCACAGTGAACCTGAGAACGGGCCAGCGCCAACTGCGTATCCCCTACCTCGACCTCAACGATGCATTTATCGACGGATACATCGTCGATCAGCACATGTTATTACTCACAAGTGGAGTATGGGGAGTCGGCGAACTCTTTTATCTCCCTCCTGATGGTGACGAGCGTAAAAGGGGTGAAGTCTGGATGCGCAATTTCCAACCCTTTCAGATTGGAGCTATCGACATCGACTACTATATCGAGTGTCGCCAGCACTTCACGCTTGAGGAGTGGCGGGACCTGCTTATATCAAGCATGGGCTTCAATCCATCGATATATACAGAGCGTCAGAAGATGCTTTTAGTCACCAGAATACTGCCATTCATTGAATCGAGGGTGAACTTAGTAGAGTTAGCACCCAAGGGGACAGGAAAATCATTTGTTTACGACAATCTTTCTCGGTATGCACGAGTAGTTAGCGGAGGTAAGATCAGTCCTGCAGTACTTTTCCACAACCAGATGACCAACAGCCCTGGTCTGATCACACGCTACGATGCTATCGTCTTTGATGAAGTACAATCGATAGCAGGAGACACTACAGGAGAACTCATCGCAGGATTAAAAGTCTATCTGGAATCAGGCAAATTTAATCGTGGGAAGACCGAAGCAACAGCAGAAGCAGGTTTTGCTATGCTAGGAAATATCACACTCGATGCTGAGCGTAAACCGGTATACTTGGAAGAAAGCCTTTTCAAAGAGATTCCCAACTTTCTTCAAGAGACAGCATTCATTGACCGCATTCATGGAATTATCGCTGGCTGGGAATTACCACGCGTATCGAAAGACACACCTTCATGTAGCTTGGGATTCAAAGGCGATTTCTTTGCAGAGATACTTCACCGTTTGCGAGGCGAGGTTCGCTATGCGGATTTTGTAAAACTCCATATGCGTCTAGAAGGGTGCAATGATCTACGTGATCGAAAGGCCATCTCACGTTTAGCTTCTGCTTATCTAAAGCTTTTATTTCCAGACCTACAACCTTCGGAGCAAGAGTTTCGCATTTACTGTGTGGAGCCAGCCATCGAGCTGCGTCAGCGGGTTAGAGACGAGTTACATAAGTTAGATGCAGAATACGCACCTGTTAAGATATTTGCAGTATCGTAAACCTTCCCTTATATTCAAAGAAGAAGGAACTTCTTATGAATATCGAAGCAAACAAAGCCATTGTCAGAAAGGGTAGTGGGTTAGATCGGAAGGATGGTGTTGGTCAGCCCTCTGATCAAAACAAGAACTCTGTGGAGTCAGATCCTTCTCAGGAGATCCACTACCCACAATCAGATGATCGCAGATGGTTTTTTCTCACAGAAGGGGCGCGACGCACAGCGATAAAGCAAACGTAGCTTGACGTGACTCTCTGGTATCCAGATTGAGCAAGATATCTCCGTGAGCGTGCCCAAATGGTTGATGCGTAGACTGTACTTCTATTCCCTTACTCCTTTCACTTCTCACTAGAGAGGTGAACCTCTCATGCCCTTACTATAAGAGATAGAAGTCACAACCAGATCACGTGGAAGAGCAAAAGGATCACAGAAATATCACGAACCTGATCCTGATGATATAATAGCCCAAGAAAACACAACCAGAAAGTTTATTTGGTAGATGAGATGGTACTGTCAGCCTGTCCCCCCATGACAGTATACCGCTTAGATGGCAGAGTATTTAGTTAAGGAAAGGGGAATTGCACCTCCGCATACCATTCTGGCGGCGACTGGTGCGGCATATTTTTATGAATAGAGGCAAGGAGCCACCACACGGCTCGCTTAGATTTCTCACCGGACCATTGGCAGGCAATACTTACCCCATTACCAAGACCATTACTACTCTCGGACGAGAAACAGCAAACGATATCGTTATTTCTGACCCTGCCGTTTCACGCTATCATGCACATATTATTTGGGAAAATGGCACTTGGACTATCAAGAAGCTCGTCACTCACAATAGCTTAACCGTTAACCAGCAGGCCCTTCCAGAAGCATTACTGAGTGACCGCGATACCATTGGCCTGGGGCCAGGAACGACTTTTCTCTTTCTGATCGCCAGCAATGGATCTCCGCAGCGAAATACACCCTCTTCTGCCAATCAGGCTCCTTCTATGCCTGGAAACGATGTCCAAAGCCCTCAGGTTGCCAACCCGGCTTATGCTGCGCAGGGCATACAAAATAGGTCGCATCCACCGGTAAATCAGGGGCCCGTGATTACACCGTTACCACCAGTAAGCATGCCACAGCCATCCATACCCCCGGTGTCGAGTCCGTATGTCTCACTTGCCAACATAGCGCAACCATGCTCTCAGCAAGAAACGCGCACCGAGCGTGCACCCATTAAGGGCAGTGGCGAGTTTGCCAATCAGGCCCCCTCGCTCGAAGTCAGCACCAATACTGATGAAGATAAACAGGCCTATCCTCTTACGCCAGACCGTCAGGTTTTCAACATCGGTCGCGATCCCTCCAACACCATCGTGATCAATCGACCAACGATCTCTGGCTTCCATGTCCAGATTATCCGTGAAGGTAACAAGCTTGTGCTGATTCACCCCCATCCTTCACGTGCACATACACTCAATGGCCTTACCTACCAGGGCATGACCATCCGAGGCAACGAGCAGTTCCGTCATGCTCTCTCACGTGGTGACGTTTTTCGTATTAGTGATGAGAACGGGACCTTCGTCACGCTTACCTATAACGATGGTAGTGGCATGGCACAGGAGGTTCTACCAGAAATCCGTCCTATCCCTCTGGGAGCCCCCGTCCTTACCCTTGGGCGTGCGCAGGATAATGCCGTCGTCCTCAACCATCCACAGGTCTCTGGACACCATGCCCGCCTGGAACAGGTGCCCGGTGGATATCGCCTCATCGACACCGACAGCACCAATCATGTCTATGTGAATGCCCAGCGCGTCCTCCATACATATGACCTCGACCCCAGTGATGAGATTCGTATCGGCCCGTTTAAACTCACCTATACTGGCACGCAACTCACCCAGTACGATGAGAGTAGCAATATTCGCATCGATGCCCTGAGCCTCAAGAGAACTGGCAACTTACTCAATGATATCTCATTCGCCATTCCACCACGCAAATTCGTGGCCCTAGTTGGCGGCTCCGGTGCCGGCAAATCGACATTAATGAATGCGCTGAATGGTATGCGACCAGCTCAGTCAGGAGCGGTCCTCTACAATGGTCAGGACTACTATCGTCATCTTGCAGCCTTCAGCACCCAGCTGGGCTATGTGCCACAGGACGATATTATCCACCGCGATCTCTCAGTAGAGCGGGCACTCTACTATGCAGCCAAGCTGCGTCTGCCCAAGGACTTCACAGCGAAGCAGATCAATGAGCGCATTGACGAGGTTCTAGAAGATATGGAAATGAAACATCGTCGCCACCTACTGATCAGCAAGCTCTCCGGCGGGCAGCGTAAGCGCGTCTCGATTGCGCTTGAATTGCTGGCCAAACCCAGCGTCTTCTTTCTGGATGAGCCTACCTCGGGCCTTGATCCTGGCCTCGATCGCAAGATGATGCTGCTGCTGCGTAAGCTGGCCGATAAGGGACATACCATCATTCTAGTTACGCATGCCACCAATAACATCAATGCCTGCGATTATGTCTGTTTCCTCTGTCAGGGCGGACGTCTGGCCTACTATGGACCTCCAAATGAAGCTAAGACTTACTTTGGGAAAGCTGACTTCGCTGAAATTTACAGTACTCTAGAGCCAACAGAGGAGAACCCTAATATTCCGGTGGAGGCAGAAACACGCTTCCAACAATCAGCTGACTATGTGCGCTATGTTATTGAGCCGCTCCAGCAGCGTCCATCAGGGCCGACTAACACAAAAGCTCAGACGGCTCAGATCAAGCCACCCAAACGCGGCAATCCATGGAAGCAATTCATCCTGCTCTCCATACGTTACCTAGAACTGATCCTTAATGACAAGCTCAACCTGGCAATCCTGATTCTGCAGGCTCCTATCATTGGCCTCATTCTATATTTCCTGATGCTGCACGGAACCTTTGACCCCAACAATATCGCAACCTGTTATGCTCACCAACCTATAACAGCCAAAGTAGGTCCGCTCCTACCTATCGACTGTCAGGCAGAGGTCGATCAGATTAAAGCGGAGCAGGTATCTAACGCCGACCAAATTCTCAATGACTCGGTTAAGGATGGCCGTGGTGGTCAGAAAGCAGAGAAGATCCTTTTCATCATGGCTTTTGCAGCTATTATGTTTGGATGCCTCAATGGATCGAGAGAAATTGTCAAAGAGGCGGCCATCTACCAGCGCGAACGGACCGTTAACCTAGGTATCACCCCTTACCTCTTCTCGAAGATCTTTATTCTGGGCCTCTTCAGTCTGGTACAGAGCTTTATCCTGGTCTTCCTAGTCAACTTGAAGGACCCATTGGGTCAGGTACATAGCATCCTGTTCCCGCCATTTCTGGAGATTTATATCTCAATGGCCTTGACGGCGCTAGCAGGATTGATGACTGGCTTACTGGTCTCGGCAATTGTACCCAACAATGATCAAGCCATGAGCCTTATGCCATTGCCGCTGATCCCGCAAGTCATCTTTGCTGGTGTGCTCTTCTCGCTCGATAACCCACCATTCCTGCAAGGTCTTGGCGCAATTTTCACTACTCGCTGGTCAATGGCAGCGATGGGCTCGACCGTTGGTCTGCATGGCGACGCGCTAGATGCAGATGGTTTCTCCTTTGTCGGTATGCTGTTCACACACATCGACCCCAATGCAGGTCATAAAGCAGCCAGTGATCACTTACTCCTCTGCTGGGCTGTTTTGGGGTTTATGATCCTTGCACAGGGAATACTTATCGCTTGGTTCCTGAAACGGAAGGATGTGCGCCGCTAGACAATTCTGCAAAGCTCTAATGTCACTAAGGTTCAGCTTCGCGACCATTTTATTGGGCAAAGAGCCTTGGAAGTTCATTTGGCCACAATGGTTAGAACCATTCTCAAAGATACCAGTAAACTTCTCGGTCGCATTGTAGTATCCAGCTCCTAGCACAACCTAGCTGCGTACTTTCTCAAACAGGCTTACTCCCTCCCTGGGATAGTGAGATCGGGGTAACTTGTTGAATACTTTGTATCAGGTGGGAGTTCTTGAAAGGCGAGCACAGGTACACGAGGGAAATCAGACGCGATGATTTTTCGTAGGAACGGACGAATTTCAATGGTAGTGATTATCAGTGCCGTTGGAGGTGGAGAACCAAGCGTAGTTCGAACAGCCTGGACAATCCTATCGTTCTCATCCTCATCCAGTACCGGGTGCTCATCTCCTGCTGTCCTAGCAGATAGATGCTCCAAGAGGAACCGCTGGAAGTCTGGAGCAAGAGAATATGCTTCTATTGTATTTGTCCCTCCTGAGAATTTTTGCCTGATCTGGCGTTTCAAAGCAGATCTGACGTAGGAAATCAGATAGGGGAAATCATCCCACCTTATGTCTTTCGCTTGTCCAGGAGTATCCGCTGCTCCTTCGTGAGCTTGGCTGAGCAAAGCAGCAACACTATAATGATAATCAAGCAAACTTTCAAGTATAAGTCTCAGGTTTTTGATAGGTATTTCCTCTGAGACCAAAGCCCTAAGAACTCGGACTATTCGCGCCGTAGCTACTTCTGACTGGAGAGCCTTTATCAAGGCAGGATAGACTAGCTCCAGTTGTTCGAGTTGGTCTTGAACGAGCTGACGGTGGAGAAAACAGGCAGCGTTCTCCCGTAAGTTGATATCGAAACAGAGAATCAGATAGAAGGTCTGATTGAACGTGGTCAGGTTTGCAATTGCTGCGGGGTCTTGAGAAGACATATCAATAAGTCTTCCTTTCGCTCCCGTCAGCGGGTTAGCAACTGCACTACTTTTGATGTTGAGGGATGCCAGCGTATCGGTAGTGTCGTTGACAAGATATTGATTGGGAAGTAAGCCTATCCAGGGCAGCATGGTCAGATGGTTTATCTTAAACGCGAAGCTACGAGGTTTTAAATGCTCAACAGGTACAAAGCAAAACGGCGGGTAGGTAAGACTGAAATCCTGAAAGATATCCTCGCGCAAGACTGTAAACAGGCGCGGCCCATTTACTTCATCAGTGGTTGTTATCTGCTTCAGGTATTCCAATGAAAGCTGTATCTCGATGATATTTGGGCGTAAGGCAGCAATTAAATCTTCACAGACATCTTCCTGAGATCGTCCCTGAGCGCTTCTCAGTATCTCTGCCACACGCTGCTTATCTGCGAGCGAGATTTTGAGTGCGAGCACGTTGCGCAAAATTGGCAGTAGCCTTTTCGCTTGCAGTGTGGTCTCAGGACTCGGATCGGGGAGAGAGACTATATAATCAAGTGCCTGATCTAACCCCAGCAAGACATCTGGCTGTCTTTTGATAATCTCTAGGCAGGTAAGGCAGAGAAACTCAGCCACCTTTTCACGACCGAGATCAGGGTCATGAGAGAGGTCGTTTAACCGTGTCAGGATGTTGCCAGATTTTGCTGCGAGGTCTGGGAGATCTTCGTTCACATAACTGTACACACGTTGGAGTAGCTCATCCGGGTAGCGGCATAGCTGTCCATTGACGAATACCCGCAGGATACGACCAGGATACAGCGAATTTTCCTCTGCGGCGGTGATCTCGACGACAGGGGAGCCGGGAATACCAAGCATTTCCATGATTTCTGTCAGGCTTTGCACCAGCGAGCTATGCACCGCTTCATGAAGGGAGTCACTAGAGTCGAGAAGACGGCGCAGGGAAGAATTAAGCTCAATGGAAAGGTGCACTTGCGATTTTTCACTGGCCTGATTATTGTTCATCGTTTTTCACTCCTTTCGCCTTGTCTTCATCGCCAGCTCCCGCAACCGTTGCCAGTTCATCTGGCAAAAACAGCTCTTCTTGCGACAGCACTACCAGATTCAGCAGGTTAGGAAAAGTGTTATCAATAAGGTAGCGGACGAAAAGTCTGATTTCAGAACTACGGGTTACCAGTGCTATATGCCAATTTCTTGGGCTGGCCACACTTTCAATTGAGCGGAGCAGGTCAAGAAGCATCGACTGGATTTTTTGTCCCTCCTCTGCTGAAACAGAGAAAAGCGTTCTGCCATGTACAAGCCGTAGCCCTGAGCTGATACTGTTTTCCAGGTCTGATGGAAGCTCGAAGCGTGGCGTGTTGGGATCATTGCCAGGAAGAAGTTGCTTCAAGCGAAGGCGTACGGCACGAATGGCCTCACTGACATCATCGTTGACAAACGCCACCTTACGAACGGTCTCGAGAATGTCTTTCCAATGTGTAACAGGAACATACTCTTTTACGAGGGCACGTAACATCTGTGCAAAATGGTAGTGCGCACGCTCGTCAGGTAAAGCAGCTGCAATTAATGCCGGAGCGCCCGCGTTTTTTCCCCATGCTGTGAGCAAGTTTTCCACTTGTTGAACACTTAAAAGATCGGCCAGATTTCTGAACAGAAGCGCCTGGAGATGATAGACGATAAAGACCAGAGGCTCAGCCCAGAGTTCCAGGTTATTGCTAATGACAAGGTCCCAGCTATCCTGTCTTACCTAACATCCGGGTTCTCCTGTCAGTGGATGAGGAACCTCGATGAGAGCCTCTGCGGGTATTTCAAACGCCTGCAGCGCCTGAGATGAGGCAGGGCTATAGCGCATGTCCAAGGGGACACGGTCTCTAGCAAGGGGAATTTCGTCCAGTAGGAGGATATACTCATTAGGTTCCAATGTAAGATTATCACGTATATTTACACCCGGTATCGTGATACCCATACTATCTTTCAGTCGCCGACGCATTTGTGGAATATAGGACGTAATAAGGGGCCATTTGTCACTGAGACCTCCAGGTAGAAGCTTCAGCCCAACTTCCAGCCCAATAGGTTCGACAAGAGGTGACCACTTAGATGCATCTGGATATTGCCCTGAGAGCTGATACAACCCATCCAGATAATCTGCCAGTGATTTCCTGGCAGCAGCGAGATCACTGTGCAATGCATCATCCATAGCAGGATCATCTGTCCAAGTTTTCCAATCAGCATCCAAGTTCCAGTAATGAGTAGCATCTGGAAGCACAGAGCGGCAAGTATCGCCCAGAGTAGTGCCAGGACAAGGTGTGTTACTCTCACGATAAAGCTGAATGGCTTGGGTAAAGCATGAATGGGCACGTTCGATATCAGTCAGGTCGAAATGGATATACCCCAGCCGACTACACAACCCGGCCTGTCTTGTTGCATCGCCCAGCAGCAATTTGAGTTCCTGCATCTGCGTGAATTGCTCAAGCGCCTCACGAGATTTGCCCTCTTTCAAACGAGCATCTCCATCCGCCAGAAGCTCATCGAAGATTTTTTCTAAGCCGTAGTGAGCTTCGGAGAAGTGCTCACCTTCCTTCTGAAGAAGCTGATACGCCGCTACAGCTTCGGACCATTGTTTCTCCTCAGTATAGAAGCGTGCCAGACCCGCATGGGCACCGATCCAAGCCCAGTTGACTTTTCCTTCTTCGAGTGGATGTTCTGCAACGACTTGTTTCAATTCTGCTTCTACAGTTGGGGCTGGTTCGAGTTGCATTTGACGCTTTCTCTTGTTGATTTCCTGTTCGATGCGGTCAAGGGCTTCACGTGCTTGGGCATGATGAGGCCAGCTCGTAGAGGACTTTTTGGCAGACTGCAGGGTTTCCTTTCGCATGTCCTCAAGTTGCCGCTCATTTTTTACCTGTTTAATGCTTTCACCTGCAAGCTCTTCACCCTGTTGCACATCGCCAAGGGCAAGATGACATATGCCCAGACCCCAGTAGGCTTCTCCGAGGGCTATACCTTCTTTGAGTATTTTGCCATAGATGCTGATAGCTTCATTGAACTTATTCAAGTTATAGGCAGCCTCACCAAATGTACTCCGATCATCAGCATTCTCTTCCTGATAACGTTGCCAAATCCACTCAAATTGTTCGGTGGCATGTGGTAGGTCATCCAGGTAGCTATAGCAGCGGGCGAGGAGAGAGCGAGACCAGATGTCATTTGGCTGAGTATCAACCACACTCTTTGCAAGCTGCAACGCCTTCTTATATTGTCCAACATGGAAAAGAACATAGACTTTGACACCATCTACCCATACGTTCTTTTCCAATGCTTGCCGTTTGTTAATTACTGCCTCAGCCCCTTCATCCGTATCAAATTTTCCTACATTGGCCAGAATAGCCGCCCGTTCGTCTAGGGCTGCAAGACTATTAGGATCATACTCCAATGCCTTGCTCGTAGCCTGTAGAGCGCTTTCATTCGTTTCCAGGAGACGATGATAACGACCTAGGAACGCCCAGAAGTACGGGTCTGTTTCATTCAATAGAAGCGCTCGCTCAAGATAGGTGATGGCTTCCCACCAGCGAGCCCATCGATCAGCGTCAGGTAAACGAGCGAGTTGCTCACTGATTAAAGCTCGCTCATTATAAGTCCATGCCAGATTGTCAGCAGTTTGTTCAAGCTTCATTCCTCTTTCCAACGTATCCATGCTGCCTCTAATGTAGCCTTCGTCCACGTAGGGAGGCACTGTCCGGTAACTGGCCAGACGCTGGGCATCCGTCAATTCCCAATAAGTGTTAACATTTTCCTTATCCAGGCTGAGTGCATGGGTGAATAACTCGACCGCTGTTCGAGGTTCATTTCGCCAGATGAAGCGCCGACCAGCTTCAAGAAAGGCTTCGGCAGCTTCAGCTCCCCATGCTAAATTTTCCAGTATTTCGCCTTTGAGTCTATAGCCCAGGTGCTCAGGATATTGCCCATCATGCTTGATCCCAACAGAGATAGCACGTTCCACAGCCTGAAGAGCATGCTCAGGATCCTTTTTCTTCAGCATGCGGGCAAGCTGCAAGTAGATGTTGCCGCTCACAGGAGCCAGAAGTTTGCTCAATGCAACTTCGACGTTTTTCTCTTCTTGAACAGCCTCTATCGCCTCTTCATACCAATCAGCTGCCTCATCCCATGCTGCACGGGCCTCGGAGAGCAATCCCAGGCCGATATACCCATCTGGCCTGCTGAGTGAGAGTTCGATGGCCCGCTGGTACAGCGACCGCGCCTGACGGCTATCCCCCTGTGCCTGGTAATAGCTACCCAGGGCAGCATATGGCAGGCCGTCATTTGGCGCCAGCTTTCTGGCCTGCTCAAAAAGCTTGAGGGTTGTCTGGTTCTCTGAAGCTTTATAAAGGTAAATTCTTCCCTCAAAAACGAGTAAAACAGCCCGGCTGACCTCATCTAGGAAAGGTTGTGACGTCTCACTCGAAGTGGACTGAAACAGGTAATCCAGCATACCCAACGCCTGGAAGTGGTTTTCGTCTTCAATGGCTTGTATGCCCCTGCGGAGGTGTGTAAGCGCAGTAGTAGCCTGATCTGGAAAGTGGAAGGGTTCGCTCACCAGTTTCTTGCAGGTGGCTAATTCCCAGGCAATCAACGCTCGGGTATAGATCTGCAGCCACTGGTGGAATCCCTGCTCTGGATTTTCGAATGCCTTATGTAATTTCGGCCGCGCCTCCTCCTGCCACCACTTTTCACTATATTGCTCTCGCTGAACCTGAATAGCTTCTAACTCTGTTACTTTTGTCAGAGCTTCCCTGAGGCCATCCTGCAATTTATCCGCTTCATAAACGTAACGCTGTAAAATATTCTTCAATTCAACATAGTTATCTTTCTGAACTATAGCACTGATTTCTTCCTCTACAACATTGAGTTCTTTTTGCAGAGCTAGTGATCTTGTGCTGTATTTATCCGTTGTATCACGCATAATATTAATTGCATTACGTACGATATCAATCACGTCGCCTGTACCAATTATCAACATTAGATCTCTCCCAAGCAGACATCAATCGAGTAGGACTACATCTAAGTAGTGGTCAGCTCAAACAATTACACGAAAATGAACTCAAGATCTCAGATCACTACCGTTTAGTGTAGTTGTACCTCCACACCGGTAGAACCGCATTAAATAGTGGAGACATAGTCAAATGAGAGTTCAAAGTGTCCCTTTTGTCACCTCTATATGTCCGTTTTGTCACTAGAAAACAACCTATCTCATGAGGTATGCTTAAAGCTGCTTTGTGCAAAGGTGACCATTTACTACCAGTGTAGTGTTTCCCATCATCATGACTCTCCCCAACTTTTGATGATGAAGAACTCAGCATTGCTGTCCAGGAGCCAGTACAGCAGGCTTCACAAATATGGAAGCGACACCCACGTCATCACTTCATGCATTTTAGGAAAGTATTACGCCTCATAGTTCTATCGTCATTATCGCTGATGATGGAGAACAGAGGTGATTCGAGGAAGGAGTCCCATAATGATAAACAACGTCCCATCCAAACGTCTTCTACACTTTTCGTTACTATGGTTTGGTATTTCTGCAGCAGTATGGAGTTTGCTCTATGCCTGGTACAGATGGCCCGATTGGGGAATGGTTGCCTTTGCAGAGGTCCCAATGACAATACTCAGCAGTCTTTTCTTCTGGTGGGATTTCGTCGTACACCCTAAGCGTGTCACCATTGTGCGGGGGATACTAGCGGGTATAGTCAGTATCATCTGTGCATTCACACTGTTCGAGATGTGGATGTCCAGGGAGCAGTTCCTTGCAGCAATACAGAAGACTGCAAGCATGGATATCCTCCATCTCTTGATGATTGAACAGGCCGCTGCTGGGTTTGTAACTTTCGGGCTCGTGCCTGCGTTTCTCGTGGGTCTCACATGGGGATGGATCATGGGGATTGCTGGTGGGTTGCTTACATGGTACTTGCGCCGCAATGCCCTCCCAAAGGCCAATATCGATCAACAGACTCAGAAGCCAGTACAGCAGTCTTCACAAAGATTGAGCTAACATCAACTTCATGCAACATATCGAACGAGTCTCAACTCATCTCCTTTTGCGGCTTCGGCATTTGCAATTTGGAGAAGGTTCGCGGCTATGTCTTCATCGGTTTCTGCATACTCACATTGGTCACAAACAAAGGCGGATACATTTTCTTTGACCAGGATAAGGAAACCCACTAACGAGCACGGAATCCCCACGTATAGATCTGCGCCGCATCCTGATGATATAATAGCCCAAGAAAACAGAATCAGAACGTTTATTGTATGGATAGTGTTATCAACCCGTTATTATGACGGCATATTTTTTGGATGGCAGAGTCTTAGTTAAAGAAAGGGGAGCACCGCACTTCCGCTGCAACTACTTAGGTACCAATCTAGCTGATTATCAGGCTCGTTCAGCAATTTATTGCCCGAGTGTAGGGACCCGATTTATCGCGTCCGTTGTATCCTGAGCAGTTATCTTCCGCTACACTTCTTTGGCGGCTACTGGTGCGGCGTATTTTTTATGAATATAGGGAAGGAGCCATCAGCACTCGGCTCGCTTAGATTTCTTACCGGACCATTGGCCGGCAATACCTACCCAATTACCAAGACAATCACTACTCTTGGACGAGATCCAGCAAGCGATATCGTTATTTCTGACCCTTCTGTCTCACGGCATCATGCACAAATTATTTGGGAAAACGAGTCCTGGAGTATCAAGAAGCTCGTCGCTCAAAATACGTTAACCGTCAACCAGCACGACTCTCCAGAATCACCGCTGCATGACCGGGATACCATCGGTCTGGGACCAGGAACGACTTTTCTCTTTCTGACGGATAACCACGCATCCCAACCGCCAAATACACCTCATGTAAGTCTGGCTCCTTCTACTCCTGGAAGAGATGCCCAAAGCCCTCAAGCGGCTAATCCTGCTTATCCTTCATATAGCGCCCAACAACCGCCAAATTCCGTCCAGAACCCTCAAGCGGCTAATCCTGCTTACACTCCACAGAGTATGCAAAATATCTCACGTCCAGCAGGAGATACCCAGCCAGCTATTGCGCCTTCACCACCACAACCAGCTACACCGCAGCAGCCATTCGTAATCCCATCACAGAGTTCATATCCTCCACCCCCTAACATTGCAACACAGAGGGCTCCACAACCGAGTTTTCAACAAAAGGGCCAGACACAGCGTGCAATAGATCTAGGCCCAGGTCAACTAGGCGACTTTGCTAACCAGATCAATAGCCCTTCGCTCGAAGTCAGCACCAATACCGATCACCATAAACAGGTCTACCCTCTTACGCCAGACCATCAGGTTTTCGGTATCGGTCGTGATCCCTCCAACGTCATCGTGATCAATCGGCCAACGGTTTCCAGCTTCCATGCCCAGATCGTACGTGATGGCAACCAGCTTATCCTGGTCCATCCCCACCCTTCACGTGACCATACAGTCAACGGCCTTACCTACCAAGGCACCACCATCCATGGCAGCGAGCCGTTCCGTCACGTTCTCGCACGTGGTGACGTTTTCCGTATTAGTGATGAGAACGGGACCTTCGTTACGCTGACCTATAACGATGGCAGCGGCATGACACAGGACATTATACCCGAAATTCATCCCATCCCACTCGGGGCTCCTGTGATTACTATCGGTCGCGCACTAGACAACACAGTCGTCCTCAATCATCCACAGGTCTCTGGCCACCATGCCCGCCTGGAACAAATACGCGGTGGCTATCGCATCATCGATGCTGGCAGCACCAACCGTGTCTATGTCAATGCCGAGCGCATCCATACACACGACCTCAAGCTCGGTGATGAGATTCGTATCGGCCCGTTCAGGCTTACCTATACCGGCACACAACTCACCCAGCACGATGAGAGTAACAGTATTCGTATCGATGCCCTACATCTCAAGAGAACTGGCAACAAGAACGCCATTTTGATTAACGACATCTCAATTGCCGTCCCGCCACGCAAATTTGTCGCCCTGGTTGGAGGGTCTGGTGCTGGGAAATCGACACTCATGAATGCGCTCAACGGTATACGACCAGCCCAGGCAGGAATGGTCCTCTACAACGGTCGGGACTACTATCATCATCTTGCAGCCTTCAGCACCCAGCTGGGCTATGTGCCACAGGACGATATTATCCACCGCGATCTCTCAGTAGAGCGTGCACTCTACTATGCAGCCAAGCTGCGTCTGCCCCAGGACTTCACAGGGAAGCAGATCAAAGAGCGCATCAACGAGGTGCTGGAAGATGTGGAGATGAAATATCGTCGCCACTTATTGATCAGCAAGCTCTCCGGCGGTCAGCGCAAACGCGTCTCGATTGCGCTTGAACTGCTGGCCAATCCCAGCGTCTTCTTTCTGGATGAGCCTACCTCTGGCCTCGATCCTGGCCTCGATCGCAAGATGATGCTGTTGCTGCGTAAGCTGGCCGACAAAGGACATACCATCGTTCTGGTTACGCATGCCACCAACAATATCAACGCCTGCGACTATATCTGTTTCCTTTGCCAGGGCGGACGTCTGGCCTACTATGGACCCCCAAATGACGCCAAGGCTTACTTTGGCAAGGCCGACTTCGCCGAAATTTACAGTGCCCTAGAGCCAACCGACGACAACCCCAATGCTCCAGCCGAAGCAGAAGCACGCTTCAAGCAATCAGCTGACTATCAGCACTATGTTATTGAGCCGCTCCAGCAGGGTCCTGCTGGACGAATCAACCTGAATGCTCAGACAGCTGCGATCACACAACCCAAACGCGGCAATCCATGGAAACAATTCATCTTGCTCTCGATGCGCTACCTAGAACTGATCTTGAACGACAAAGTCAATCTGGCGATTCTGCTCTTGCAGGCCCCAATTATCGGCATCATTCTCTACTCCTTGATTGCTAACGGGACCTTCGCTCCCAGCAGTATCGCGACGTGTTTCGACCAAACCGGCCATACTGTTTCCTGTCAACAAGTAGTCGACGCGATTAAGGCATCGGCAACACCTGATAACAACCTACTTCTGAATCGGTCAATCGGCCCTGGTTCTGGTGGAGACGCACAGAAGATCCTCTTTATCATGGCTTTTGCAGCTGTTATGTTTGGGTGCATCAATGGAGCACGAGAAATCGTCAAAGAGGCGGCCATCTACCAGCGCGAACGGACCGTCAACCTGGGCATCACCCCTTACCTCTTCTCGAAGATCATCGTTCTGGGTATTTTCAGTCTGGTGCAGAGCTTCATTCTGGTCTTTCTGGTCAACCTGAGGGAACCACTTAGCCAGCTAGACGGCAATAGCATCCTGTTCTCGCCATTTGTCGAGATTTACATCTCGATGGCCTTGACGGCAATGGCAGGCTTGATGACAGGCTTGTTGATCTCAGCGATCGTACCCAACAACGATCGAGCCATGAGTCTTATACCACTGCCATTGCTTCCCCAAGTCATCTTTGCGGGTGTCATCTTCTCGCTCGATAAACCACCATTCTTGCAGGTTCTTGGCGCATTTTTTGCTGCCCGCTGGTCAATGGCAGCCATGGGCTCAACCGTTGGTCTGCATGGCGACAAGCTGAATGCTGACAGTTTCTCCTATGTCGGTATGTTGTTCACGCAGATCGACCAGAACGCAGCACATGCCGGAGCAGCCTTTCACTTGATCCTCTGCTGGCTAGTATTAGCGCTCATGATTGTTGTGCAGGGATTTATTATCGCTTGGCTTCTGAAACGGAAGGATGTACGTCGCTAGTGGGTCAAACTGCAGCAGTGAAGACTTGAGACATCCTCGCGGTCGAGGATGTCATCCTCATTGAGCCTCTTGAGAGTTTGGGAAAAGCTGGGGCAGTAATGCTAAGACTTCTCGCTCGTCCCGCAGCAGAAGCTGTTGTTGGTTAAACATTTTCAGCTGTTGCATATCTCGACTAGGAGCGATGGCTTGTTGCACTTGCGCCACAACCTGGGGTGAGAAACGGATACTGATAATGTCCAAGATCAATTCTTGTGTCATCTCAATCTCACCAGGAAGAGGGAAACATTGAGAGACTAATGCTAAGACCTCTTGCTCATCCAACAGCCCAAACAGTTGGCGCAGAAACAGTCTCAGTTGCCCAGTATCCTGACTAGGAGCGATGGCTTGTTGCACTTGCGCCACAACCTGGGGTGAGAAATGGTCACTGACAATGTCCAAGATCAATTTTTGTACCGCCTTGACTTCACCGGAAAGAGGGAAACATTGAACGACCAATGGTAAGACCTCTTGCTCATCCGACACCCGAAAGAGTTGGCGATGAAACATTCTTAGTTGTTCAGTGTCCTGATTAGAAGCAATGGCTTGTTGCACTTGCGCCGCAACCCCGGGTGAGAAACGGGCACTGACAACCCCCAAGATCATTTCTTGTGCCGCCTTGACCTCACCGGGAAGAGGGAAAGACTCGGTAAGCAAGGCCAAGACTTCTTGCTCATCCGACAACCGAACCAGTTCACGGAGAAATGTTCTCAGTTTCTCAATATTGTGACTAGGAGCGATGGTTTGTTGCACTTGCGCTACAACTGGGGACGAGAAACGACCTTTGACAATATCTAGGATCGAGTCCTGTATGCCTTTGATCTCGCCTCTGAGTTCGCCTTTGAGTTCGCCCTCTAGGATCATGCCACGGATCACTGGATCTTCCCTAAAGAGGGCAAAGCCCGGGTATTGCATCTCTAGTACCTCCTCTATTTTCTGTTTGTCTTCCTGTGATATAGTCGTAGTTCGCCCCAGCATCGTGTGAAACCAGAGCAGATGACGAACGAATCGTGGCTGGTCACCATATTCCTTCATTTCCCGCACTGCTTGGGCAAGCAGATCGACGGTAGCATTTTTCATAGTCGGTAATAAGCAATACAGACACCGTTGCTGGCCCTCCACGACCTCGTACGCATCCTTCTTCCACATGCAGATGATGATGGGATAAAAGATAGAGCGCTCTTTTCCACCACATTGCATTACAAAAGGCACTTTCGGCACAGTACATTCTTCAAAGAGCAAAAGCGCCACCGAGATCACAGGACGATGATACGTGCGGTACAGGTTGAGCGCGTACTCGTGCATACGCGGCAGCAAATCGTCGTCTGAACCTGATTGCGCTTCCAGATTGAAGGTTACATCCTCCCCTTCATACACGATATGACGGCCTATGTCGATAGAGAGTGTATTCCGATTCAACTCAACATTCAACTTATCATTCGATACACCTTCTGGTCGATGGCTATCGGGGAGCAAACACGAAATAATCTCCTCCGATTGCTCACTGAAGAGGGCTTTGAGCAGACCGTCAAAGGGCTTTGAATCTTTTGCAGCTTCCTGCTTCTTGTTTGACAATTGATTGCCTCTCCGCTTCTACTACGTTAGTATCAAGTATAGCACAGATGTTTCATAGAAACAAGGGTAGATTTGCAGATTTGCAGAGATCTAAAGACGCCTAAGCTGGTACTTCTTGGCACTTTTATTGCTATGAAGTACCAGCCTATGCTATCGTAACTACGGTCTAAACACAATAGATCACAGTATAGGTCTGGCATAACTGAATGCAAATGGGTAAAATATTCTGGCCATGGTACTCAATAGGCATATTGTCATAGGTATTTGCGGAGGAATCGCGTCATATAAAGCTGTCGATCTCGTCAGCCAGTTGCAACAAGCTGGAGCGCTTGTTGATGTGATTATGACCGAACACGCGGAAGAGTTTATCCGCCCGCTCACATTCGCGACGATGAGCCATAGGCCTGTGTATAGCAACCTCTGGGAGCCTTCAGGACAAGCCGCCGAAATCCATATCGCACTAGCAGAAGAGGCCGAATTGCTCGTGATTGTGCCAGCGACTGCCAACACAATCGCCAAACTGGCTCATGGTATGGCTGATAATATGCTGACAGCTGTAGCCTTAGCCACCAAAGCCTCCTTGTTGCTGGCTCCTGCGATGTATAAGGAGATGTATACCCATCCTGCAACGCAAGTCAATCTCGCCTTACTACGTGAGCGCGGTGCGCACATCGTAGAACCAGAGGTAGGACGGCTGGCCTCAGGAGCGGTTGGTCCGGGTCGCTTACCGGATACAGCGGTCCTGGTCGGGGCCATCAGTATGACCCTTGGACAACATGGTGATCTCGCAGGTCGTCGAGTAATCGTTACAGCCGGAGGCACCCAAGAGCCCATTGATCCAGTTCGCTATATTGGCAACCGCTCATCAGGAAAAATGGGCTATAGCTTAGCCACGGAAGCAAGAAACCGTGGCGCACATGTTATATTAGTATCGGGACCAGTTGCACTACCAGCACCATATGGAGTGGAATTGCACTATATCAATACAGCACTGCAAATGCGTGATGCTGTATATGATCTTATTACTGACGCGGATGTGCTTGTGATGAGCGCGGCTGTTGCAGATTTCAGTCCGACAAATCCAGCCAAGCACAAGATCAAGAAAAGCAGTAATGAGGGAAGAGGGCATGAAGGCGCGGAGACTTTTTCCATCCCCCTGGTGCAGAGTCCGGATATTCTTGGCGAGCTTGCAGATAAACTGGAAGGTCCAACACGGGGGGCTCAGCGGCACCTGATCCGTGTTGGATTTGCTGCCGAAACCGATAACGTCATTACCAATGCACGAAACAAAATGAGTCGCAAACGAGTTGATTTGCTCGTTGCTAATGATGTTACCCGATCGGATAGCGGCTTCGGGACGGATACCAATAAAGTGTTTATCTTTCATGCGGATGGTGCAATTGAGGATTTGCCCGTAATGTCCAAAGCAGGCATTGCAACGGCAATTTGGGATCGAGTTGTGCCACTATTGAGCACAAGGTAGTTGGGAGGTTGCGGAGTGGTATGAAAAATTTTGTTTTAGAGTTATTGGGTACGAAAAGTACGCAGGAGGAATCCATGATGGATCGTGCTGCTAGCGCTGGTTTTGAAGGCATAGCCCAGATGCTGCTGGAGCAGAAAAAATTAATGGATGCTATTGAGGCTGAAAATCGCGAACTGCGCCGTCAGCTCGCGGACCTTCGCCGAGGCATCGGTATCGCGGTGG
>Ga0193729_1000302_pt1 | contig 25161 bp, 24 predicted proteins | sample U1c2metaG_FD_143036 | JGI IMG/M metagenome (GOLD analysis project Ga0193729, IMG submission 143036) | Soil microbial communities from a riparian zone of the East river system, Colorado, United States - U1c2 | ecosystem: Environmental > Terrestrial > Soil > Riparian zone | place: USA: East River...
GAAAGTGCCATTCGCATTCCGTCACTCTTCCGGGGACGCGAGGCAGAGGCTGCTAATCTGGAACTGAAATGTGCAGATCATAGCGGCAATCCTTACTTGGCCCTAGGAGTGATTATTGCCGCTGGCTTGGATGGCATCGAGAAAAGCATTGATGCGGGTGAACCACAGGAGATCGATCCGGGCAATTATAGCGACGAGGAGCGTAAGCATCGCGGGATTCGTCGCCTACCCACCTCACTCGATGAGGCTCTGGATGAGCTGGAACGCGACCAAGTGCTGCTTGATGCGCTGGGACCTCTGCTCGCGAAATCTTATATTACTGTGAAACGCAATGAAGCGGCATTTTTCAAAGATAAATCTCCAGAGGAAGAAGCATTTCAGCATTTCTATAAGTATTGATGTCTGCTCTATACATTTGGCGTTTTTTTGAACACAGCTACCTTCCCCATACCAGGTATTTCGAACATCGTATGCACGCTCCCAAATTGAAGCCTATCACCATGCTGTAACAGCTCAGCTTTTAAGGGGGTAAGCATTAATTCGCCAAGTCGTGTCTTGTTCCGACTCTTGAGATCTTCAATGTAGAAAAATGTTTCCTCAAAGCGAATGCGGGCATGTAGCCTTGAAATCGTCATGGTTGGATCTAATGGGGTCAAATCGATGTCAGGACGGACACCACGCTTGGGGTCCAAGCGTCCAACAATCATGCTCTTTTGCGTGAGAGCGAAGCGTTGTGGCTGGTCTCCATTAACCTCATAATAGAGATAAGCATAAACGCCTTCTTCCGTTGGCACATTGGGAATAGGCTTCTCTGTTGCCGCCTGAGGAATGCCTGAAGAACGCTCTATATGTGTTGCGCGTTTTGTGACATCATCCTGTAGCAGTGACATCTCTCCAGTCAACTTGGTACCTGATGGTGAAGGCGCGAGAGAACTAGGAGTATCTTTGTGTTCCTTGCTACGTAGTGGTGATCCAACGTCATTTAGCGCATTGAAGAACGCAACAGCATAGGCAAAGCGCTTAGCAGGGTCCTTTTCCAGAGCATGCTCTACTAGGCCTTGGAGCATGGGAGGTGTTGCATGCTCGTATCGGCTCATAGGAGGAACCGGATTGGTACTCTGCATGATGCCAGTTTCTGCTGGCGTGCTCCCAATAAATGGAAGGCGTCCGGTGACCAAGGCAAATAAGTGCAAGCCAGCCTGATAAATGTCGCTCCATGGGCCGACCTGCCCACCACGAATATACTCAGGAGGTGCATAGCGTGGATCAAGGTAGCCAATATCATCATTGCGCCGACTACTGACGTAACCAAGTGCTCGCAACAATGAGCGTAGCCCGATGTCATCTATTTGGATACGATCAGTAACACCAACAGTATCGACTGTGATAAGTTGCGGGCGCAGATCCAAGCCGACAATACCCTGCTCGTGGCATGCCTGTAGCCCTACAGCTAGCTGACGAGTCAGGTCAATAGCACGGGGAATATCAATATTTTCATGATCAACTAGATGCTGTAACGTTACTCCGCGTGGTGGATCAGTAGCAATAAAGATACGGTTCTCATCAATACCCCAGTCATAGACTCGAATTACATGGGGAGAACGTACCTGCCGCCGTTTGTCAAGGGCAGGCTGGAGCTGTTGTACTATCTGCATCTGTCCAGAAGGCGGAAGTTCTATGACGTAGAGCCCTACAACATCATTTGTGTTATGGTTATAGGCAGTATAAGTCGTTAGCATTCCGCCTGCAGTAATGAGTTGCCCTGTACGGTAGACTCCGCCAATTACTCGAGCATCACGTTGTGGCATAATGTATCCCCCTCACGCGTACAGGTGCTGCTGTATATATGTAGGAATAGCATTCCAGTCTCCATTTGCTGCTGTGAGAATGTACTGCCCATCACTAGATTGGCCATCTTCCAACACATTTTGATTGCTTAAACCAATGCGGGCTGCTTTTGGATCATTGAGATCCATTTTTAATGCAAATGCAGACAAATCCGCTAGAGACATGTTTGTATGGATCGTTTGTTGTAACGCACCCATCGCATCAAAAAGATGAGGTAAGGTTGATATCTGCTTGACTTTTGCTAGCACCGCTTTGATAATAATCTGTTGTCGTGCAGAACGTCCAAAATCGCTCAACTCCGCGAGATTCTCAGATGTTCCTTGTCCACACACTTCAAGGGGCTCACGCGCACGAGCATACTCGATAGCTGTGTTACCATCCATATGCTGCATGCCCTTGTTAAATTGGACTGTAATCCAGCTTGCATCTACTGATGCATCATCGTTCTTCGGATAGCACGCATTAAACGAATCTGGGACATAAACATCGATACCACCGATAGAATCAATTACCTTTTTAAATCCAGTAAAGTCAATGGTTAGCCAATAGTTGACTTGCATTCCCGTGATAAACGAAACCTTTTGATCCGCTGCTTGACCCCCTGCTTGGGGATCGTTGTTATTACTGGAAGCCAACTCATAGACTGAATTGATTTTGGTATAGTTCCCTGAATTTGGAGGATACTGAATCCAAAGGTCTCGCGGGACAGAGACAAGCGATGTGTGATGACTCTGGGGAAGCACACTAATCACAAGCATTGAGTCTGTCAGGTAGGCTCCATCGTGCGTACCACCACCATAGCCCATCACAAGAAGGTTTGTACGATCACTAGTAGTCATATACCCAGTATCTGTACTAAGTGGCGCTTTAGGAGAGATAGCCGAGCCGAATGCCAGAGCTTTTGAGACCGTGGTGGTGACGAGTATCACGAAGACAACCAAAACGGTCAGGACGCCAAGGCACCCAATCATGAAGCCTTTGCGACGACGTTTGGGTCGTAGCGGCGCACCTTGCCGCGAGTCGGGATAGGCCGTCGGCATTGGCTGATTGTAATACCCCTGCTGGCTAGGTTGTCTGTATGGCTGTCGCTGTTCGTTTTGTTTATATTGTCCCTGTTGCTCTGGCCTCATAGGTGAGTTAGGAGGCTGATTTTGTGGGGACTGGGATTTTTGAGGTGGATATTGATATGGCTGGCGCCAAGTTGGATCATTAGGATTGACATTATTATTTGACATTGTGCTTATCCTTTTCTAGGGCATACTTGACAACATATTCGATCATTGCAGACGGCTCTCTCGCGACCTATCTGAGCATTACAAAGCGATAACAAATAAAATGCTTCTCAAATAAAGACGAAAGAGGCTAACAGAAGTTACGGATTAGACAGTGAAGTACCCCACATTATAGGCCAACATTGTATCTACTCAGGATTATACCAGGATGGCACCATTTTTCAAGAATAGTGTATCATCAACCCACACCTCGCCATGAGTACGTAGATCGCAGATCATATCCCAGTGCAATGCTGACTGGTTGACGCCCCCGGTCTCGGGATAGCAAGCCCCCAGAGCCATATGCACCGTCCCACCTATTTTTTCATCGAAGAGAATATTCCTGATGGCACGATTGACACGTTGATTATTGCCAAAGGCAAACTCGCCCAGGTAACGTGCTCCGGCATCCAGGTCGAGCATCTGCCTCCCTGTCGCGCACTGGCTTCAACGACTTTGCCTTGATAGCGAGAACATCTCCTGGCTTGAGGTAGAGACAATAATGGACGAGGGTGTACGCCCAGCGGTCGATACGAATGTCGGACATGCTATTATGCTTCTCTTTCTAGTGTGTGCAGCAATCAACCTTTCTTACGCTTTTTTCGTAGCGGAGTGCCTGGAGATGCACTGGAAGTTGACGATCCATTGGTAAATGTAAAGAAGGCAGCAGGCTGAGGCTGATTATTGACGTTGCAGGTCTCACCATTGGGACCTGTGAAAGAGACGATAACCAGATTATTTTTATCAAGCATATCTGGTCGGTTGGGTATTGCGAAATAGAAGACCGCCAGACCATCCTGCGTAGTCATTGCAACCTTGCTATCTGTATAACCGTCAGCCCATTGAACGCTTGCTCGCGCACTGGCTCCACTGACACCTATAGGATTCCCATCCACATTATGAATGAAGTGAGCATACACAGGAAACTTATTTCCCGGCTTGAAGGCTGGCGTGGTATTGGTGATCCAGGCACCACACAAATAGGGAGCGACAGTCGGGATTGACGCATTAGTATTAAAGCGGATAGAAACACTGCCTTGTGGATCATTCAGATCTGCTGTAGTGGGAGTATTGCCTGCACCACAGGCAATGACCAAAGCACTGAGTAATAAGAGCAGAAAAATAGTACTAGCTTTGAGACAGAGAGATAAGTGAGATTTGGTTGTTCGCTGTTGCTGCTCTTCTGTTTTCATGACTTTGGCTTAACCCTCACCTAATTTCTGGTCCTGTCGCAAAGTATAGCACAGGCAGAATGATGAAGAATGAAATTTATAGATACACATCCATAAAAGTACTAGTCCTAATCTTCTCAAAGCAAGCGGTCGAAGTGCAGTGGCTTGTCTATGAAGTTTTGAGAGAAAAGGGCCACAGCAAAAGAGCATATTACTCTCCTATAAGTAATATGCTCTTTATTGTTCTTTTTATGCTGTGACATGGACGAGTAGATTCATGTTTGGGTGAATGGTACAGTAGTAGTGGAAATCACCAGCAGCATTGAACGGTCCAATGGTCTGTGCATCACTCCCATTGAAGCTAATGGTACCAATCTGAGGGGCATCTGACTCCGGCGGCTTGGTTACTTTCCCGCTCGCATCGTAGAAGCCGTTTGCGATCACGTGCGGATTTGACACGGTATCGACAAGATCAAGTGATTGCCCTTTCTTGACTGTTATATCTGTAGTTAAAAACTGCGATGCTCCCATGAGCGCTTTTGGATTTTTGGGAAGCGTGCTTGCATCGACAATGCGGCAAGCAGAGAACAAGATAGTCAAAAGCATACAGCCCAAAAGGCCAAATAAGAACTTTTTATTCATAGAGTTGTGTGCAAGGAGACCCCTCTCGTCTTGAGACAGGAGAGGAATTGCTCCCTGTACGCATAGGGATGTGGGGAAGACAAGTGGCGGACATGTAAGCCTGCTTGTCTTGTGCCTTAGCACCCTCTCTTGCTCTCCTTTCTGTTGTTATTCCCTTGCGGGAGGGCCTTTTTAGGAGAAAGACCCAGAAAACTCTTGCTCGATTGCGAGCCACCGTGTCTAAGCACGGGTGATAAGACCCTTCGAGACTGCAATACAGGCATAGGTCCGAGACCTTCTGTTTCGGCGTGACAGGTAGTGGTTTAGACTAGGGTGGCATCCAAACATACTTTCGCTACTCTCCCTAGCACTTGAGCCTGGGATTTGGCTATTTCTTAGCCCGTATCGCTGCTGCTCTCTCCAAAGAGAAAGCCCTCTAGACAAGAACTTACGTTGCGCTAGCCGTTTCGCAAGCCCCTAGGCTTTAGCCAGGGGTTCTTGACTGGTATTGGCTGGAATCCTCCTGAGTACTCTATGTGTTGTCTCCTGCGGATTGTTAGATGAGATTTGAGAACACCCCCGTAGGGGACAGTATTACTATAGCAAAATGTCTTCAAGATAACAAAGAGACAAGGAGATAAACCCCTTGTCTCTTACAAAATAGCGCATACGGGATTCGAACCCGTGATCTCCGCCTTGAGAGGGCGATGTCCTAGGCCGCTAGACGAATGCGCCACGCGCTTAACTAATCTAAGTATGTGTTTTTGTGCCGATTTGACTTATCACGGGGCACATAATAACCCATCGCTAGCAACTTGTCAATAGGTTTTGGCAGAGAGTTCTAAAAAAGAGAAAGGCTCCTGCCACATGAGGCCAAGCAGGAGCCAGCCAACAAATCATCCGTTCACTGGGACAGGATGCTCTGTCACTCCTTCGGCCACTGGAACAGGATCTTCTGTCGTCCCTTCGTTCACTGGGCTAGAAGTCTCTGTCGCTACTTTGGGCAGAGGCGCTCGTCTTATGCGTGTATACCAACTTCGCCCTAACCAGATCACAATGGCAAGCGGTACAATGTAGAGACCAAAGGCAAGTAGCCAAACGAGCAATGCTAGCACTCCCTGGCCAAAAGCTAGTGACGCGCCAAAAGCATCATGGAATATCTGGCCGACAGACCATCCAGTATTTGATGGTGGTGGTGGGGCAGCAGTCTCTATCGGTTCCAAGCTAACCGAGACTGTATAGAATGTAACCTGACTGGTTAAACTCTTGAACTGCGCTTCATCGCTCTCGATTTGACCTTCAACGTCTGTCAGCTGCTGGTCAATGCTCAGAATATCACTGAGTGCTTGTGCATGGCTGAGTAGATCCTGCAAGCGCCCTTGTTCGGCACGTAGATTTTGCAAGCGTGATTGTGTATCAACGTAGGTGCCGGTAACGTCCTGAATCGACTCGGTGAATGTGACAAGATGCCCTCCATTCTGCGTCGTATAGTCTCTCAGGTACCGATAGATCTGTGGATAACGAGTTGCCTGCACTGAGAAGGTCAACGATACATTATAGAGATTATCGCCTGTTTGCTCGTAGTCAGTTCCAGTTGAGGTTGCACGCGGATCTGTCGTCGTAATCCATCTTAGCAGGTCGTCTGCAACCTTTCGTGTATCTTTAACATTCAAATCAACCTTGAGCGTCTTAGCCAAGTATTGTGGACCAATGTCACTTGACTGTGCGTTCTGACCGGTGGTACTTGAATTTGTCGACTTACCACCACTAGCAGTGCCACTAGTGTCTGTGTTGCTGGAAGGAGCAGGGTTTGCACTTGGTGGTAGTACAGCGGATTGGTTGGATACACTGCGGAGTTTGGGTGCACCAGATAGACTGGGGTTTACAACATTGGGGGCTACAGTCAAACTGTACCCGCCTCTGTTAGATAGCCCAGAGCTTCGGCTCCCTATGAAAGTGACAAGGATCACAAGGACCACAACCAGCAACGCGTAGCCCCCAAACTTGAATAGGGATCGTTTCTTGCCTATCTCGCCTATTTTGTCTATCCACGGGTACTTCATAGCTCTCCTCCTCATTCATAAATGCAAATTGAACAGAGTAAACTATCAAAAAGATCAAAACTTTGTGAGAAGGTAGAAGCACATTATGTGGTGGTTAGCTCAAAAAATCACGCAAAATGAACTCAAAATCTAAGACCATCACCAAGTAGCGTAGTTGCACCGCGAAAATCTGCAATGATATTCTCGCTAAGCTTAGCGGATAGTTCAAGACTGTAGCATCTATCCTTCTCACTATCATGACGCTGTAGACTAATCAATAGTTCCCATTTTGATGTTGGTATTAGAGAGCACTTGCCAATGCTTTTGCAAAGTCTGCAACACTTGCAAAGCGTTGTTGTGGATCTTTGGAGAGCGCCTTAAGCACAACCTGCTCAACTTCCTTTGAAATGGTAGGGTTCCTCTCTCGTAAACTGGGAGGAGGTGAAAATAGATGCTGATTCATAATCTCCCACGCGCCAGAACCTTGAAAGGGACGACTTCCACTGAGCCATTCATAGACAACGACCCCAAGGGAATACTGATCGCTGGCAGGTTGAGGTTTTCCTTGGATCTGTTCAGGGGCCATATAAGGGAGTGTGCCTGCCATGTGCTGCGTAGTCATTGAATGTTCGCTATGGGCCACGACAGCAATACCAAAATCACTGAGCAGAATTTCATCACGAGACCCAATGAGCATATTTTCCGGCTTGATATCCCGATGAATCAACTTTTTTTGATGGGCATACTCTAAAGCTTCTGCCACTTGCGCAGTGTATGAGATAATAGTATCCAATGATAAACAGGTTCCCCTCGGATGTCGTTGGCGTAGTGTACCTCCCGAGGCATAATCCATAACCAGAAAAGGCATGCCCCCTTCTATATTGAGGACACTTTGCTCTAGATCTGGCTCCTCACCTTCCAGACCAAATTCCAGCACTCGTACAATATGCGGATGAACTAATCCTGCAATTGTGCGTGCTTCATTGAGAAAACTTTTAATTGCTTCCTTTGTCAAGCGTATATGTTGCACTTTAATAGCTGCATGTATCTTGAGATAGACTTGTTCTCCGAGATAAACATCTGCGAAGCCACCATTTCCTAGCAATCGGATGAGACGATAGTTCCCTAAACGGCGGTTTATCGGCTTAGACAGCCTTGCCACCGGATTATTTTGTGCTTGCTCCTCTTCTACACTCTTCTTGGAGGAAGGCTCTACCGACACATCGTTTTTATCGGGTGGGGTCTTTAACTCTATAGACTTCACTTGCCCCGAAGCCGAAGTTACAGGCGCAACGGGGACAGGAGGAATCTTTGGCTGTTCTGGTACTGAGCGCGTAGGAACAATAGACCCGGTTACTATCTGAGGCGGTATAGGCGGATGGATACTAGCTCCGGATGGAGAAAGTAGTAAGCTGCAATTGGAACAGTACTTCGCCTCCCTGGGCATGAGTTTCCCACAGCGAGGACAAGGCAACTGGGCTGCGGCTGGCTGCCTTGGTACTAGGACAGAACTCTGCTGCATTGGCTGCCCATATAGCGACTGCTGTGTCTGAGCACGTTGTGCAGCCTCCATGTCCACCATCTGTTGGGCCTTGGCACGCTCCATCTCTGCAATCTGTGACGCATCAATCCTCGCCCGCCGATCGGCCTCCTCCAAAACAGCCTTCAAAGCCCACTGGTGCCGAGCCCGTCGCAAATTGATCATCAGTAGTAACACTGCAAGCAGCGCCACAATCACAATCACCAATTGCCAGAGAGCAATGGACACCCCGGCGATCGTAATCGTATTTGTAGAATGTGGTTGACCCTCACCGCTATTTCTGCTAGCAGGATTGGAAGGAGCCGCAAAAATGTTTGCCCCTTGAAAGCTAGGATTGGCAGTAGCCGCTATCTGAAATCGTGTCAGTGCGGTTTTGAGATCCCCTTGACTATAAGCATCCAGACTCTGTTGCCATGCATCATGAACCTTGTTAGGGGGATGAGAGGTCAAGCCCGGTATTGTTGTATTTATGAAGGCTTGGATATCGTTATTTGCAGAGGGAACTTTCAGGTGTAGACCAGTCAGCTGTCCATTGCTATTGATCACGGGCGTGCCAGCTTCAAGCGTATCAGTCGATGACAACCCGCTGGGTGTACGAAATTGCTCGACTGGTAAATTGGCATCAACGATTGATGGGGTTGGCAAGGAAGGTTGAGCATTGGTACTAGACGTTAATTCGACGGCCATGTCCTGATTTGGAGTCTGCTGCTGAGCAAGATCAATAAAGGGCAGCAATTGACTCTGTGCGCTCTGACCTAAAGCAAAAAGCGCAGGGCCGTTTTGACAAGCTCCGTCTTGACAGGCTACTGATCCAAGAGCGCTCCCAAAGGTCAATCCCTGCTGGTTGTAATACGTACTGGAATACACCTCGATACTTGTTAACGTTGCCAAATGCCCATCTGCACATAGGGCAGTCTTCGGATTGACGAGGGAGCTATCAGTCAGGACCCAATTATTCTGATCAGTTGCGTGCTGTGTTGGCCAACTTGCCACAATGACCCCCAGGCCCGTACAATACACTGTCCCGGCATTCTTGGTATCATAGCTAACCAACAAGCGGACGACAGAGACACCCGCACGTAAAAGACCCAGTGGCGTACCTGATAGCGAACTCGATGCCTGAGCAGTAGTGGCAGTAGCAGAGACACTCGCACCCGAAATACCTGGAGTACTTGATGGCGGAGTTGGCCCTGCCTGAGCTGCGAAGGCTGTAGACATTGAAGAATTGGTAATGAGATAGAGAGCAAGAGAAAATGTTTGCAAGGCTGCAAGAGCGAAGGAGTATCGTTTTCTTTTGATCTGGTACCACTGTCGACTCGATCTCATTGCAGTAATCACCCTTAGAGCTACTATACCTACCACATAGAGTGGTGGCAATATTGTAGCATAAAGTATCCAGCGCTGTATATACATACAGGGAATGATACAATTGAATAATCGAGCCTATGAGTCTATGACTCCACCCTTGACATATGGTACGTGTAACTACTAAAATATAGCTACAATTTATCGGAGGAAATAAGTTTGCGGTGGGTATGGAATGCAGAGAAAAATGTAGTTAACAAGCGGAAGCATCGCCTCAGCTTTGAAACTGCCATGCTTGTGTTCAACGACCCACAGCTCCGTAGCCGCCCCGACCAACATCCTGATGAGGAACGCTGGCAAACTATCGGCGTTATTAGTGGGATTGTAGTTTTTGTGGTGCATACAGCACCAGAGCTTGACGCAGTGACAGGTGAAGAAATAGGACGAATTATCAGTGCACGCAAAGCAACAGCGCATGAGAGGAGAGCTTATGAAGAAGACGACTTTTAACCAGCTTACTCCCGAACAACAAGCGGAAATTGACGCACTAGCAGCCTTACCAGATGACCAGATAGACACACAAGACATTCCTGAAGTATCTGACTGGAGCGGAGCAAAACGTGGCTTGTTTTATCGTCCCATCAAGCAACAGATCACCCTACGCCTTGATGCTGACGTGATTGCTTGGTTCAAAAGCAGAACACCACTAGGCGAAGGTTATCAAACCGATATAAACCGCGCCCTTCGTGAGTACGTTACACAGCACACGGCAAAAGATGTCTGAAGCACATATTTCTTACCTCAGTGAGCTAGAGAATGGGCTTCGCAGTGAATAATTTTCCGCATGCGTCCTGAATTGGCTTATCTCCCCTCGGTCTGGTCAAGCAATTTGGCTACTAATGCTGTCCAGCCTGTCTGATGGCTGGCACCAATACCTGCTCCAGTATCACCGTGGAAGTACTCGTAGAACAATAGATGGTCACGCCACTGTGGGTTGGTCTGAAATGTTTCGTTGGTGCCGAAGACTGGTCGGTGCCCATCTGGTGTCTGCAGAAAGATGTGTGTCAGCCGACATGAGAGTTGATAGCGGAAAGGCTTTTGAGCTGAGGAGGTCAAGACTTCTGCCTACCACTGTAATGGTACTTTGTTGACTGCGGAGAGGTTGCCTTTCAGCTCTACTGATGGCTGGCTACTCCTTGATGCCTCCAAGCTAAGGGGTACGGTGCTTGTCTCTTCCAATGCCGTGTCAACAAAGTACTGGTAAGCTAGCGGCCCATCAAATGCTACCTTGAGATAGGATGATGCACCCTCTTCGAGGTTTGATAAGCCAGCACTGGCCCTGATCAGGATGATTCCTATGCCGATGACAGCTAAACCGATAGGCCAATCATCGGGATCGTAATCGTCAGGATGCTGCTTGTATTCTTCAGTATCAAACGTCTGTTGGGCTCCTGCGTCGTTGATAAATGTAATTGATACGATAGGATAACCCTCGCCCTCTATGAGTTCTTTTGTATCTCTGGCCCTGGCGTGCACAGGGATGATTTGATTCTTGTCATAGATGATACCAACCTGTTGGTAACCCTGTGAAAATAACCAGTGGCTATCGATTTTAGGGGAAAAGAGGTTGGTGTCGACAATATAGACGGTTGGATCTCCCACGATTTGTAGGTACCCAGTTCCATCCCGTGCGGTAATGAAGCGAACAACTGGTTCTTGACCAACCTGTTGATAAGAGACTCGATCAGGTGTGCTTCCTATGATCAATCCAAGAATGATAATTCCGATACCGAGTACAAGGGACACCAGGGCTACCGCTCTTTGGAACACCATGGATACCTCCATTCTCTATTGCAATTAGGACTGATTGTCTTCCCATTCTGACATCCTTGTACATTAGACTTTGCTTACAGTGGCCTACGGAAGTATTAGGCTAAACCTTCCCCAAAACCACTGTACTTACACAACGTTGAGATGAAGGAACTCGACGCAAATTATCCCCACTGCACAGTAAGGGACTCCAGGAAAGTAAATTGTCCCACTTGGGTAAGTAGTGTCGATACCAGATGTTCCCTACCAACTGGGATAATTAATAAAACTGAAGTCCCTAAAACCCCTGTTCTTCAGACACGGGGATAGAAGGCACGTCCTTTTTGGGGCTTGGACATAGGAGCCACTACTTACAAACTATTCATTTGTTTGTATTTCATCATGAATATTTGTCTATTGACACCTATGCTATCCTCCTCCTTGTAGTACATAAACAACTCAATAGTGTTTCGGTGGGTTCCATGGTAAATCGTTCCCGTGGGTAAAAGCACTAACGTATACGTTTAAGGTGCTACCAACTAGTGATCCAAGTTGTTGTAGAGCATTGGGCTCACTCGGTGAAGTTGTCACGACCGTAGGCTTGGACTGAGCCTGCGCGAAACTGCCGCAAGCGGGTATGTTCCGTTCGGCTCTTGCGCGAAGCCCCTGGATTTATCCTTGGGGAGTGGTCACGAGTGTGTGGTAATATCGGAACTATTCAACCACATCTCCTACATCTCCCACATCTCCAAGAAGGACTATATGAGGCTGTGTATCTCAAACGTCTCGAAATGCTAGGCTTTAAGAGCTTTGCCTCACGTACCGTGCTCGAATTTAGCTCGGGTATCACGGCTGTCGTCGGACCAAACGGTTCCGGTAAATCAAATGTTGCTGATGCTATGCGCTGGGTTCTGGGCGAACAGAATATGCGCCAGTTACGTGGCAAGAAGAGCGATGATATTATTTTTATCGGTGGACAAGGACGTGCCGCCCTTGGGATGGCCGAAGTCTCATTGACACTGGATAACAGTACAGGCTGGGTTCCTTCTGAGTACAGTGAAATTACTGTGGCCCGGCGTAGCTATCGTTCGGGTGAGAGTGAATATCTGATAAATAAGCAGAAAGTGCGCCTAAAAGATGTCATTCTGCTGCTAGCTCAGGCGCGTATTGGACATGACTCCTACACGGTTGTTGGTCAGGGATCAATCGATGCCGCCTTGAGTTTGCGTGCCGAAGAGCGGCGGGGGTTATTTGAGGATGCCGCTGGCATCCGTCCATTCCAGGTGCAGCGTGCGGATGCAGACAACCGCCTCAAGCAGACAGAGCAAAATCTGGAACGGCTTCGCGATATTGTGAGCGAGATCGAGCCACGTCTGGCACCTCTGGCCGAGCAGGCTCGCCGAGCCGTCGAATTTGGTCAACTCAATACCGAACTGCAAGAAGTACTCCTCTCATGGTATGCTCTGCAGTGGCGACAATTGCGAGCACTCCGAGAGCGTGCCGAATTAGCCGAGCAAGAGCAGGCTCAGAAGGTTCTCGAGGTCGAATCTGTACTCAAAGCCTTGCAAGAGCAGGGAAATACGTTGCGTGCCACCCGCCAAAATACACAGACACGTATCAGTGAAGCTCGCAAGGCTTATGGCGAAGCAAACGACTTTGTGCAGAAAATTGAACGTGACCTAGCGGTAAGCGAAGAGCGTGTCGTAGGGTTAGAGCGTCAGCGCAATGATTTTCAGCAGGAAGAACGTCGACTTCGCGAGCGCTTAATTGCCATACAAAAGCAGAACATCGATCTAGAGGAGCAATGCGATCTCGCTGACGAAGCTCTGGATAATGGGGCTGCGAATCTGGCAGCATTGGAAGCACAGGTTGCCAAAGCACAAAAAGATTGCGAGATGGATGAGCGCCGTTTGCGTGCTGCGCAGAGTGATCTCGTCCAGGTCCAGGCACGCCTGGGCTCCACTCAAACTGAGCTTGGGCGATTGCAGAAGCAACTGGGTGAACGCAATCGTACATTAGCAGCACGACGCGATGCCATTGCCCAGGCTCAACAATCGCTGCGTACCATTGAGACACGTCTTGTAGAAGAACGTGCTCGACTGGATACAGCATGTAATGAAGAGCAGCAGGTAGTACAGCGCAAGCAGAACATAGCACGAACCATTGCGGATGCGCAACTGGAAATGGACCGACTCAAGACCACACTGGCCGAGGCTGAGCGTCGCAAACGTACCATCTCTGATCGTCTCAATATGTTCAAAAGCTGGCGGCAAAACCTGAGTGGATACAGTGATGGTGTCCGTACACTGTTGCGTGCTCCAAATGGAAAGATCTCCGGCTTGATTGGCCCCGTCCCACAGTTAGGCATGGTAGCCGCTGGTATGGAACTGGCTCTGGAGGGCGCTCTAGGGCCATATATGCAAGCCGTCGTTGTACAGACGCTAGCAGATGCTCGACAATGCCTGAAATATCTGCAGAGTGTGAAGTCAGGAAAAGCGATGGTCGTCTGGCTAGAGCGTGTAGAGGGGAATGAAGAGCCAAGTGAAGTAAGTACAATCCAGGAGCAAGTTGAAGATGCAGTCCTCCAGCGTTTCCTGGCTGCCTCTCCTGCATTGTCTGACAACATTCTGGGCTTCGCTTGGCAACTCGTCCAGTGTGAGCCACGTTACGCTGCACTCTTTCGCAGAATGCTACGTGGTGGCGTCATTGCACGCGATATGAACTCTGCCAGCGAATTGCTGGCCTGGGCATTGCAACTGAGTATGTCATCCGATACCGATTTGCCTTTCACCTCGGTTGTTACCCTTAAAGGAGAAGTGCTTCATGTAGATGGCTGGCTCACGGGTGGCGTGGGTAAAGACGGTGCTCAGCAGGGTTTGCTGGCATACGAACGCGAGCTACGAGAACTTCCTCAGCAGTTAGAGGAGCATACGGCACTGATCGACAAGATCAACGGCCTGATCAGCGAAGTACAACGCAGACAAGAAGGCAGACGTGCCGAACAGACGGCGACAGAGAAAGAACTGCAGAAGATAGTCAGTCGTATTAATGACGTCAATAAAGCCGTAGGTAACTCACAGCGAGAACTAGATCGTTTGCAAACAGAGATACGTATGGCAGCTTCTGTCGAACAACAATTAGCTGCTGAAGTTGCCGGGCTGGAGCAGGAAATGCAGACTGCTCAAGAACGCGTGCGTACACATGAAAAGTCTCAGCGCGAGATGACTGGCCTAGTCGAAGAACTACAGATCGAGATGGAGGAGCGGGTCGCAACTTTTCGTCGCCAGCAGGATGAACTTGGTCGTGCTCGGACAGCCCTTGCGGTCAAACGCCAGGAGGCAAAGTCGTTGCGTCAGCAGTTAGCAACCCAGCAGATACAGGCACAGGACTTAAAATCGCAGGTCGAACAACAGGTGGCACGCATGAAAGAAGCTGAGCAACGCCACCAGACGCTTCAGAAAACGATAGTGGAACATCGCTCTGCCCTTGAACTGGCCCACGCTCGTGCGCAAGAATTGACAGATCATTTACGGGTCGTCGAGGGACAAATTGCAGAGATTGATCAGCAGATCTCAGCATTAGAACAGCAGCGCATACAGACACAGCAGAACCTGAGCCAGCAGGAAACGATCTATCGCCGTTTGCTCTTGGAGAGCCAGCGTGCACGTGATGCTGCGGAAACGTTACTTGCACAGTTACAGGAAGAGATGGGGATCTCCGGTCCACAAGAGCTGACAAGTCATGTTACTCATGCAGAAGATGTTACGGATGTTGATGAGACACATGGGCGAGATGAAAATGTTGTAGTGACTGGTGCTGAGGAAGCCAGCGATCTCTCAGGCGAGGAGGAAGCGCAACTCAAGCGCTACCGCCGTCGTATTGAGATTTTGCGCAACCGACTGAAAATCATGGGAGGATGCGATGTCAACGCACCGCAGCTCTATGAGGAGACAAAGACACGCTATGATTTTCTCTCCTCTCAGATTACTGATATGGACCAAGCCGCCTCGCAACTGTACTCAATCATTGGACAACTCGATCTCACGATGGCACGCCAGTTTGAGCTAACCTTCCAGGCCGTCAATACACGCTTCCGAGAACATTTCACGACGCTCTTCAATGGCGGTACAGCACGCCTTGAACTGGTTGCTGCCAAAAATAGCGATGAGAACTCGCCAGTTCCTTCTGGTATGCCCGCTGGCGTAGAAGTGATTGTGCAGCCACCGGGCAAGAAGGTCCAGGATTTATCGCTGCTTTCCGGTGGTGAGCGAGCACTAGTCTCTGCAGCACTGCTCTTCTCCCTGCTGGAGATCAATCCGCCCCCATTCTGTCTGCTAGATGAGGTGGATGCTGCACTCGATGAATCAAATGTTACGCGCTTCTGCGATATCTTGAAGCGCTTGGCGCAGCATACGCAATTTATCGTCATTACCCATAATAGGATAACCATGAGTGCAGCGCAGGTGATCTATGGCACCTCTATGCGCGAGAGTGTCTCGCGTATGCTCTCGCTGCGGCTGGAGGAGGCTGTAGCTGGGGATCGGTAAGGTAGGCTATCTTTTAAGTCATTACATGGACTAAGATAGATCAGCAAAAGCAGCGTTGTGTGTGTTTTATGGAGCCAATGGCTATATGAAATGGATTACTCATCTTCTCCTAGTCGTATCATAACATGTCTGATATGAAGAATAAAGCTGTTTTCTCTGCAATAGTGTCATCAATCTTGAAGCCGATAGTGCCAAATCCAAGGCCGCCTTTTTCTTTTGTCTTTGTCAGAAGATCACCCATTGTTGCACCAAACGGACGGGTTACGGGGTCGAGTAGCAATGGAACAGAAACTGCATTTAGGGGGAAGACGTAATAAAGGCAAGAAGGGCGCTAGTCTGTCCCTTTCTTGCCTTTGATTTTTGAGGCAGAGTGCTTACAGTTCTTCTTGTGCTGTGTTGGGGTCACACAAAGGACGATGGTGCCCTTGGGCAATCTCCTCTGGCAGAGTGAAATGGTATTTCCCTTGCAGATTGATGTGGTGAAATACCAAGGGGGAGAGTCGCTCGACGTCTTCGGGACGAACGATCTCCCCCTGTGAACGTAATTCATCCAACGCATCTTGGATGTACATGGCATGGATCATTTCAATATCTTGGGGTAGCGGAACCAGAGAGGGTTAGGCACAGGCCCAGGGCAAACGCATCTTATTTTCTAGACTGCGCCTAGCCTGACGTGAGAAGCAATAGAGAAAATCAGGGCTGATACGCTTGCTTGCTTTCATGCGAAGCCAGGCTATTGCCCAAATTTAGATGCGTTTGCCCTGGGCACAGGCCCATATCAGCCTGTGACTCATAAGGCTGAAAGAGACAGTGTTTTGAGCAGGATGTAGCCAAAAAGAGCCAGAAGAGATCGAGGTTCTCGACGAAAAGGAAGCGAACAGGTAGACTGTTGGGTATGATAGAAGAGTTCGATCCCAAGAGCATTGAAGAAGAGGGTGTACGCCAAGTGGTCATCGGTCTGATGAACGTGGTGGACAAGCAGAATGGCACCATTGCCGAGCAAGCAGCCGAACTTCAACGGCGACGCGACGAGATCAATCGGCTCAAGGGTGAACAAGGCAAGCCGAAGATCAAAGCGAACACATCGGCAACGGATCTCTCATCGGAAAAAGAACGTCGGCAGTCCAAACCCCATCACAAGAGCAGCAAACAGGACACAATCCCCATCGATCGGGAGGTGGTGCTTAAGGTTGACCAGCAGGACCTGCAATCTTCAAAGGGTATGTGGACGTGGTGGTGCAAGATCTGGAGATACTCACGGACCATGTGCAGTTCCGCAAAGAAAAATACTACTCGCCCGGGCAGAAGCGGACGTATCTGGCCCCGCTTCCGGCAGGCTACCACGGCCAGTTTGGGCCAAAGGTGAGAGCGTGGGTGGTGGCGATGTACTACGCGGGGCAGATGAGTGAGCCCAAACTCCTGGAGGTGTTGCAGACAGCAGGCCTGCAGATCAGCGCAGGGCAGCTTTCCGACATGCTGATCAAAGATCAGGAGGTGTTCCATGTCGAGAGGGCGAACATCTTGCAGGCGGGTCTAGAAAGCTCCCCGTGGCAGCACCTCGATAGCACGGTCAATGGGCACAATCAGCACTGTCACGTGCTTTGCAATCAGCTCTACACGGTCTACCACACGTTGCCTTCCAAAGATCGCATGAGCATGCTTGCCGTCCTTCTTGGGGGAGCTGATCCTGTCTTCCGGTGCAATGATCTGTCCGCCCAACTGATGGGGCTGCTCGGGATCACTGACAAGTGGAGAAGCTTGCTTCCCACCTTGCTGCCGCATGACCAAGACCTCACGGAAAAAGAACTCGACCTTGTCCTGGATGAGCACTTGCCCAAACTTGGGGTCAATCTGCGCAAGCGGGTGAAGGAGGCTTTGGCGATTGCTGCCTACCGAACCCAGACCACCTACCCCGTCGCACGTCTCTTACTCTGCGATGATGCTCCCCAATTCAACTGGTTGACCGAAGAACTGGCGCTGTGCTGGATCCATGAATATCGCCATTACAAGACATTGATCCCGCGCTTCATGCACCATTGTCGGCTCTTGCAAGAGTTCGGCAAAGGCTTCTGGAAGTTGTATCACGATTGCTTAGAGTACCGACAGCACCCCGATCCCAGGCAGGCGGCCGCCTTGGAAGCGGCCTTTGATCAGCTCTTTGGGGAGAAAAGTGGCTACCAAGCATTGGATGAGTGCAAAAAGCGGACGCTAGCCAAGAAAGAAGCACTGCTCATGGTGCTTTCCCATCCCGAGATCCTCCTGCACAACAATCCGGCTGAACTAGGAGCCAGACAGCGGGTGCGCAAGCGCGACGTCAGTTTGCAGGCACGTACCAAGCAGGGAATTGAGGCCTGGGATACCTTTCAGACCCTGGTTGCGACTGCCAAGAAGCTTGGCGTCAATCTCTTCCACTATCTGCATGATCGCATCTGCCGGACCAATGTCCTCCCCAGCTTAGCCTCTCTCATCGGGGAGCGTGCCCTGCTCATGGGGTTAGCGGCTTCTTGGCAACAAGGGCCTTGAACCACCCAACCATCACCGACTCCCAAATCCATCATTATCAGTCCGCAGAGGTCATGCTCTCGTCGGTCTATCTTTCTCATGCCCTACTATGCACCCCTCTTTATTCAAATGATCCATAGAACTAATAGAGAACCTACGCAAAAGCCTAGATGATGTCACAGATGCAAACAGGGCTAGACATGAACAAGAAATATATGAACACAAGATCAATGATCGTGTGAGAAATCAGACAAGCGAATTTGGTAAAAAGTGCGTCGAATTGCTTGGAAACCTCCCATCACCCATTGAATCGCAAGTCGTCACTGGCGATAGTTGGACTCGCATTAATAATGCTGAAGATATGGCAAAGCGTGTTTTGGATGGGATCAAACAGCTTAAGAAAGAAGCAGGAATAATTATTGATGCTCTCGATCATAACACAGTTGATGCAAATTAATTGAAAAAGGGACCTGACTCATTTCTGAAGCAGGTCCCTTTTTTCTTTCCCGCCCTAAACCCTGTTTCCCTTCTTCCGGTTGCACTGCCCACACAAGATCTGAATATTTTCAACGGTATTCTGCCCGCCCTTGCTCCGAGGAATGATATGATCATATTCGATATAGGGACCTTGATATCCACACTGAACACACTTCCCCTTATCTCGATGCTTCACTGCAACTTTTACATGCTCAGGAATAGAGCCATAGGTCTTCTGTTCCTGATACTCTACCAGCTGCCGTTTCCATAGCCTCACCAGTGTGTCCATAATGATTTTTGTATAGAAGGGATCGGCAACAATATACGCACCCCCTCCTGAGCCTTTAGAGACTGTCAGTTTAATTCCAGGTTCACGTGTCTGGTAGGGCTGATTAATTGTTTTTCCTTCAGCAGATTTCACCTTCCTAGTCATATTCTCAACAATGAGCATATCTTCTACCATCCCCACATTGTTCCAATCAATCGTTACGCTGTCAGCACCTGTACTTGAAAGAAAATAGAGCCTTTTGTTACTGCCAAGGAGTTGACCTGGAACAATTTTCGGCTGTTTGGCCGCTGGTTTATGCCAAGTGGCTTGCATCTCAAAATGAGCATATTCATCGGTATCAAGATGGGTTCTCGTTGAAATACGTGGAACATTTCCCCACTGGATCTCCGATACATTCCGCAAATAGTGAAGCTGTTCTGTTACAGGACGGGCCATATCGGGTGGCATTTGAACGTCTCGAAGACTTTTGAGAATCTCCTGTTCAAGTTCAACTGCTACACCGCCCTGGTCAAAAGCTTGCTGGATCATTTTGAGCCAATGCTCTTTGATTTGAGTAAACCTGCGGGTTTCTGCCATCATGCGTAACTGCTGAAGGTGTTGCACTATTGGTTGACCGAGATCAGTCGGCATCCTCACTTCTTGAAAGTTCTGATACATTGCTTGCTCAAGTACAATCGGATTACCGCCTTGATCAAATCGTTGCTGTATCAGGTTTAGCCAGTATGTACTCACTTGACTGTACCGAGCATTGCACTGGTCACACCGCTTTGATCCAATGGCTTTAATTGACCCGAAAAATGACAGCTGAATTCCACAGCTGCTGCAACCTGCCATCTTTTTATTGCCTCGAGATTAACATCGGAAAGTAGGGCTGCAGCTTCATATAGTTCGGTTTCGATACAATTTCAACTGCATAGCTTCCCTGAACCTGTGTATAGATGATCATGGTGTACCACAGTCCGTGAGGTTGCAATGTGAAGCCGGTTACGAATTGATTATGTGACTGCCATAAGATTGGCCCAAGTGTCTTCTTGATACGAATAAAGCCGTCCTCTGTTAACTGAACTTTCCCCACCTTACACGGGAATTCAAGTATCATAATCTGTCCCTTCCTTGCACAAATATTTGCATGTAATGCACATACATCCTAACGAGTGTGAAAGGAAGAGATAACACCGCTTGATTGCACGCTTTTTCGCCCAACAAATAGCCTTGCTCATCTGTCTTACAATGGAGAAAAGATACAAGCAGGAGAGAACCAATGAAGCAATCAACCACTGCCCTACTCACCAGTATCACTGTCATCTCTTTGGTGGGCGCAATCTATTATTTTGTTCCTGGTTTCAATCATCTGTTTACCGATGGGACAGGCAGTCAACCAACCTTGGGATCGATCTGCACAATCGTGTTTTTAATAGCCTTTATCACAGCGGTTCAGCTGACACCTAAGAAAGTGCCGATTTCATCGGGATCAAACACTTTCTCAGCTCACACTGACAAGTATTAAGTGATTTAGGAGCATGGAGTGCTATGAATGTCCCATGACGATGCCCTTTTTGCTGAAGAACCGCATGGTGACCTGCTTCAAACACTCTCTAAGAAATCATGATACGTGCTTGGATACAAAGATGGGTAGACCGCAAGACACAAGAGATACAGTGTGTGAACGCAAAGTGCCGGCACTTATTGCCCTTTCAGAAGAGCCTGCTATCAAACTGGGTGAGTTCTACCAACGGGCAGATCAGCTCCTGCAGGACGAATAACCGACTCCAGCCCGCCCACTTGGAATAATCCCACATCGATCACTCCCTACCCCAAAGCACCTGGTCTTCTCTGCGACTTGACTGGGTGCTTTTTGATTTATTCAGTTAAGTGACGTTAACTGAAAATAGTTGACAAACAAGAGCAAAAGTGGTATTCTAGAGCTGTTCCGAAAGGGACAAGATTTTGTTTTACTGGAGGTTGCTTATGCGGCAACTATTTATGGGGAGGAGCGTTGAAAGTTCGTGAGATAATCAGTCGGCTTGAATTAGAAGGGTGGTATCACGTAGACACAAAGGGCAGTCATCGCCACTACGAACATCCTGTAAAACCTGGAAAGGTAACAGTGGCAGGACACCCAAGTAAGGACCTGCCAAAGAAAACCTTATCAGACATCAAAAAGCAAGCTGGCTGGTAAATGTTAGGGGGATACACTACATCCCCCTAACAGTCTCACATCTACTATACCATAGATAGCCACAGTGCAGGAAAGGACAAGAAAGGTATGGCAATTTGTTACCCTGTTATTCTCGAGAAAGGAGAAACTAGTTACGGGTCTTATGTGCCTGATGTCCCTGGATGTGTTGCAGTCGGAGATACACCAGATGAAGTACTCAAGTTAATGCAAGAAGCGCTACAAGAACATCTAGCCCTTCTGCAAAAAGATGGTGATGTTATTCCTCATCCATCGCCCGTTAACACAATTGAGTACGATAAGGATACTGAAACCGTTCATGAGGTAAAGGTTGAGCTGCATAGGAGAGAGAAGCATGCTAGCTGAAACATACACCATTGAACAGCTTCAAAAAATCCTCAAGCTCAGTGAACGAACTATCTTACGCTTGCTCAAAGATGGCAAGCTTACAGGCTTTAAAGCTGGTCGCGGATGGCGTTTCCAGGAGTCAGACATTAACGCTTACATCCAAGCGCAAAGGATTGAAGCTGAAAAAGAACGACTCCAAGTGTAAATACCAATAACAAATTCAATTGATTATCTCATAAGCACTTCTGTTTTAAACGGAGGTGCTTTCCTTTTCTGCCAATCTCAGCTAGAATACTCGAAGATCTGTATCATCAACTACGACACACTACTGACAAAAGGCATCGCGATGTCCCTTCCAGGGTGACACACTGAAAAGCGCGATGCTTTTTGTATGACCCCTTCACATTCCCTCTCCAGTGCCCACCATATCGCTCACTGCTCACACTGCAAGAGAACTCTGATACATTGGATGACTCGAATACTGCTCTCTCCTTTTGGGCTCTCAATTGCTCATTCTTGACTCGGCGAGTCAACAACTTGGCAGAAAGTTACACAAGTCAAATTTTGATCATCTTCCCGACGTCGGGAACCCACCTTGCAAGGGGTACGTATACTCTACCTACCCCTTCAAACTCATCAGGACATCATGCACTGCCCCCAGAAGCGTCTACGTTGCGATTTCTGAGGGTTTGACAGATGAGATAGCCAATCCTCTGCATTCCCCACACTGAGCGATGTGGCAAAGCTCCTAGGGGCATTCTAACGTCAGGCCGAATTCATTTCAGGTTATCCAGAACGGACTTTCCCCCAATCCTTGCATCCTTGGCCTTGATAGACCGGACATAGCGTTCAGTCGTTGAGACGGAGGTGTGACCCATAATGCGAGAGAGCTTATAGACATCACCGCCTGTGAGCAGGTAGCGGGTCGCAAATGTGTGCCTCCATTTGTGGGCACTGACTCTGGTTTTGATCTTTGCATCATCGCGAAGGCGGTAGAGCAGCTGGTTGAGCGTGTTTCTATTCAACGGCTCATCACGTTGCGTCAAAAAGACTACATCACCAGGACTAGCTAGCATTTTTGCGCTCAACCCGCATATATTTTAAAAGGCTTGCCCGTGATTTACTGCCAAGACCAATCTCCCTCTCCTTTCGCCCTTTGCCCATCACTTTGATATAGGCATCATCGCGTGAAATATGCACATTCTCTATGGTGAGTCCGCATAATTCACTAGCACGTACGCCAGTATCAAGCAAAAGAGAGAGAATAGCCCGATCACGTTTTGCCATATTGGATTTATCAGCTACATCAAAAAAGGCTGTGATTTCAGCTGTGGTAAAGGTCTCAATTACCTTCTGCTCTACTTTGGGCAAAGCTATCCGCCGGACGGTTTTCTTGCTCACATACTGCTGATAGTCCTCGTCATTCGTACACTAGGTAAGAAATTGTCGAATGACTTTGATATAGCCATGAAGGGTGTCTGTAGTGATGAGCTTCTTGCTTCGAGGATTCGTCCTGGTCTGCAGATACTCTAGGAAAGTGATGATGGTTTTGGGCGTGATATCAGGCAGATCTATCCCTTGCTCCTGACACCAGTTGGCAAACAGCTCCAGTTTAGTGTGATACCACACCTTGGTATCCTCTGAAAGATTGCTGGTAGTAACTTCATAAACTTCAATAGCTTCAAATAAAAGACGTGTTGTCATCCCTGTGTTACCTTCCATGTTTTATTCTGGAAAGTGACACCGCATGCACTTTTACGCGTTTTTGTTCCTCATAAGCCCTGTGTCACTGGTTCGAGTCCAGTCGCCGCTACCCCCAAATCAAACAAGCACCCAGTCCCGTGCAGAGAGGACTAGGTGCTTTTTGATGTGCCTGAAATAACCTGAAAATACTTGACAGCAAAGGGCAAAAGTAGTATTCTAGAGGTGTTCCGTAAGGGACTTAATTTTTTATCGTCAGGAGGATTTGCATTCAAATGCAGATTTTCGTTCATTGACAGGAGATGCCATGAAGGTAAGGGAAGTCCTTGCCCGCTTGTCTAGTGAAGGGTGGTATCAGCTTAAAAGGAGAGATGAGCATGATAGCAGAAACTTACACCATTGAACAGCTTCAAAAAATCTGAAGCTGAGCAAAGAGGTCCGGCCGATCAGTGGTAAGCGCGTCTACACCAGCGGCGGCAAAATGACGCAACTCATCCAGCTTATTGACCGTCCACAGTCCCAGTTGGAAGCCACGTTGCTGGATCATATCAGGCATATCGGGAGAGAAGAGGCGTGCATCCATATTAATCCAAGAACAACCCAGCACCGCTGACTGATCAGATAGCACGTTCAGCGGATCTTCAGTCTGCACAGACCACCATTTTTTGGAGACAAGCGCTCCCGTCTTTAGAGAGGTGTCTAGAGATTTGATAATAGAAAGAATATGCCAATCAAAAGAGATAATGAGCACTTGATCGAGCATATTTGCCGCTTGGATTTCCGCAACGACCGTTTCTGCAATATTTGGATAGCGCCCATAAACCTGCCCCCGTTGGCTATATTTTATCTCGATATGTACACTTACACGTCCCTTTGCAAGATTGAGTACCTCACGGAGCGTGGGTATGCGTTCTGGCTCAAACCAACCACCGGGGAAATGAGCTGCAGCATTGAGTGAACGCAGATAGGCAAAGTCTAGATCCAATATATTTCCCTGACCATCTGTCAGCTTCTCAACCGTATTGTCATGGAAAATGATGGCCTGACCATCACGACTCATTTGCACATCTAGTTCAATAGCATCAATATCCAGAGTAAGGGCATTCTGAAAAGCGCCCAGAGTGTTCTCTGGAGCAAGAAGAGAACCACCACGGTGTGCTACCCGTTGGACAAACTTAAATATACTATTCACCTACCTATCATAGAGATAATCGTCAGAGAAATCAACATAATCTTCACAGCTGAATTGATTATACAAAATCACGTCATTCATTGCAATAGAGCAGTTCCATTTTTAAAATCGACAAAGAGTATTTTTTACGCATACTGCTCTTCTCCTTCTTCCCGTATCGTGCTGAGTTCTGGCTGCGGTGCGAGCGGGACGGTAAAGAAAAAGGTAGAGCCGACATCGGCACAACTTTCTACCCACATCCGTCCCCCTTGCCGTTTGACAATCTGCGCCGAAATAAAGAGGCCAAGTCCAAGACCAGGGAAGGTCTTGGACTCCGGGTCA
>Ga0193729_1000303_pt1 | contig 25111 bp, 15 predicted proteins | sample U1c2metaG_FD_143036 | JGI IMG/M metagenome (GOLD analysis project Ga0193729, IMG submission 143036) | Soil microbial communities from a riparian zone of the East river system, Colorado, United States - U1c2 | ecosystem: Environmental > Terrestrial > Soil > Riparian zone | place: USA: East River...
ACGACATTGGCGAAGAAAACGGGCGAGCGTTCATCGCCATGGAATATCTCGAAGGCACCACGCTCCGTCACCGCATCGGCTACAAACCGATCGAACTCGAAACGTTGCTCTTGCTCAGTCTTGAAATCACCGAGGCCCTGGACGCCGCGCACGCCAAAGGAATTGTCCATCGTGATATCAAGCCCGCGAATATTTTTGTCACCGAACGTGGTCACGCCAAAATCCTCGATTTTGGTTTAGCCAAACAGGCCACCCTCGGCGAAGGCCTTTCCGCACTGCCCACCGCCGCATCCGAAGAAGTGCTGACCAGCCCCGGCTCTGCGTTAGGCACAGTGTCGTATATGTCCCCGGAACAAGTGCGCGGCAAGGAACTGGACGCTCGCACCGACCTCTTTTCTTTTGGCGTGGTGCTCTACGAAATGGCTACAGGCGCGCTGCCATTTCGTGGAGACACCAGCGGCATCATCTTCGACGGTATCTTGAATCGCGACCCCGTCGCGCCCGTCCGGCTCAATCCCGATCTACCTCCGAAGCTCGAAGAAATCATTAATCGCGCGCTTGAGAAAGACCGCAACCTGCGCTTCCAGCACGCCTCCGATCTGCACGCCGAGTTACAAAGAGTCAGACGCGATAGCAGCTCCGGGCGCCTGCCGGTATCTGCTGCTCACCAAACAGGACGCGAAAAAGTTGAAGCGCAACCGCCTTCTGCGAAAGTAGCCACTAAATCTTTTCCACGTGCCGGCTACTACGTTGCGGGTGCGCTCCTCGTTTTAGCCGCTGTAATTACGTATCTGGCATACCGCTCGTCGCACAGCGCTCCGGCAGTCAGCAAAGAGTGGGAGCAGCTCACCTTTTTTACCGACTCCGCGGTGTACCCCACGCTGTCCCAGGACGGGCGCATGCTTTCCTTCGTTCGTGGCAACGACTCTTTCATCGGTCTGGGGGAAATTTACGTCAAGTTTTTGCCCGATGGCCAGCCCGTGCAACTCACCCACGAGGGCATTCCAAAATTTAGCCCAGCTTTCTCGCCCGACGGTTCGGCCATTGCCTACTCAGGAGTCGATCCCTGGAACACCTGGGAGGTCTCGGTCCTTGGCGGCGAGCCCCGCTTGCTGTTGCCTAACGCTTCGTCTTTGACATGGATCGAAGGCGGGAAGCGTCTGCTCTATTCTGAAATAAAGGAAGGCTTACACATGGCGGTGGTGACCTCCGATGAGGGCAGAGGAAATAGCCGTGAACTCTATGTGCCTGCTGGCGACCGCAGCATGGCTCATCATTCCTATCCATCGCCGGACGGGCGATGGCTCCTGGTGGTCGAAATGGATAGTCGCGGCCAGATATTGCCCTGCCGTATTGTTCCCTTTCATGGGCCCGGCGAGATGCGTGTTGTCGGTCCGCCAAACAGTCCGTGCTTCGCGGGAGCCTGGTCCGTCGACGGAAAGTGGATTTATCTGTCCGTGACCACCGGCGAATCTCATATTTGGCGGCAGCGTTTTCCTTCCGGAGAACTTCAGCAGATCACCTTCGGCCCCACCTCTCAAGAAGGCATTGCCATGGCGCCGGACGGTAAATCATTCATAACCTCGGTCGGCTCGCAGGACACTACCGTCTGGCTCCATGACAAGAACGCAGACCACCAAATCTCCTCTGAAGGAAATGCCAGCGCGCCATCGTTTTCTTCGGACGGAAATAGCCTTTATTTTTTGATGATCAACGGGCAGTCGCGCCTTTCTGAACTGTGGATGAAAGATTTGAGCAGCGGAAAAATGGATCGGGTCCTGCCTGGATACTCCATGAACACTTATTCGGTTTCCCACGACGGTAAACAAGTTGCCTTTACTGCCAACGACCCGGCCGGTCATCCCCGCATATGGGTCGCCCCCATGAATCGGCGTTCATCCCCTGTGCGCATCTCCTCGACAGAAGTCGAAGATTCGCCTCAGTTCTTGCCGGATGGTGATCTCGTTTTCCGCGCCGTTGAGGGCGGTTCCAATTTTCTCTATCGCATGAAAACTGACGGAAGCGCGCGCAGTAAGATAACCGGCGAACGAGTCTTGGACCTTTACACCGTATCTCCAGACGGACAATGGGTAACCGCCTCCGCGCCGGTCTCGAACCAGGAACACACTGCGGCAATCAAGGCATTCCGCATGGGCGGCAACGAGGAACTGCTAGTGTGCGCGCTTAATTGCCTGATCGATTGGGATACCTCCGGAAAATTCGTGTTTTTCACTTTCCAGAAAGGCAATACCTACGCGCTTCCTTTGACGCAGCCGTTCGGGCTGCCGAGGTTACCTCCAGCTGGAGTTTCGCGAGTGGAGGATTTCCCCGCCGCGAAAACCGCTTTAACTATTCCGAACGGTGTGGATTCGGCCATCAGCCCCTCGTTCTACGCGTACAGGCGCCAAAATACGCGACGCAATCTGTATAGAATTCAGTTGCAGTAGCTCGGTGATGCGCAGCTGATTTGTTTGGAAAATCCGCAACACAAAAACGGTGTGTCTGTTATCCGCGCGGGCAAAAATAAAAACCGCATCCTTCGCAAATGCTGCCAAGAATGCGGTCGGTAATGAGTCAGCCGATTTTAATTCTAATTATTTCACGGGAACGAGATCGAATTTATCCGGGCCGTCCTGATAAAACAGCGCGCCTTCTGTTTTGTCACCACCGCTCCAGTGCTTGTGACCTCCGGGAACTGATAGGAATTCTCCCGGGCCTACGCGCTTTTCGCCGTCCTCATCCTTGTACAGGTAAGCTCCTTTGATGACTACAATCCGCACGTCGTTTGTGTGGTAGTGCGTTCCGGCGTCGTAGCCCGGCTTGAACTTCGTGAACGTTGCATGAGGGCCTTTGTCCGGGTCGCCATACAGGACGGCGCTGGATACACCACCCCCACTCCTCTCCATGGGTTTAAATGTCGCCTTACTCGCAGAAACGTGGGTGACGTGGTCCTTGCTGAGTTCTTTTTGGGCCCGCGCAACGGCTAGCGACGCGACGACGAGCAAAGACGCCACCGCCGCCAGGGTCAGTGATTTTTTCATAATTTTCCTCCACATATTTCTTGGGCTTTATTTTTGAATTGGGACGCCCGGTTGCAGAAATGTATACACCAATTTGCGAAGAGGCGGTAGATATTCCGCCGCGGGTCCAGCATCAGCAATTTGGAAAAAGCGCGAATTTAAAATTCGCGCGTATTGAGAACTTTTTCGGCGAAATCCTTCGCGCCCGGTTTGCCCGCGAGAATCATTTCAGCCCATTCGGCCCCGCCTTGGGAGAAACGAATGGCTTCGCTGGTCAACGATTCCGGCCCGCCGGAATCGTTGTTCCCGAAGTAGATGCGCTCCATGGCATGTGCGGCCGCTATCCGATTTTTTGTGTACTGCCCCGGCGTAGCCATGAACATAGGATGGCCGCGGCGGTAAATGCGCACTTCCGCGGGATCGACATTGAACTCCGGCAATAATTTCTGGAAATCAGCCAGCACCCGAGCAGCCAGCGATTTGCAATTGTCTTCTTCAAGCAGCGTGGACCGCTGAGTTTCGCGCAACGGCGTGTAGAACGAAAGAATGTTGTGCTTCTGGTGATAGCCAGGAGTATTGCGAATGGTCCAGTCCGCTACAATAAAATCCGTGAAGGAATTTCCCGGGCACCAGGTATCGTAACCGCGATTGTAAACAGGCTTATCGAAAATTACGTTGACCACCGGGTAAGGCGCGTAACGCGTGCGCCGCATGGCCGTTTTCTGATCGTAAGGAATGCCCATGACCAGCCGCGAAGTAATATGTTTCTGGGTACACATGATCACCGTTTTCGCCGATACGGTGGTCAACTCTCCGCTATGGAAATAAGTTACGCGCACATTGTCGTCACCCGGAACGACGGCTACAACCGTGGCGTCGCCGAGCATCCGTTCTTTGTATTTCGGTTGCAGCACTTCCACCAGTTTGTGCGTGATGCATCCAAGCCCGCCGGGCAAAATCACGCGCTTGCCGTCTTCCCCGGTGACCAGACCTTGTAGCGCGACGAGAGCCACAAACGCGGAAGTGTCTTCGCTAGTGGCGCCCCAATTAGATGGGCCGTATCCATCCCACCATTGCTGGATTTCCGGCGCATAACCTCCGATGAAATCGGTGAGCGGTTGCGCGTCCAGTTCATCAATCCGTTTCAAGACATCAATCTTCATCATGTCGTCGCGAAATTTCTTAAAGCTGGCGCGCACTTCCGGGGGATACGGTAAATGATCGATCCCGGCATTCCAGGTATCAGCAACAAAAGTTTTATTCACGATGGTTGGATCGGGATTATTCACCGGCAGAAGTTTCAGGCCCAGCTCGGCGGACAGCTGGTCTCCGTGGTCGCCTTTGAATGCATAGGCCGACCCCGTAGCGAACGCCGCGCCATCGTATTCTTCCTGATAGGCGTTGCCGCCAAAGTGATCTTCTTTTTCAAGCAGTAGCCAATCCTTGCCGCGCAGGAAATACCCGGCGGAAAGTCCCGCGACGCCGCCTCCGACAATCACGATGTCAGCCTTGCGCGTGGCTTCGGGACGCTGGAATTGGTGGCCGTCGCGCACCTGGTGGCAGATTTCGAAATGCTCGCCTTCAACCCGCGGCGCCGTGGAAGATTTTTCATCTGGGACGGCGAGCAGGCTCGCGTCAATTGGGCAGCCGGCAGCCACCGATCCTGCGACTACGTATTTGATGAAATTGCGGCGTGAGTGCGACATGAGTCTCCCTATTCAATGAGCTTTTCGCTGCGCGCGAGTGCGCAACTGAAACCAGATCACAATCAAAATTACCGAAGCGGCAAAAATCAGTGTGGAGATGGCGTTTATTTCTGGGGTGATTCCGCGACGCAGGCGGCCCCAGATTTCCAGCGGTAAGGTATTGTCGCGGCCGATCAAGAAAAATGTCACTGCAATTTCATCCATGGAAAGAGTAAAGATCAGCAAGCCGGCGGCGATGAGAGAAAGCTTTAAGTTTGGCAAGGTCACGCGCCAGAAAGTTTGCAGTGGTGTCGCGCCAAGATCGAGCGAAGCTTCTTCCTGGGCGCGATCCATTTTTTGCAGCCCAGCAAAAAGTTCAGTAGTGGTTACGGAGATCAACGCCGTGCCATGACCGAGAAACACGGTGACCAGACTCAAGTGCGCGCCCGCGTACACCGCGAACATCAACAACGAAAGCCCAGTAATGATCCCCGGCAAAATCAGCGGCAGCAAAACCAGCCGCCGGAAAAGCGATTTGCCCGGAAAGCTGGCGCGATCCAGCGCGAGCGCGGCAAGCAAGCCCAACGTGAGCGAAAGCGCCACGCTGCATGCGGCGACGATCAGGCTGTTCAGCACCGAAGTCCAGATGGCCCCATCGCCAAAAAGCTGGCGGTACCAATCAAGCGTGAGGTGCCGTGGCGGAAAGCCACCCACCCCGTCGCGATTGAACGAATAAACGATGAGCACGATGATTGGTAGATAAATAAACGCGAACACTAGCCACGCATAAGCTGCAAGCAGTGGCGCCCGACGCGTTGCGGATGTACTGGAGCGCATAGTAACTGTCGTTGGCGTGCCACTCATCGAAAAGACCAGCGCTTCTCAAGGCGCTCAGTTAGAAATAACAGCGTCACGGTGATTAGTAGGATGCAAACCGAAATGGCCGCGCCCAGCGGCCAGTCATACGCCGCGCCGAAAAGGCTTTGCACGACGTTGGCGATCATCGTGCCGGAAGCGCCGCCAACAAGCAGTGGCGCGAGAAAATCCCCCAGCGAAAGCACGAACGCGAACGTCGCTCCAGCCAACAATCCCGGCAGCGAAAGCGGGAGTATCACCCGCAGAAATGTTTTCAGCGGGCTGGCGCCCAGGTCTTGCGAAGCTTCGACCGCCGGGCGCGGGATATGTTCCAGCGCAGCATAGATCGGCAGAAAAACAAATGGCGTGTAAATGTGCGTAAGCATCAGAATCACCGCGAAAGGGCTGTAAAGCAGGAAACCCACTGGGGCATTCGTGAGATGCAGATATTGCAGGAACTCGTTTAATACTCCATCGCTGCCAAGAATAGTTTTCCACGCGTAGCCCCGAACCAGATAGCTCACCCACAGCGGAACGATCACCAGCTGGTAGAGAATTTCTTTACGCGCCCCAGCGTGGAAAGAAAGATAGTAGGCCAGCGGATATCCAAGCAGCAGTGAGCAAAGCGTGACCGAAGCAGCAATGCTCATGCTGCGCAGCAGCACCTGCACATAAACGGGATTGGTCGCCAGCGTCCGGTAATTTTGCAGGTTCCAGTGGTGCACGATAAATCCATCGCGAACGACCCAGAAACTGTGCGCCAGCATCAACGCGTAGGGCAGCAAAAGAAATAGCCCGACCCACAGCAACGGGGGCAGGGAAACGAGCGATTTGTAAGCGCGCGAATACATTTTTATAAAGCGAATCGTGTTGCGTGAAAATGCCCGAAACGTGCTTCCGCCTATCTATTCCGAAACTGGTACCGCATCGTGAGCGAAAAAACTGAAATCCTGTTTGCCCGATGATGGGCCCCGCGGGGGAATCTTCACGCGCAACGTCTGGCCGCCGCAATCTATCTCCAGCAATTCGCTGGCTCCGCCATAGAGTTGCTGTTTGACGACCGCGGAGAAGCGCACTTCCGCCGCCGGTGTGTCGGTAACGGAATTTGCGACCGCGTCTGCGAGCCGAATGGCCTCAGGACGTAACGAAAAAACCGCCGCGCCATCCGATACGGCTGTGGGCCACCCTAAAGCGCCACAGGTCGCGACGCCGCCCCGAACCTCGGCGCGCAACAGATTTGCCTGCCCTATAAACTGAGCGGTGTACGCCGTTGCGGGATGCGAATAAATTTCGCGCGGTGAAGCGACTTGCTCGAGCGCGCCGTTGCGCAGCAACGCGATGCGATCCGAGAGCGCCATAGCTTCATCCTGATCGTGAGTGACGAAAAGAAAAGTGATGCCCACTTCACGCTGCAGCGATTTCAGTTCACTTTGCATTTCTTTTCGTAAATTGGCATCCAGCGCGGAAAGTGGCTCGTCCAGCAACAGCAATAGCGGCCGATTCACCAGCGCACGAGCCAGTGCGACGCGCTGTTGCTGTCCACCGCTAAGCGTTGCCGGCTGAGCCGAAGTAAAACTCTCCATCTTCACCATTCGCAACGCGTCAGTAACGCGCGTGTCAATTTCATTGGAAGGCGTATTCGTGACCCGCAATCCGTAAGCTACGTTGTCGCGCACATTCAAATGCGGAAAAAGCGCATATTGCTGAAACACCGTGTTCACGCGGCGTTTGTAAGGCGGCAAAGTATCCAGACGCGAACCGTTCATCCAAATCTCGCCGGAACTGGGCTGCTCAAATCCAGCAATCAATCGCAGCATAGTAGTTTTGCCGGAACCGCTCTCCCCCAGCAAAGTGATGAATTCACCCGCGGCAATGGTAAGAGAAATTCCTTTTAACACTTCGTGATTGCCGAACCGTTTCGCCACCGCCCGAACTTCCAGCAATGGCCGAGCCGCCCGCTCCTCTTCCAACGGCTGCGGAATCGCAGACCCCAGGCTCACTGCGCGGCCTTCACCTCATTCCAGATTTCGTTGTATTTGGAACGGCGGGGAACGTCTTGCCAGAAATAAATCCGCTGCATGTACGCATCCGGATCGTCGAGATGCAAAATTTTCTTTCCATCGGCAGTCAAAAACTGCGCTGCTTCAGGATTAGCGGGTGTGTAGTGCGTCACGTCGCTGACTTTTTTCTGCGTCTGCGCTTCCACCATATACGCAAGAAATTCCTGCGCCAGTTCTTTGTTGGAACTGGCCGCCGTAATCATCAGGTGATCGATCCATCCGGTAGTGTTTTCGCGCGGGATCGTTTCGCCAATCGGGAAGTTTAATTTGCGAAGTTCATTGGTCATCAGCGGCCAACCCATAGCGATCACCACCTCATGATTTTGAAAAAGGTTGGTAAGCTCGCCGCCGGTAGCCCACATTTTGCGAATGTTGGGTTTAAGCTCAATCAATTTTCCCTTCACGGTTTCGAGTTGCGCGTCACTCAAATTGTAGAGCTGGCTCGGACCGGGCTTGTCGTACCCAAGCACTTGCGCGGCCATATAAATAGTCGACAGTTCATCCCACACCGAGACTTTGCCGCGATATTTCGCATCCCACAAAATTCCCCAGGAGTCTGGTGCCTTCGCAAACGCCGTCGTGTCATATAGCAGCGGGTTCGGCCCCCATACAAACGGCACGCCATAAACCTGGCCGTTGAGCTTTACGATGTTCGAGTCGCGAAGCTTCGGCGAGAGCTGCGAGTACGCCGGAATTTTTGAAACGTCCAGCGGTGCAGCAAGCCCCGCGCGCACAATCGAAGCAGCAACATCACTCGATGGCGAAATCACGTCATAGTTGGAGGCGCTTCCACCGCGCAACTTGGCAACTAATTCATCGCTGGTCCCCATGTAGGAAGCAACCACCTTGCAGTGATGGCTTTCCTCGAACGCCCCAATGAACGATGGATCGGCATAACCTTCCCACACCAGCAGCGTGAGTGTCGGCTGCTTTGGCTTACACGCCGCGCAAGCGAGCGCGAACAATAACAAAACTGCAACCGCGCACCGCATCGCCAGTTGATCACGACTCCCAATTTGAAATGTTGTGCTGCGCAAAATTGTCCTGGAATTATTTGGCATCAGATTGATAAACGACCTGGCCGCCCACAATAGTGGCGCGAACTTTCGTCTCAGAAATTTTATGCGGATCGATTTCAAAAATATTCTGCGAAACGATAATCATATCCGCCAGCTTGTCTTTTTCTAGCGACCCTTCAGTCTTTTCCCGGCGGCCGGCAAACGCAGCGTCAAGCGTATAGCCTTCCACGGCCTGCGCGACGGTCAAACGCTGCGAAGGCACGAAGCCGCTCGCCGGCGTGCCTTCGCGAGTCTGCCGCGTCACCGCAGTTTGCAATCCGTACCACGGATTCAAGGTCACCACTGGCCAGTCGCTGCCAAATGCGTACCGCCCGCCCGCGTCCGCAATACTCTTCCACGACCACGCGCGTGACGCGCGATCCGGCCCAGCATTTCTAGCCCAAACATCCAATGTGTCCGTGTTGGGATAGGAATGCAGCGGCTGCATGCTGGCGATCACCCCCAGCTTGCCGAATCGCGGAATGTCCGCGGCAGTAACCGTCTCAATGTGTTCGATGCGTGGACGGCGATCGCTCGTATGGTTCACTTTTTCCGCTCGCTGGTAAGCATCAAGAGCGGTGCGCACCCCAAGCTCCCCAATCGCATGGGTAAAAAGCTGCAAGCCCCGCTTGTCCAGCTCCCCCACCGCGGAACTATATTTAGCCGGCTCCCAAAATAATTTGCCTTTCAACGATGGATCATCGCTGTAAGGCTCGATCATGGCCGCAGTGTGCGATTCGATGACCCCATCCACCATGAATTTCACGGCGTTGGTGTCAATCCACGCATCGTGATATTTCTTTCGCGCGTTCTCGATGGCATCCACATCCTGCGGCCGCATTTCCGGAGGGTCCATGAAATAGGCAATGTAGAAGCGCAGCGTCAAGTCTCCATGGCGGCGCAGTTCATCGTAGAGCTCGAGTTGCGGAAAATCGCCACCAGCGCTATGGACGCGTGTAAGGCCGTTTTCATTGGCCCATTTGATGCCGGCGCGCAGCGCAGCCAGTCTTTCAGCGCGAGTAACCTCGGGCACCGCTTTAGCGACAGCGTCTTGCGCGGCTTCTTTTAAAGCTCCGGTAGCTTCGTGTGTAGTTGGATCACGGACGATAACACCGTTGGGCGGATCGGGCGTGTCACGCGTTATTCCCGCGAGGGCCAACGCTTTGGAGTTTGCCCAATACGTATGGCCGTCGTAGCCTTCCAAGAAAACCGCTCGGTCCGGGAAAAGTTCATCGAGATATTTTTTGTCAGGCAGCGCCGCCGGGCCAAACATCGCGTAATCCCACCCACGCCCAAGCAGAAAATCGTTTCCAGGATGCTTGGCAGCGTAGTCGCGGAGACGCTGCTGAATCTCGGCAACATCTTTCGCACCCTCCAGATTTACGCGACCAAGGCTCAGCGAGCCGTCCATAAAGTGGATGTGGCAATCCACAAAGCCGGGCAGCACTAATTGCCCCGCGGCATCGATTACTTTCGTGTCATGGCCGCGAAATTTTCCGACGCTGGCGTCGTCGCCTACCGCGACAATTTTGTCTCCGCGAATCGCCAGAGCTTGTGCCCACGGCTGCTTCGAATCCAGCGTATAGATGCGCCCGTGAAGCACCACTATGTCCGCGGCAGTTTGAGAGTTCTGCGCCCTGGCGGACCCAACCGCCAACAAAATAACGCAAAGAATCACCACTACGAAGTGAGTTCGGCGCGCAGTCATCAACAATTAACTCTCCCTGAAATTAAAATGTGGGCGGCGTATTGATCCACAACAGCCACGTTTCGCTGCGCCCCGGATTTTTCCAGCGATGTGGCGTGGAACTCTCAAAGTAAAGACTGTCGCCCGGCTTCAAGCGGTAATGTTCACCGCTATTTAGCCAGATTTCAAAATCACCGCGAAGCACGTGCAGAAATTCTTCGCCTTCGTGCGCGTAAGATTCGCCGCTGCCGCCGCCCGGTCGCACCCGAAACAGATGCGGCTCCATGGCGGTATGCCCCCAGGCTAGCAGCTCCATGCGAACGCCCGGGGTGGTTTCCAGAATTTTGCGTTGCGCCGGGCGAACCAGGCGCGGATTTTCTTCCGCCGCTTCGAAAAACGAAAGAATGTTGGTGCGGTAGAATCGCGCAATGCGCCGCAACGTAGCAATCGAGGAGCGCATCTGGCCACGCTCCAGCGCACTCAGAAATCCCACCGAGACTCCCGTCGCGCGTGCTACCTGCGCCAGCGAAAGGCCGCGACGCATCCGCAAACGTCGAAAACGTTGACCCGGCACGCGCGGAGCGTCCGGAGGAGCCATCACTACACCCTGCCGCTTTAACACATGCACAATCGCTGCGGGGTTCAATCCCCGCTCCCGCCGCAAAAAAATTGCCCGGCGCAGCATGCGCACGTCGGATTCGTCGTATTCCCGGTAGTCGCTTTCACTACGGCGTGGAACGATCAGGCCCAGGGCTTCCCACGCGCGTAGCGCCGAAGAAGAAATTCCCACGCGCCGCGCCACCTCACTGATACGTAGCGGACGCGCGACGACGCGTTTTAGCGATTTGCCCGATAAATTATTTCTGCTTGACACCGGTCCCGACCTTCACTAAGTTTGCAGGATTATAGTAAGGTTTCGGGAACACAGCAACCTCGAAGAATCGCGCAAGTGAATTGAAATTTTCGCGTCCAGAAAAACAGGGGTGAGTGAACTATGTCCCAGGACTTAGTTTTGGTTTTACGTTCAGCCTTCCGTCTAGGAGTGCTTTCGCTTTTACTAACCATGCTATGCGCCGCTCCGCACGCAGGAGCGCAAAGCACCGGCGGCCGCATCCGCGGCACGGTGGCGGACTCTAGCGGAGCGTCGATCACAGGTGCGAAACTGACGGTCACCAACCAGGTGAACGGTTTGCAACGGGACACGGAAACGGGAAGCAATGGGGAATACATCATCCTGGAAGTACCGGTAGGGACGTATGACATTGCGCTGAGTCAGACGGGATTCAAGAGATACCTGCGTAAGGACGTCGCCGTGAATTTGAACGAGATTGTCACTGTGGACATCGTCCTGCAGGTGGGGGGCGCGACGGAAGTTGTCGAAGTCTCAGGAGCGTCGCCGCTCGTGGACACAACGTCAACGCAGCTGGGTGCGGTTGTCGGGGAAAGAGCGGTCAGTGAGTTGCCGCTGGCGCAGCGCGACACCTATCAATTGCTGCAGTTGCAGCCAGGTGTGCAGTCACAGCTCGGCGTGGACAACTTGTACGGAAGTGATCGCGCCGGCGTGGTGAGCGTGAACGGCGGCAGGGGCCGCGACAACAATTTCACTGTAAACGGCGGCGACGGAAACGACCAGTTTGCGAACCTGCCCGCCATTGAGCCTTCCCCGGACAGCATTGCGGAGTTTCGGGTATTGACCAATACGTTTGACGCCGAATACGGCCGTAACTCGGGCGCGGTGGTAAACGTAGTAACGAAGTCTGGAACGAACGAGTTGCACGGCAACTTGTACGAATTTTTCCGCAACAAGGATCTGAACGCAAAAGGGTTCTTCGATTTCGAAAAACTGGATTATTTGCAAAATCAGTTTGGCGCGACCTTGGGCGGACCGATCAAGAAGGACAAGACTTTTTTCTTCGTGACCTATGAGGGCGACCGTCTGCGCAAAGGCACATCTTCGGACACTGTGGCGGTTCCCACGGCGGATGAGAGGGGAGGGAATTTTGGGGCTACGCCGTTCCAGGGCGGAGTGACAACCGATTTCTTCGCCCAGGCCTTGAATAGCCGGTGCGCTTTGAACATTCCTATGCCTTCCACCCAGCCAGGTGGGATTGTTCCGTATTCGACGATATTCCCCAATAGCGTTATCCCAACCCAGTGCATGGATCAGACCGCGCTCGACCTGTTAATCAAATACGTGCCGCAGGCGAACCGTCCGGACGGCACCTTTCAAGCAGGACCTTTAGGGCATGAAAGAAGCAACCAGTTCACCGTGAAGATAGACCACGAACTGACGAAGAACCAGCATCTCTCCGGCTACTACTACTTCACACAGCATTACCTGGCCAAGCCTTTTGCTCGTTTCCAGGCTGGAGGGGCGACACTGCCGGGATTTGGTGACTTGACCGACGAGCGAATTCAGCAACTGAACATTAGTCATACCTGGACGATTGGCTCAACTTCCGTAAATGAGGCCCGCTTTACGTTTTTCCGCGAGGGACAGGGCACCTTCTTGCATCCGCAGCATACCGCCCTTGTACAGGATTCTTGCACCACAGTTCCAGCCGCGCAGTGTTTTGCCGATCCCACCAATCCAAATCTTGGAATTCACCCGAATCTCGGCGCAACCCGCGAAGGCGTTCCGTATGTCAATATCGCTGGTGGATTTTCAATTGGGAACAATTTCGAAGGCGAGCTGCCGCAAAGAGGCAACACTTATCAGTTCTCGGACAGTTTTGGCAAAGTCATCGGAAATCACAGTTTGAAATTCGGCGGCGACTTCCGCTCACAGCAGTTTGATCAGCGCTTGTACTTCAACATCAATGGCTCTTACTACCTCTACGGAGGCGGCCCGAACGACACGGTATCAGACAACCTTTTCGCTGACTATCTCCTGGGCCTCAATGATAATTACATTGAGGGATCCGCGCAGGATGAACTGATCCGTTCCAAGTCCGTCTATCTTTTTGCTCAGGACAGCTGGAAGCTGAAGTCCAATTTAACGCTGAACTTCGGACTTCGCTGGGAGTTGAATACGCCCCTAGCGGACATTGGAAGGAAGGTCCAGACCTACCGCCCGGGACAAAACACCACCATCTACCCGTGCCAAATTGGACCAAACGATCCGCTGTTCGCGACCTTTGGGAACGACTGCTCTTCAGCCGGTGTGGTTCCCACAGGACTCGTTGTAGCCGGCGACCGCGGCGTTCCCACAGGCCTTACGTCCACATATTACAAGTCATTTGCTCCCCGCATCGGTTTGGCTTGGAGCCCCAGCGCAAAAGAGGGGGTCATGGGACGTCTGTTCGGAGGGCCCGGGCGGACGAGCATCCGAGCGGGATTCGGCATTTTCTACAATCCGATTGAACAGTTGGTGATGGAGCAGTTCAGCGCCGAGCCGCCATTCGGTGGCAGCTCCAGCATTTACAACACCATGTTCAATTTGCCGTTCCAATATCAAGACGGAACGACCGCGCCGAATCCTTTTAACGGAATTTTGAACCCGCCGCGGGGCCAGCCCGTTGACTGGGCGATGTTCCGGCCAATTCTTCTCTACGGACAAGCCGCTCCCCATATGCGTTCGCAATATGCGGAGCAGTACAACCTGACCATCCAGCGCGAACTGGCGAAGGATCTTATGTTCCAGATTGCCTACGTGGGTCGCCAGGGACACAGACTTCTGGCCACCCAGGAAATTAACCCTGGTAGTCCGCAAACCTGTCTCGACCTCAACTCCATTCTGGGTGACGGAACTTGCGGCCAGTACGGCGCCGACAGTTCCTATTTTATCGACCCAGGAACGGTCCTTGCTGCCGATCTACATCTGCCGTACGGCCCAACCAAGGTGCTTCCTGCAGGAACGACGGTTGGACCAAACGGCATCACGCTCGTCGGTCTTCGGCCGTTTTCCTCTCCTAATTGCGATCCCACAACTGGCATCGGCTGCCCGGCGGACGGACTCCCCGTTTTCTCCAACATCTTCCAGCAAGGGACAATTTCAAGCTCCTCCTACAACGCTTTGCAGCTCAGCCTGGAAAAGCGTTTCTCTCACGGATTGCAGTTCACCGCGGCTTACACCTACGGCAAATCGCTCGACTATGCTTCGACGTTTGAAAGCCTGATCAATCCGTTCAATCCGCGGATCGGACGCGCTCCATCCCTCTTCGATGCCCGCCACCGGTTCGTCTTCAGCTATTATTGGGATCTTCCGGTTCCGAAATATGAAGGTTTTGCGGGGAAGGTACTGAACGGATGGTCTCTTTCCGGAACGACGACCGCCCAAACCGGTTTTCCGATCCGCATCACGCAGCAAGACGACAACGAGCTCTATTCCAGTTTCGACTTCGAAACTTCAGGCCAGCCAAATCTGCTTGCACCGTTCAAGAAACTCAATCCGCGCAACGCTGGGAATCTAGGTTTCGATCCGAGTTCATTCAGTACCGGGTGTATTGATCCGGCGGATCCCAATAACCTCATCGACAATCCCCTTTGCTCGAATGAGCCGAGCGGCGTTGTGCTTGGCACTATTGGCAACGCGCCGCGCACGATTTGCTGCGGCCCGGGTGTCTTTCAGACCGATATCGGAATATTTAAGAACACCAATATTGGCGAACGCTATCGCGTACAGTTCCGCGGCGAACTGTTCAACGTTTTCAACTACGCGCAATTCTATCAGCCGGATGGAAACGTAACGGATGGCTCGGATTTTGGGCGAGTGAAGCGCGCTCGCGATCCGCGCCTGGTGCAGTTCGCATTGAAGTTCTACTTCTAGCACTAGCGCGCAGAAACAAGAAGGATCGGTGACCGCGGCTCGAATGGGTCGCGCTTCCTCGCGTCTGAAGAAAGATTTTCTTACACTGACTGCAGGGAACAGACCTGTTGGCGGCAGAAATGCCGCCAGGTTCGGAGAATGTATGTCGGAAAAAATGCACGAAGCACTGAAGAAAGAAATCGCTACCTACGAAAAGCGTACGCCTAAATCCGCGGAAGCCCACAAACGCGCTCTGCAACGCATCCCCCTCGGAGTAGCCAGCAATTACCGCGCCTACGATCCCTATCCTATTTTCGTGAAGAGAGGTGAAGGCAGTAAGTTGTGGGACCTCGATGGCAATGAATACATCGACCATAATTTGTGTTTTGGCGCGTTAATGGCCGGGCACTGCCATCCCGCGGTGGTGAAGGCCATCGAAGGCGCGCTGCACATCGGCACGACTTTTGGCATGCCGCACGATATGGAATGGGAGCTGGCGGAAGAAATTTGCGCACGCTACCCCGTAGAGATGGTGCGCTTCGGCTCCAGCGGCACGGAAGTTACCATGCACGCTTGCCGCATGGCCCGCGCAGCCACCAAGCGCGACAAAATTTTAAAATTTGAAGGCGCCTATCACGGCTTGCATGACACCGCGCTCGTCAGTGTCAAACCCAAAGCGGAAGAATACGGCGATCCTAACGCTCCGACCTCGGTACCCGGCGGCCTAGGTGTTCCCAAAGCCTCCGTCGACAACGTGACGATCGCGGCCTTCAATAATCTGGCCAGCGTGGAAAACCGCTTTAAACAATTTCCCGGCCAGATCGCCGCGATTGTTCTCGAGCCCATTTTGATGAACGTGGGATTGTGCATGCCGCAGCCTGGATTTTTGCAGGGCTTGCGCGATATCGCTACGAAAAATGGCTCACTGCTGATTTTTGACGAAGTAAAAACCGGCGCCAAACTGGCCTGGGGCGGCGCCTCGGAGTTTTTCGGCGTGAAGCCGGACATGATCTGCCTCGCAAAATCCATTGGCGGTGGCGCGCCACTGGGCGCGTTCGGAGCCAGCCGCGCGGTGATGGATCTGATTTCGCAGCACAAAGTTTTTCATGGCGGCACCTACAACACCAATCGCATCTCCATGGCTGCCGGGCTAGCAACTTTTCGCGAAGTTTTGACTCGCGAAAATTACGCGCATGTCGGCAAGCTCAGTAAAAAACTCACTGAGGGCTATCGCAAAACCGTGGCAAAAGTGGGTTTGCAGGCCTACGTAGTTAGCGCTGGCGTAAACGGCGCGTTGATGCTGTACCCGCAGGAAATTCGCAATTATCGTGACTGGACGGCCATTGATGTCGATCTGTGGCGCCACTATTGGTTTGCGATGGTAAATCGCGGCGTGCTCGCCCAGCCTTACTGGTGGGACGAGCAGTGGACCATCTCGGTGCAACACACCGAAGCGGACATCGACAAGCATGTTGCGGTGTTTGAAGAAATTGCGCCGGCGCTGGCTCACGCGCAGCAAGAGCGCGGTGTCGCCTTTGTGGGCGCAGCCGGGCATTGACCAAAAATTTGCGAGTGATTCTGGCCGGCGAGCGAACCGCAGGCACGCTGCCGCTTAGCTCACCATCATCAAACCTGGGGAAATTATGTCCACCGAAGTCAGCGTGCCGCTTGTCAATGCGCGTGAAACCGGCGCGCCACATTTGCGGCGTGTTTTAGGCCGCTGGGACCTCGTCCTTCTTTTTGTCGTCGCCGTCTTCAACCTGAACGTCGTTCCTTCCATCGCCGCCAACGGCGGAGTCACCGTGTGGCTATGGCTGATTTCGCTGCTGCTTTTTTTCTGGCCGCAGGGAATCGCGGTGATTGAGCTGGCGCACCGTTTTCCCGGCGAAGGCGGCGTTTATTTATGGGCCAAGGAAGTTTTTGGTGACTTCCATGGTTTTCTCTCAGGCTGGTGCTACTGGACGAACAACATGATGTATGTGCCTACCGTGATGCTGTATTTCGTGGGTGTGTCGGTGTACGCGCTTGGCGCCGGGCACGAGTCACTGGCCGACAGTAGAATGTTCGCGCTGACCGCTTCCTTGCTGCTGCTGATTATTTTGGTGGTGATGAATATCAGGGGCCTGGGAGTCGGAAAGTGGATCAATAATTTTGGCGCCATCGGCACCGGTATTGCCGCCGCGGTATTGATTGGATTGGGCGTCATCGTTTGGCTGCGATTTGGAACTACGGTTACCTCCGCTGATTTTGCGATTCCCGCGAATCCGCGATTCGTGCTCAATTCCTTTGGCGTAATTTGTTTTGGCCTGGTGGGACTCGAGCTTGCTTCCGTGATGGGCGACGAAATTGAGAATCCGCAAAAGACTTTGCCCGGCGCGGTGGCCTGGGGCGGAATTCTTTCCGGCCTTCTCTATATCGGCGCGACGCTGACGCTGCTGATCGCCGTGAGCAAAGAAAACATCAGTGTGTTGCAGGGAATTGTGCAGGCCGTAAGGCACATGGCCGGGCGCGTGGGCGTGCCCTGGATCGTTGCGCCGTTCGCATTTATGTTGAGCATTTCGATTGCGGGCATTGGATCCGCGTGGCTGGGCGGCTCCGCCAGGATTCCCTTCGTCGCGGGGCTGGATTCCTACATGCCCGCCTGGCTGGGGAAGGTTCATCCCCAATATGCCACCCCCTACGCCGCGCTGATCGTGCATGCCTCGGTGTCGATGATTTTGGTGATTCTTAATTTCAGTTTCACTGGCGCGGGAGTGCAGGAAACTTTTCAAAAACTTTTGTCCCTCGCGGTTGTGCTGCAACTTGTGCCCTTCCTTTACATGTTTGCGGCGCTGCTGAAAATGGCGTCGCAAACGCCATTCGTACGCGGGCGCTACAGCCGCATGACGCTGCTGCTCGCGGGTGCCAGCGGCTTGCTCACCACTACCGTTGGTATCGCGCTTGCGTTTTTTCCTGCGCAGCAGATTACTTCGCTGCGTTCCTACGAACTGTGGATGTTTGGCGGGACGCTGTTTTTCATCGGCCTGGCAGCTTTTTTCTTTTTTGTGTATGGACGGCGCAAGACGGCGCGAAAACTTGCGGCCATGGCTCCTGGTATTTAATGACGTGCTCCCGTACCAGTGCGGGCGCGCTTTCGCTTGATGCTTTTGTCTTTGATGATTGCAGATGACAGTACACGGATTTGGAGGCGGTTATGCCAGGCACGGTCAAGGCTGAAGTCCGAACATATAAGAATTTTGTGAATGGAGAATGGCTTCCTGCCGCTTCCGGCGAAACTTTTCCGGTCTACGATCCCTCCACGGAAGAAGTCATCGCCCAGGTGCCCTCCTCGAACGCTGCGGATGTGGATCGCGCGGTAAAAGCTGCGCGCGCCGCGTTTGATTCTGGTCCGTGGGGCCAGACCAATGCCGCTGAGCGTGGCCGCATTTTATTCAAGCTCGCGGAAAAGATCCGGCAGAACACCGCCATGCTTGCGGAACTGGAATCGCGCAACTCCGGCAAGCCCATTGTCGAAGCTGAATTCGACATCGCGGATGTGGCCACCTGCTTTGAATATTACGGAGGCCTCGCGAACAAAGTAATGGGCCACGTGAATCCCGTGCCCGCCAACGCGCTTAGCTTTACCTTGCGCGAACCCGTTGGCGTTGCCGGGCAAATCATTCCCTGGAATTTTCCGCTGTTGATGGCTGCGTGGAAGCTAGCTCCCGCGCTCGCGGCGGGCTGCACGTGCGTGCTCAAGCCCGCGGAACAAACTCCCCTCACCGCGCTTGAATTTGCAAATTGGTTCGAAGAAGTCGGCTTGCCGCCGGGTGTCGTCAATATCGTGAATGGCTTTGGCGAGACATGCGGCGCGGCGCTCGTCGCACATCCCGGTGTGGATAAGATCGCCTTCACCGGCAGCGCGGCGGTCGGCAAACTGATCGTCAAGAGCGCCGCGGAAACCTTGAAGCGTGTAACGCTGGAGCTTGGCGGCAAGTCGCCAAACATTTTCTTCGAGGGCGCCGATTGGGAAGCCGCCGTGGACGGCGCGCTCTTCGGCGTGTTTATCAATCAAGGCGAAGTCTGCTCGGCAGGCAGCCGCATCCTGGTCGAAAAGAAAATGTATTCCAAATTTGTCGAAGCCATGACGGAAAAAGCGAAACGCATCCAGCTCGGCGCGCCTCTCGAGCGTGCCACAAAAATGGGTCCGCTGGTCAGCAAGGAACAATTCGATCGCGTCAGCTCTTATCTTGAAATTGGCAAGAAAGAAGCCAAGTTAGCCATCGGCGGCGGCCGCCCAAAGCAATTTGGAAAAGGTTACTACGTCGAGCCAACCATTTTTTACGATGTCGATAACAATGCGCGAATTTCCCGCGAGGAAATTTTTGGTCCGGTGGCTTCGGTAATTCCTTTCGATGATGAAGCCGGAGCCATCCGCATTGCCAACGATACGCCGTACGGATTGGCCGCCGCGGTTTGGACGCGCGATATTTACAAAGCTTTTCGTGTGGTGAAAGCCGTCCGCGCCGGAATTGTCTGGGTCAATCACATGCAGCCCACTTACGTGGAAGCCCCGTGGGGCGGCTATAAACAATCCGGATTCGGCCGCGAGTTGGGACCCTGGGGTCTGGAAGAATATCTCGAAACCAAGCAGGTGTTCGTCAATCTCGATGAAACGCCCATCGCCTGGTATTAGCTTCAAAGGAAAAAGAAATATGAGCTCCATTCAGCTTCGAACGGAAATTCCCGGGCCGCGTTCACGCGCGTTGATGGCGCGCCGTGAAGCGGCGATTCCGCGCGGACCTTATCATGCAACGCCCATTTTTGCCGCCAAAGCAGAGGGCGCCATTCTGGAAGACGTGGACGGCAACCGCTTCATCGACTTCGCCGGCGGCATCGGTTGCGCAAACATGGGACATCGCAGCGCTCCGGTCATGGCCGCGATTCGCGAGCAGATCGAAAAATATCTGCATTTGTGCTTCAGCGTGACCCCCTATGAGCCCTACGTTGCGGTCGCGGAAAAGCTGAATGCGCTGGCGCCGGGAAAATTCGCGAAAAAAACATTTATCGTGAACACTGGCGCGGAAGCGGTGGAAAATTCCATCAAGATTGCACGCGCCTACACCAAGCGCCCTGCGGTGATCTGTTTCAACGATGCCTTTCACGGGCGCACGCTGCTGGCCATGTCGTTAACCAGTAAAACGGATCCCTACAAATCGGGATTCGCGCCATTCGTGAACGATATTTATCGCATTCCATACGCGTACTGCTACCGCTGTTCGTACAACCTGACTTATCCGTCATGCAAAATGGCCTGCGCGCATGCGCTCGAAGATGCCTTCAAACGCCTTGTGCCTGCTGAGTCAGTTGCAGCCGTAATCGTTGAGCCAGTTCTGGGCGAAGGCGGCTTCGTCACTCCACCCGAAGAATTTTTCGGCATCATTCAGGAGATCTGCCGCAAACACGGCATCGTTTTCATCGCCGATGAAGTGCAATCGGGCATCGGTCGCACCGGAAAATTCTTTGCCGTTGAACACTATGCCGTCGAGCCCGACCTGATCGTCACCGCGAAATCGCTCGGCGGAGGTTTGCCTATCGCGGCGGTTACCGGCCGCGCGGAAATTATGGACGCACCTGGTATCGGCGGGCTAGGCAGCACTTTCGCGGGCAATCCGGCGTCGTGTGCAGCTGCACTGGCGGCCATCGAAATGATGCAAAGCAGCGAGTTGCTGCAGCGTTCCATCGCGATCGGCAAAACATTTGAGGCGCGTGCAAGCCAGTGGCAAAAAAAATGGCCGCTCGTCGGCGAAATTCGCGGCATCGGTGGAATGTGCGCCATCGAACTGGTGCGCAACCGTGAAACGCGTGAACCCGCGGACGCCGAGACCAAAGAGATCGCGCATTATTGCTACGAACACGGCCTCATTACCATCACCGCCGGCACCTACAACAACGTCATGCGGATCTTGGTGCCGCTGCCCATTACCGACGAGCAGCTCAATGAAGGTCTGGAGGTGATGGAGGCGGCTTTAGCCGCTGTGTCGGATCGCGCCCCCGCGCTGTCCCACGCCTAGCGGTACATGAAAAACCGTCGCGCAATTCGCGGCTGTCCGCGGCTAACAGCTATTTGTTGATGTCCTCTTTGTTCTCCAGGCGCTTCAGCATCGGCTGCAAGAATGTCTTGTTCTGATCCGGCGCGGCCGCAATCGACAGTTTCATTTCCTTCACGGCTACGTCGAAGTTTCCAGAAGCGGAAGCGACGCGCGCCGTGCCAAGATGCGAGATCCAATGATCGGGAAACTGCTTGGCATCCCGCCGATAGAGTTCGAACGCTTTATCCTGTTGTTTCTGCCGCTGCAATCCACGCGCGTAAACGTATAACTGGACGGCGTTGGCTTTGTCGAGCGCCAGCGAGAGTGTCGCCGCGGCTTCCTGCTTTTTACCAGTGGTGTCCAGAATGCGCGATTTCGTCTCCAAATTGTCGAAGCGCTCCTCATTTTGGATGGAAGTGTCTTCCCACTTCAGCGCTTCGTCCAGTTTATAGTTGTTGTCCAGATTCCAGTTCGCGGCTTCATCGTAACCCGCCCAGGTAAACCCGCCGGTATTGCGCAACTGGTTCGCGATGCTGTGCTCGACAATCGCGTTGGTATCCACTTTGGTGTGGAAGGGAACGGCAACTTTGCCCCAGCGCAGCGTCGCCGTTGCCGAATCGAGTTTCATGTCATCGAAGGTGTACGCCAGCGAATCGCGATTTTCAGCGGCAACGGGTTTTACATTAACGCGCAGAGCATCTTCTTTTTTGTCATAGCTGAAGCTGCCCCACGAAGTGGAATTCTTCGAAAATATAATGGTCCACTCGTCGGCGTTGGGAATCATGTGCAGCCCGTAAGTTCCTGCGGCCAGTGGATGACCCTCAACGCTAACGTCATCGGTAAAAGAAATCGTAGTATTTTCGTTCGCGCCGGCGCGCCACACCTCTCCGTAAGGCACGGTTTTTCCGAAAAGGTCGCGTCCGCCAGCCAATGGCGCGTGATAAATGATCGTGATATCGGTGAGGCCCACGCGCTGCGTTATCTGCGCTCGTTGGCTGAGCCTGGGAAGATTTAATTCCGTAGCCTGGCTTCCATTTTTAAATTGCGCGTGCACCGGTTGCGCTACGGCCGCCATAGTAAGCAACACAACAACAATCAGCCCGCAGAAAGTACGCATAAAGGCTCCTTTTCAGTGTCGAAACATTCCTACGCATTTCGTCATACTCGGTAAAAGGCTTGGAAGGACGCGCAGAAATGCCGCTGTCCACTTGATTGGCATAGACGCACAGGGGGAAAAATCGTAAGCACAAGGGCAGGGAATCGCTCGCCTAGCTCCTTTTTACCGCACCACGATTTTACAATTCTTACAACTCCGCGTTTGGCAGAGCGAATACGCCCGTTCCTCGACATGCGGAGCATTTTACTAAAGCGACGTAGTTACTTGATCCACACCGTTTTTATATTTGTAAATTCGCGAATACCGTTGATGCTCAACTCCCGCCCGTGCCCTGAACGCTTCACTCCGCCGAACGGAACGCGAGGATCGGATGCCACCATCTGGTTGATAAATACCATTCCGGCTTCCAACTCTTTGATGAACAAATCGCGCTCCCGATCATCATTGGTCCACGCGCTGGCTCCCAGTCCGTAACGGTGGTCGTTGGCCACGCGCACGGCGTCTTGGGCGTTTTTCACCCGAAATAAAGAAGCGACCGGCCCAAACAATTCTTCGCTGGCCGCCGGCGAATTGTTGGGAACGTTGGTGAGCACCGTCGGCGGATAAAAATAACCCGGCCCCCCGTTTGGTTTTCCTCCAGTTAAAACTCTCGCGCCCGCGTCGATGGATTTTTGCACATCGGCTTGTAGCGATTCCACTGCTCCGGCCGTGGCCAGCGGGCCCACGTCGGTTTTTGCATCCATCGGATCGCCAACCTTCAACGATTCCATTTGGCTGACAAAGGCGTGCTCAAACTTGTCGGCGATTTCGTCGGCGATGATGAAACGCTTCGCGGCGATACAGGATTGCCCGTTATTTCCCACTCGGGCTTTCACCGCGGTAGCCACCGCGTCATCCAGATTCGCGCTGGGCATTACGATGAAAGGATCGCTGCCACCCAGCTCCAGCACAACTTTCTTGATGCGCTTGGCCGCGGACACCCCTACTTGCTTGCCAGCCTCCTCGCTGCCCGTAAGTGTGGCGGCCTGAATGCGCGGATCATTTAAAATTCCATCCACTTCTTTCACACCGATCAACAAGGTCTGAAAAGCGCCCTCTGGAAATCCAGCGCGCAACACGATCTCTTCAATTTTCAGCGCGCATTGTGGAACGTTGGAAGCGTGCTTGAGCACGCCAACATTTCCGGCCATCAAGCCCGGCGCGATAAAACGAAAAACCTGCCAGAAAGGATAATTCCATGGCATCACCACCAAAATCGGACCAAGCGGCTGGTAATGCACGTAGCTTCGGCTGGCGGTGGTCTCGATCACCTCGTCAGCCATAAAACGTTCCGCGTTTTCGGCGTAATAGCGGCAGCCCCACGCCGATTTCACCGCTTCGTCCACTGCGGAACGATAGGTCTTGCCCATTTCCAGCGTCATCAGTTTACCGAGCGATTCTTTTTCGTTCTCTAGAATTTCCGCGGCCTTAGTCATCATCCGCGCGCGTTCAGCAAAACTAGTCTTGCGAAATGTCTCAAAAGTCTTCGCCGCCAGGGTCAACTTCGCTTCGATCTGCGTAGCCGTGAGTGGCTCGAACGTTTTTAAGACTTCTCCCGTTGCGGGATTAATAGACGCGATTGCCATGTTGACTGGGCCTCCGGGGGCTGGAACGGTATGTGCGCTTTGGCTTCGTTGTAAGTCGTGCTTATAAATTATATGTGTTCTGGAAAAAAAATGCTGGCGCCCAGCTTTCGCCTCAAAAACCTTTGCAGGCGGGCATTTTGCGATAACGGAAGCGAGCGGACCGGAGTTGTTCCTACCCGTACGAGGCGACACAAATAGGGAATTCACCGGATTGGGCTGCCGCTATTTCAAATTAAAGTAAGGATTGTTCCACGGGCTACGGGCAACGCATGAACTCAGAACCGCAAGGTGCCTTATCCAACTCAGAATGTTGAAAGCCTTCGCTGTACTTACCTTCGCGAACCGCTCGCGAACGACGGCCCGAAACGGTGCCGCAATAAGTTTCTGCGGTATTTTCCTCAAGGTTTCGCGGATCAGAAATATATCGATTGGGAGCGCGGTTACAAATGGACGGCGCACCAACGCTGGCAGGAAATACTTAGCCAGGAGGAGCACCGGGCGCTGATTCAATGTTTCTTGTGGGTGCAGGGCTCCGACAAGTATCCCAGCTAAACGGCGCCAGACCTCGTGACCAATCTTGCCACCTTCCGTATCAAAGTACCTGGCTCAATGGCACGGTCACCGAACCTACCGATCCCGAGCCTTCATCACGCATCAGTACGCGAATCTCCGTCGAGCTGGGATCAATCGTGAGCCGGCGCTGCAACACCAACCCGGACTTGGAGAGCGATTCGAATTCCTGCTGAGTGAACTTTACGTCCACGTGCTGTTTCTCCGCCGCCAGGATCTTCCCGTTGGCATCCTTTTGCAGAAAAACCAGATCCAGGCCGCCCGCGACATGGTCTTCATTTTCATGCAAAAGAAGCTGTTTTAGATTAACTCCCAGTCGCAGCTGCAACACGTGTGCCGACGCAGGCGGCAAAGTTTTACAAAACACCGTGATGCCCAGATCGCTGGCGTCCAGAGCGCTGATAGCGGCATCGTGCAAATCCGCGTTCACCACTTTTTCGCGTTCGCTCTTTTCAGGCAGCGCGAAATAGCCGCGCCGGTAGCGTAGATACGCTCCTTGCACCGCCAGATGAATACTGATGTCGCGAAATTTCCCATCCCACTTTCCATGATCGGGATAAAAACCCAGCGTGTAAGTGTAGCGGCCGTCTTCAAACGCCGAACCAAGTGCGCCGGC
>Ga0193729_1000304_pt1 | contig 25104 bp, 24 predicted proteins | sample U1c2metaG_FD_143036 | JGI IMG/M metagenome (GOLD analysis project Ga0193729, IMG submission 143036) | Soil microbial communities from a riparian zone of the East river system, Colorado, United States - U1c2 | ecosystem: Environmental > Terrestrial > Soil > Riparian zone | place: USA: East River...
CGTGCTGATGATGTCCAGCCTGACCGAGCGCAGTTTGGAGCGGGCGATAAAAGGCTTGTTCGATCGCGATGACGATCTTTGCGCAAATGCGATCGCCGACGACGAAGAGATCGACCAACTGGAGATACAGATCGACAAAGATGGCGTGGCAATTTTGCTGCGGTTTCAGCCCGTGGCTTCCGATTTGAGGCGAGTCGTTGCCGCAATGAAACTCTCATCGAATCTGGAGCGCATGGCCGATATGGCGACTACGATTGCGCGACGCGCGCGGAAATTGAATCAACATCCGCCGTTGCCCGAAGTCGAATTAATCAAACCGCTGTATGAGCAAGCCATGTCGATGTTTAAGGACAGCATTGATGCCTTCGTGCGCGAAGATGTCGATCTGGGCCGCGCGGTCGTTACGCGCGACGAAAAACTGGACGAACTAAACCATGAAGCCAGTCGCAAATTGATCGAGCGCATGGCGAACGACCGGGAACAGTTGCGGGGCTACTTGAACCTGATTTTTATTGGCCGCTGCCTCGAACGCGTGGGCGATCATGCCACCAACATTGCCGAGGATGCCGTTTACGCCGCCGCAGCGGAAGACATCAGGCATCAGACTGTCGCGGCCTCCGTCTGAACGAGGGGCGTTGCGTATGCGCAGTTGATTGTCGATGTTGAAAGATGCCGGAAGCCACTGCTGCTCGAACCGAAGAGGAAAACAGCGCGGTTGCAGCTCCGCAAGTCGTACAAACTGCGCATGAGCGTTTTGGCGACCCGAAAAATTTCATCAACCGCGAGCTGAGCTGGCTCGAGTTCAACCGCCGCGTTCTCGAAGAAGCGCAAGATGAGAGGCAACCGCTCATCGAGCGCGTCAAGTTTCTCACGATTGTCAGCTCGAATTTGGACGAGTTTTTTGAAATCCGGGTCGCCGGGATCAAACAGCAGATCGAGAGCGAGACGAGTGACGTTGGTCCTGACGGGTTGAGCCCCACAGAGGTATTCGATCGGATCCAGAAAACAGTGCGCCAACTGGTGGCGACCCAATGTGCACTTTGGAAGCACGAGTTGCAGCCGGAGCTGGCGAACAAAGGGATCTACGTCCGCGAAATCGGGGAGTTACCTGCGAAACGAGCAGCGTGGGCGCATCGTTATTTTCAACAGGAAGTTTTTCCAATGCTGACGCCGCTGGCAGTGGACGCCAGTCATCCGTTCCCGCATCTGTTGAACCGCAGTCACAATTTACTCGTCCGCGCAAAGGCCGGGCGTCGTGGCGAGCCGCTGCATGCGATCGTGCAGGTGCCGCGGGTGGTGCCGCGATTGATCCTGATGCCTCGGGGCAAAGGCGTGGACGAACCGTGGGAGTATATCTATCTCGCCTCACTCATTAAACAGCATATCGGCGAATTGTTTCCAGGTTTGATCTTGGACGAGGTGCACGCGTTTCGAGTCACGCGTAACAGCGACCTCTACATCGACGATGAGGAAGCGGAAAATCTTTTGCGCACAATTGAACAGGAACTGCGGCGCTCGAGCCGCGGCGATGCTGTCCGCCTCGAAGTTGAAGCCGATTGTCCAAAGGATTTTCTCGAATTGCTGTTGCGGTTTTTTGAGCTGACAGAGGCCGACGCTTACAAACTCGACGGCCCGCTTTCCATGACGCATCTCATGCCGCTCGTGACGAATGATGCATTTGCCAAGCTCAAGGACCGCCCATTCCAGCCGGCGCGCGATCCGGCCCTGCCCCCGCATGTAGATTTTTTTGAAGTGTTACGACGGCAGGACGTGCTGTTGCATCATCCTTACGACAGCTTTGATCAGGTTGTCGAATTCATCGAGAAGGCGGCAACCGACCCGCAAGTGCTGGCGATCAAGATCACTCTCTATCGTACCAGCGGCGATTCGCCTATCGTTGAGGCGCTGATTGATGCGGCGAAGGCAGGGAAACAAGTCACCGCGATCGTGGAACTGCGCGCCCGGTTCGATGAGGCGATGAATATCCAATGGGCGCGGCGGCTCGAAGAAGCCGGCGCCCACGTCATCTATGGCGTGGTCGGGTTGAAAACGCACTGCAAAGCGCTGCTTATCGTCAGGCGCGATGCCGATCGACTCCGGCATTATGTCCATCTCGGGACAGGCAATTATCACTCTCGTACCGCCCGTATCTACACAGACTTCAGTCTGCTTACCAGCGAACCACAGTTAACGGAGGAAGTGGCGACCGTGTTTAACACGCTGACCGGTCTTGCCGGTTATCCCGGTCTGAAAAAATTGATGGTCGCCCCGTTCGACATGCACAGCCGGCTTATCCAGTTGATCGAGCGCGAGCGCGATAACGCCCGCGCGGGCAAACCGGCGCGCATCGTCGCCAAACTGAATGCATTGGTCGATCAAGAGCTGATCGAAAAGCTGTATGAGGCTTCATGCGCTGAGGTGACGATCGATCTTATCGTGCGCGGAATTTGTTGTCTGCGTCCGAAAATCCCCGGACTGAGCGAGAACATTCGCGTCATCAGCATCGTCGGCCGATTTCTGGAACACAGCCGCATCTATTATTTCGAAAACGCTGGAGATCCGTTGGTTTACCTTTCCAGCGCTGATTGGATGCCGCGCAATTTCTTCCGGCGGATTGAAGTGGCATTCCCAGTCCAAACCCCAGTGCTGCGCGATCAGATCGTCAATGACGTGATTCCAACTTTTCTGCACGATCGCGTGAAAGCGCGCGAGTTGCAGCCGGACGGTACCTACCGACGCTTGAAGCCGGAAGGGCCGGAACCGAGCCGGCAGGCGCAGTGGCAATTTCGCGAAGTATCGCGCGAGCGCACAAAAAAGCTCACCGGATCGAAGAAAAAACCGCGCGCAGACAAATTAATTCCGATCAGCGTCGTGCACCAGGAGTCGGCCGCGGCGGCGCCAACGTCGGAGAAGCCGTTCACCCCGTGAGATACGACGCACTATCGAGCACACAATCGCACCCACGGTCATCTCACGGGATGAAGAAAAGAATTCTCGCCATCGACGTGGGCGGCTCGAACGTGAAGTTGATGATTTCCCGCTGGGAAAAACAAAAATTCAAATCCGGTCCGGACCTGACGCCACGCGAAATGGTGGCTCAGATGAAACCGCTGCTGAAGGATTGGAGCTTCGACGCCGTCTCGATGGGATTTCCCGCACCGGTCCGCAACGGTCGCATCATGAGCGAGCCCAAACATCTGGGCCCCGGATGGACGCGCTTCAATTTTGAGAAGTCCCTGGGCAAACCCATCCGGATCATTAACGATGCAGCCATGCAGGCCCTCGGCAGTTTCCACGGCGGGCGCATGTTATTCCTTGGACTCGGCACCGGGCTGGGATCAACATTGATTTGGGAGACGAACGTCCTCCCGTTGGAGCTCGGCGATCTCCCTTACGGCAATGGCGATATCATCGAGGATTACCTTGGCAAATCGGGAATGAAACAGCTCGGTGAAAAAGAATGGAAACGCGAAGTCCTTCGCGCGGTGTTGTTGTTAAAGAAATCGCTTATTGCCGATTATGTCGTTCTTGGCGGCGGGAGTGCGAAGAAGTTCGACCGACTGCCGAACGGAATTGAGTTGGGGTACAACCGAAATGCTTTCCTCGGTGGCGTTCGCCTCTGGCAAACCGATCCGCGAACGCGCCGAGCGAAGTGGCGGATAATGTAGAGTGGTTAAAATGTTAAAAAGGTTACAATGTTACATTGTACAGCCTCATCTCTCCCCATCTTAACTTTGTAACTCATTTAACTTTGTAACCATTCTTCACATGGAACTTTATTTCCTTCGTCATGGCGAGGCCGATTGGCCGGATTGGAAGAAATCTGATGATGAGCGCCCGTTGACCGATTTTGGTAAAAAAGAAGTGCGCGACGTGGCAAAATTCCTCGCGCGCCTCAAGGTGCGACCGGATTTGATCGTCACCAGCCCGTTACCACGTGCAGCGCAAACTGCTGAGATCGCAGCCGATTATTTGAAACCGAAATTGCGGAAGGACGAGTTGCTCGCGCCCGGCTTTGGAATGAGCGAGTTGGGGACCATACTCAAGCGACATCGCTCAAAAGCTTTGATGCTGGTCGGTCACGAACCGGACTTTACCAACGTGATTTCGGGATTGACTGGCGCTTCGCTCAAGCTTTCGAAAGCAGGCGTCGCCTTGCTCGATGTCGATCCTGAGTCTCAAGAAGGAAGAGTTCTCTGGCTTTTCCCGCCAAAGTTCGCGCGAAAATCTAAGTGACGAGCGCTTCCGCCAGCGAGTGTGCTGATTTGCTTTCCCACTCCTGAAGCCAGCTCGTAACGCGAGAGCCGAAATCCCGCGGGCGCTCGGCGAAAAAGTGTTGAGCCAGCTCCGCCGCGCCACGCTGCAGATCGCTCTGGCTGACTTCAATAATGGCAAGCAACTTGTGACCTTCGCGCTGCCATTGCGATTTACCATGTTCGTTCCGCAATCTTGCGCCAAGAAAACTCAAATCGTGTGCACGACCCAGCAGATCGGCTAGCGAACGCAGGTCGTCGGCCAGGCTTTTTAAGACGACTGGATTAACCGGCCGGAGAATACGCAATTGGTACCAAAGTGTTTTCGCCCTGGTTCTAAACGCATGAAAATTTTCGGCGCTCGGATTCGCTGTTGCTTCCGCCAACGCTTGCCTGGCCTGCCTGTAGCTTGCCTGCACCGCACCACTGAGCTGCTTGCGGTTGAATTGGTCTAGCGTCCAGTGATTAAGGGCCGAGGCCGCCTGCTCCAACATTGGAACCGCCTGTGCTTGCCACTCCGCGAATGCGGCCATGAAATTTTCCAGTTCCAGCATGAGCATTGCCTCGAGTTTTTCGTAGGCGCCTCGGCCATTGCGTTGCGTGACTTCTTGAAGCTGCCTGACTGTCTGCAAACGCACTTCGGCATCGCGGATGTCCGAAGTAAGCCGCCCGACATCGCGCAGACAACGGTTTTGTTCCCGAAAGAGACCGCGTCCGATCTCCTTGCGCACCAGTCGCAACGCCGCGCGCGCTTTCTTCAAATGCTTTCGCATTTCGTGCACCGGCGTGTCGTCGGTTTTGACTTCGTCTTTGGCAACACAAATGGCGGCCTCGATTTGTTTACGGCAAATCCGGCTAAGATTGTCGCCGAGCGTTTCGCCATTCGTTAATTGGTAGCTCATCATCAACGCCGATGTTGGTTAGTCACAATGTTGTAACATTTCTCTCCGGTGATTTCACGCCAAAATATGGCGGCTGTTTGAATCGGTTGGCCGTCGCGATAGCGGGATCCGGCCTGCGGTCACGACAGTTTGTGCTCAGTGTCCCGGTTGCAGGATTACGAGCGCCGATGGTTTTACCGTGATTTCGATGTCGCTCGTAATGACGTGAATATGCGAGCCTTGATCGGCTCCGCATTTTCAGTGCGCTTTTCTGAGGAGGCCCCGGCCTTACGGTTTCGCTGTTGGCCGTGGAGTGAAGGTTGGGGAAGTAGCTGGCGTCATGGTGCCGGCAGGTAATGCGCCTACGCCGGAATCAGGCGCAGCAGAAGCGCCTGGTGAACTCTGAACAGGTGTAGTCGCCGGGGATGAGACGGGCGAGGGCTTTGCTGCCGCAGGCACCGGCGAATTTTGCGGCGCGGCTTGCGTCTTCATCAGTTCGCGACGGAACGCGCTGTCGGCCGTGCTTCTGTGGGCATAAAGCACCGACAACGCGAATGTGAGCGCAAAGAAAATCCCGGCCAGCCAGGTGGTGAACTTCACCAGCACATTCGTGGTTTGTGCGCCGAAAATATTGTCCGTAACCGCGCCGCCAAATGCCGCACCCAAACCTTCACTCTTTGGCCGTTGCATCAGGATTACCAGCACCATCACGAGCGACACGAGCACGAAGAGCGCCAGAGCCAAATTGATCAGCAAATTCATTGGGACGCGAAATATCAACGCTAAATGACGAATGACAAATGACGAATGGCGAAGGAAGGCCTAAATGACCAAAACCGAAATAGCGCGAGGACAGCAGCGCGGTCATTCGGGCTTCGTCATTGATTCGGCATTCGTCGTTCGGGCTTCTTGATTCTTAATACGGTTCCAAATCTCATCCATTTCCGAAAGACCGAGATCGCCCAGTTCCCTCCCACGTGCTTTCACTTCGTCTTCCAGTTGATTGAATCGAGTCACAAATTTGTCCGTTCCGCCCTGCAGCGCGCTTTCCGCGTCGATTTTGCATTTCCGCGCCAGATTGACGACTGCAAAGAGCATGTCGCCAATCTCGTCCTCGATTCTCGCGCGATCGGGCGCCGCAATCGCCTCTTTCATTTCGCGCAGCTCTTCTTCCACTTTCGCGACCACATCGCGCACCTCAGTCCAGTCGAAATTTACACGAGCGGCTTTTGATTGGGCTTTTTGCGCGCGCATAAGCGCTGGAAGCGCTTTAGGCAAACTGGCGAAATAATGCGAATCGGCCTTTTTCTCTTCGCGCTTAATCGCTTCCCACTGCTTGAGCACAGCGCCGGAATCGCGGGCATCGCTGGTTCCAAACACATGGGGATGCCGCCGGATTAGTTTATTCGAGATGTCGCGGATAATTTCGTCGATGTTGAAGCGTCCAGCTTCACTCGCGATCTCCGCGTGCATCACAACCAGCAGGAGCAGATCGCCCAGTTCCTCGCAGAAATGCGCGTCATTCCTGGCGCGCGCAGCCTCCGCCACTTCGTAAGCCTCTTCGATTACAGCAGCCAGCAGCGATTCATGGGTTTGTTCCCGGTCCCATGGGCAACCGCCGGGGGCGCGCAGCTTCGCCACAATCTCACAAAGCTGCGCAAAGTGATCGGTGATCTGTGATCGGTGATCGGACATGCGCTCAGCAATCTTTACTGTTCACTAATCACCGATCACTGATCACCTCTTCAAATCCGCCATAACGATCGGTGCGTACCGAACTCGGAGATTTCCCCGGAAGATCGTTTGCTGACGTAAATCGTGATTGCAATCACACTGATAAACGTGCCGGCAAAAATCAGCGCCACGAGCCAGGACGGGATGTGCCCGATCCGCAACGCATGGTAAAACGAGACCACATCGTTAATCGGCGCGCTGGCATGTAAAAATACTTTCGTTATCCAGGCCATCAGGATCAGAATGAAAATGAAAACGTAATTGCGTTTCAGGCGCCGCCCCACTGCTTCCAGCTTGCTGATCTTGAAGCAGGGCAAAATCAAATCTTCGCAGACGAGCTTTTTCCATTCCCCTTGAAGCAACTCACGATTTTCCATCACCATCGGGACAAGAAAATGCGCTTCGAGCATCCGGACACGCGCGCGGAATGCGTCGTAAAAACGGTAACGGCGCGACTCGATCCAGAGCAATACCCAGACAATGGCCAGATTGAAAAAGAAAATGATGTGCGGCACTTCGCGAGTAGAAAATGCGATGGTAATAATGGCCGTGGTGCTGGTAATCGCCCAGTTTGTGGTGACATCCAGCCGCTGCCGCCACACCATGATCCGGCCCATCTCGCCGCGATAAAAATGCGACATGGCGTTGACGTAGCCCGGGTCGTAAATGCTCCGTTGAAAGGAGACTGTTCTCTCCTCGCTGGAAGCTACCGCTGTGTTTTGTGTTGCCACGGCTGGTTACTTAACTGGATAACTGGCTTTGCCGCATAATCCAATAATTCTCTGTATCAATGGCTATCGCGCTCTCCGAGCTGCTGGATGAAAAGCAGGTAATCCTGCCGCTACGTTCACGAAAACTGCAGAACGCACTGCGCGAGATTATTCAGGTGCTCGCGCAAAATGGGAAGATCGACGATGCAGAAACATTTCTTGAAGAAGTTCTGGCACGTGAACAGGCGCATCCCAGTATAGTGGAAAACGGTGTCGCGTTTCCTCACGCGCGAACTGATTCGGTAGACGAAATTGTCATCGGCATTGGGCGCAGTCGCGCGGGGATTCCAATCGGTGCAGATCAACAGCGTGCGCAATTGCTTTTTGTGATCGGCGTGCCGGAACGCTTGCTGAATGATTATCTAATCTGCGTGGGAACGCTGGTGCGCTTGGTGAAGAATGATGCGATCCGCTCAAGGCTGCTCCAAGCCAAGACGCCTCGCGAATTCATTGACGCGCTAACGGCGGAAACGCTGTAGCCGGCATCGGTGATGCCGGCTGTCCGGGAGTTGAGCTATACGGCGACGCGCTCGCCTTCTATTTCATCTGCAGCAGGAACCGCCAATTTGCTGCTGCGATATCGCCAGATCGCGAAAGCAACGAATAAAAGATCGAGAACAATGAATGTCGCCACGTATGTCTCACCGCCAATGCCGAATCCATAGCTGTGCAGACCTTTTCCCAGAACAAAGTTCACGCCGTACCAAGCCATTAACACAGCGAGAAAACAAACAACGCTAGCGACCGCCAAACCGAATTGCGTCCACCAACCTGCGAGCCGGCCGTGCAACGCCAGGATGTAACAAAGCAGGGCAATCAGCGCCCAGGTTTCCTTCGGGTCCCACCCCCAAAACCTGCCCCAGGAATAATTTGCCCAGACGCCGCCAAGAATTGTGCCTGCGGCAAGCAAGAGCACCCCGAGCTGAAGCACGCGATAAAGCCAGAAATGCATCGGCGCATCCCCGCGCGCCTCCGCGGGATTGCGCGCGTATCGCCAAAGAAGGATGTGCCCGAAACCCATTGCCAGTGCGAACGCCGCGTAGCTCAACGTGATTGTAAGCACATGAACGGTGAGCCAAAAATTATCGCGCAACACCGGCACCAGCGGCTCAATGCTTGACGGCATGGCGATCGGCATCTGATGCACCAGTAATAATGCGACAAGCGTGACCGGCAACGCCGCAAGCAAATAGACAGGTGCCCGGTACCGCGTGAAAAAGATCATCCCGAAAAATGAAACCGCGAACGAAACCCATATGATTGATTCATACATGTTCGTGACTGGCGGCCGGCCGGCAATCATGCAGCGCATCACGATTCCCGAGGCATGGAACGCGAGAGCCAAAAGCGCAACTGCGACGCCGATGCTTTGCAGCGCTCGACCGCGGTTCCGCAGATGTGCCGCAATAAGAATCACGAGCGCAATTCCGTAACACCAGATCGCACGGTAAAAGGCTTCGAAATGATTATAGAAAGATTCAAGCCGCAGTTGTCGTTCCTGCGGATAAATTGATGGACTCAAGCCGCGCAAATTGTCGCGAAGCTGATTCGCTGCGCGGCTAAAGTTAAATCCGTCGCCATTGACATATGCAGTGGCGGCTTTCTGCAATTGCGTTTGGACCGGCGCAAATTGTGCTTCCGAATAAAATTTCGACCAACCCGATGGTTCGACCCACGGGTCCGTTTCATTTGTCGGCGCTGGGACGATCAACAAATCGCTTCCATCTATCACACGAGCAAAAAGCGTAAGCCGATCGCTAACGCCCAACGCTTCCTGTTGAACCCGGTCGAGCGGTTTCTCTGCGCGCTTGAGCGCCTGCGCCTCGTTGGCAAGCCGTTGCAATTCGATCGATCCAGCCAATTGCCCGAACGAAAATCGCCGCTGCGTTTTGTCGAACCCGAGTTGTTCCTTGAGCTTGCCGAATGAGACCAGCACCATCGGCTCGTTTTTCCAATCGTGCGTCTCCAGCAGAGCCGACAAAACGAAATCGTTCGGCTGCCATTTGCGGCCGCTGTTATCCGTGTATGTCGATTTTCCAGTGATTCGAATCAGCGTTTCCCTTGCAAATGTGTCAATCGGCTTCCGGCGGCCACCATCCTGCGTCGCGAGCAGACCCCATTGCTTAAAATCCAAGCCGCTCGTATCTGCCGCGGACGCATCCGTTGATGCAGCGTAATCGGTGGCGCTAAAAAGCGCGTTGGCTACCGCGATAAGGATGAAAAGCTGTGGTTTCAAGCCGCGCGAATCTAATTCTCACAGCGCGGTATGTCGAGAAAACCGGCGCATATTACTTTTACTTTTATTTGATTGACGAAGAATCGCGAACTCGCTTGCATTGCCGCTCTGTGCTTGTTGCGTAGCCGAGTTACAAGCCGGTGGCTGACATGACGCACCGCGGTGTATTGCCTGATGAACGAATGGCGATGTGATAAGTAAGGACTGATATGGCAACGATCGATAACCGCGCCAAAGCCGGGGGGCCGCTCGCCGGTCATCCGCTGCTGCTGTTTTTCCTTTCCTCCTTTGTGCTGACTTGGGGATATTTTTGGCTGATCTGGGCGCCGTTAGGCTTGCCAGCCTCTTTGATAGGGCTGGGTGGTTTCGGGCCAGCCATTTCAGCTTTCCTCGTGCTAGCTGTCACGTCGGGAACGCCTGGAATTCTTAGCTTGTTGCGCAGCATTGTTCACTGGCGAGTTGGCGTGCGTTGGTACTTGCTGGCCCTGCTCGGCGTTCCGCTTCTGAATTTGTTCGCGTACCTGGTCGTACCAGGGACTCTTTCGGATTTTGTGGCCCCGGATTCGCGCCTTTTACGGGTTTACCTGAGTGAAATGGCAATGTCGCTCACGATTGGCATTGCTCCGCTGTGGGAAGAAGTTGGCTGGCGTGGTTTCGCACTACCGTGTATCCAGCGGCTGTACGGTCCTGTAAGGGGCACCCTGATTCTTGGAGCGCTCTGGGGATTCTGGCACCTACCTTTCTTCTTTGGCCCGCTGGCGCAAACCGGACCAGATTCTACTTGGCTTAGCGCCACCATCGCTCTAGTCGAGTTTTCGATTGGCTTAACGGGCCTTTCGGTCGTGATGACGTGGATCTTAAATAACTGTGGTGGCAGCACGCTACTGGCGATTTTGATTCATGCTGCTTTCGACAGCTCGGGCCTCGCGCTCGTAGCGCTCTTTCCGTCGACTTCCCCGTATTATCTCCCAGTTCATTATCAAACCCTCGGTATAGCTATCGTCTTTAGCATCGCGGCATTGGTTCTTATCGTTGTGACTAAGGGCGACCTGAGCTACCAGCGCTACCAGCGCGAGGTAGGTTAACAGGAACTACCATACGCCGAAACGGAATGTCGTTAAGTTTGAGAACATCAGCGGCGTTAGATGCCGCTGACAGCAATATTCGGCTCCGGGCGCGTCGCGGTCTGGCCATATACTTCGCCGTCCTTGTGCCGCTCTCGGCCGTGTTCGAGGCGCTTATGATCAGAGGTAGTTCCTCGTGGGTTTGGGCGCTGATGTGGACCCCCGCGGCGGCGTCCGTCGTAGCGCGTTTGGCACTCCGCGAGGGTTTCGGCAACGTCTCGTTCCGTCTTGGGGGCCGACGCGGCTCGAAGGCGATTGGACTGGCGCTGATTTTTCCGATCGTCGTAGGGCTAATTGCTTACGGCATCGCGTGGACGACGGGCCTGGTGCAGTTCAGCCCGCGCCCCATCGGGCTGGCGGCGCCGTACATCGCGAAGACAACTTCCGCTGGCGTCGTGTTCATGATTAACCTTGCCGTCGCAGCCACTGTCGTAACCGTCTACAGCGCTCGCACGGCCGCCGGCGAAGAGATCGGCTGGCGTGGTTACATGCTCACACGCCTCGTTGACGCTGGGTTGCCCAAACCCATTCTAATGAGCGGCTTGATCTGGGGCCTCTGGCATGTGCCGCTAATTCTGGGAGGCATATACCTCGTGGGTCCCCCGCGCTTCCTTGCAGCTCTGCTCTGGATGATTACGGCCACGGCATTTAGCTTCGTGTTCGCGCGCCTGCGGCTGGAGACGGGCAGCGTCTGGCCCGCGATCACGCTACACTCAGCCTGGAACGCCATTATCCAAGCCGCGTTTGATCCGGCGAGTCACGGCGCTCAGGCAGAGCTGTGGATCGGCGAGTCGGGAATCCTGGTCGCACTCACCATGATCGTTGCAGCCATTGTCTTCTCCTATGGGCGATGGACGATCCTCAGAACACCCGAATAACGACGGGAAGATGCGAATCAAATTGATGTTCACTCATTAATGAATATGCGTACTGCGAGAATGGGCGGACGGATTAGCCAGAAGGCCGAAAAATTGGAGCTTAGACTTGGGACACGAGTGCTTATGTTTCTAATTGGGATTATCTCACTGACCGCAGACGGGCAATTATCATCACCTGCCAACAGCACCACAAGCGGTTCTAAGTCTTTGCTCCCTCGCAAGGTAGTTGTTCCAGTCAGCGTGGTGAATCGCTCGTTTCCTGAACTTCGTCGCGAAGCAAGTACGGGCGAAAACGTAACCGCCGTCGGTAACCCGATAGCAACGAGGAGCGTCATCTACGCGAACAACGACAACTCAAAGAGAGCAACGATCACCGTGGACCAATACGCGAGCGCAAGTGATGCGTCGTGGGCCTTTCAGGAAGCTGTTCAGAAGAGCAAAACTGTTGCGGGCTTCAAGCCGGTCAACGAAAAGAATCTCGGCCGCGAGACTTTTATTGGAAGCGTGACCCAGGATGGCGAGACCCACATCGGCCTCGGCGCGCTCGATGGCACATTAATCGTGGGAGCAACGTTAGCGGGCTATGATCTTGCACCTGCCACTACAGCTAAGCTTGTGTCTTTAGCACGCCAGGAACAGGCCGCTGCCAAACACGTCTTTGCAAAAAATGTGCAGAAGTAGTCTCCGCGGCGGCGGCAAATTCATTTCGGCAAAGATGTTTTCAATATTTGTTCGACGTTCGTCATTCTCGCTGTTTCCGTTTGCACAAATTGAAATCACGCGGTTAATCTAAGACCCGTGTTCAGTCTGACGATGCTCGGCAGCGGGAGCGCGGGAAACAGCGCGCTGGTCGCCACCGATCACTGCAAGCTTCTTGTCGATGGCGGACTGAGCGCGCGACAACTGGCGTTGCGTCTCGATCATTGCGGCGTTACGCCAGAGCAGCTCGATGGCGTCCTGCTCACGCACGAGCACGGCGATCACGTTTGCGGTCTCGAAATTTTCTGCCGCAAATTTGAGGTGCCGATTTATTGCAACGCCTTAACGGCGGAGACGATTCGGTGCGACAACGCGTTCGATCGATATCGCAGCTGGCGGATTTTCCAAACCGGCGCGGAGTTTTCGATTTGCGACATCACGGTTCAAACGTTTCCCGTGCCGCACGATGCTGTTGATCCGCTGGGGTTCGTCTTTCACGCAGGCTCAGGCAGCCTTGGATTCATCACCGATCTTGGTTACGTGACTAAATTGATCGTCGAACGCTTGCGCCAGGTGCAAACGCTCGTGATCGAGACCAATCACGACGAAAAACTTTTGCAAAACGACACGCATCGGCCGTGGCCGGTGAAACAACGGATTCAATCGCGGCATGGTCATCTGTCGAACACATCTGCGGCCAACGTGATCGAACAATTGTTGCCGGGAAGAGTCGAGCGCGTCGTGCTCGGCCATCTCAGCCGCGATTGCAACACACCCGAGCTCGCACTGGAGACAGTGCGCGGTTCGTTGTCCAGACACGGCAAGCTCGATATGGAAATCCATTGCGCCACGCAATTCGAAATCAGTCCGCAATTTCGAATCGGCGACTCCGACCCCGGCCCGTTCCAGCCGACGTTCGAGAACGCCTTTTTCCAAAACGCGTTGTAGCGGCTGTCTGCGTGCTGGGGAGCGCAGGCTGCCAGCCTGCAGGTCTCGGCAGCTTGCCAAGACCGGGAATGGCATTACCTGAGAGTTGCGTGTCCAAAGATGTTGCCGGCAGAGCTGCCGGCAACTACAGGCTGGCAGCCTGTGCTCCCCAGAAACATGCGCCGCGTGCGAAAGGAACTACTTCTTCCTGTGGCCGACCATCTCGCCACGCACAGTGCGCCGATCGACGCGGGTGAGATTTTTTTTCATTGCGGGTGTAAGCAATGCAATGTGCGGGATTTCGCAGAGATGTTCGGCGATGAACCAGGTCGGTTTTTCCGTCGTCATCCAGTGCAGATGATCGAACCGCGCGAGGTTCACCGGGCGCGAATAGCGCCGGAGGGTGCGTTCGCCGCGCAGGTTGAAGTAAATGTTAAAATAACTCATGGCCAGCTCGCGCAGGCCGCGGTACACCGGCTCGCGATAACGGCAGCCGGTGAAATTCGATTTCGCCACCGCGCCCCAGTGTCCGCGCACTTTAAAAATCGCGACCACGTGATCGGTGTCTTGTTCCGCTTCCAAATCAAAAATCAGTGGCGGGAACCCGATTATACGAAGCGCTGCCGCGGCGAAAATCCCGCCTTCGAGACATGATGCCGTGCGATCGTGCAGGACTTTCTTTGGCGAGCGCGCGTTGTAACTCAAGTTGTAAGGCAAGTCGTCGAGCAATTTCTGTATGCCGGCCGGCGTTTTCAGGGCGCGCAGTCGGCGCAACTCCGACCGCGTGAAACCGAAAGTATCCGTGCTTCGCACGAAGGAAGCTCCATCAGTCAACACGCAAGCTCCAGAGAAATTCGACCCGAAATGTTCGCTGCTGGCTCGGAGCTTCCCCGGTAATGGGCTGTAGTGTGCGCTGTCCTCAGCGCATCTGAGGGAGCGCAAATCCGTTGAGGACAGCGGACGCTACAGCGCCCGCGCCTACGGGTCGCCTCTCTCTTTCGAAGGGCGAGGGGCAGGGTGAGGGTTATTCAGAGCAAGGCGAGGCGCGTAACCGCCAAAACCCCTCACTTTAGTCCTCTCCCCTTACAAAGGGCGAGGCCAGATAAGTCAGTCGGCAGCGCCGATCGATGTTGAAGGATCGCGAGCGCGCCTTGTCTAATCGTTCGGTCAAGGGTCGATTAAAGCGCGGTCGTCCACGACGACGGATTGCGGACGGCCTCGACAACCTGCTTGATTGCGTCAATCACCAGTTGCGGTTCCTGGATTTGAATATAGTGCGCGCTTTTTGTGGCGACTGTGTGTTTGGCATTTGGTGCAAGCGTCGCCAGCGCGTCCTGTCCCGCGTGCCATGCCTTGTTCAGCGCCGCAGGAAAATCAGCGGGCAACGGCTGCCATGGACTCAGGTCGAACGGTTGACCTTGCGTCAGAACAAAAAGTGGAATCGCGCGGAGCGGTTGTGCGGTAACGGCTTTTTCGATCTGATCTAAACTGGCATTTACGTCGAGCGTTTCGATGTCTTTGTATTTTTCGAGCCCGGGCGTCGGCTTGGTAAATCCAAAGTTCACATACAACTTCCATTGTTCGGGAGTGAGACCGGACTTCACCTTTTCGGACAGCGCATCAACCAGAACCATTCCGACAACCTCATCCGGATAAGTGCTGGCGTATAAGCGGGCAAAAATGCCACCAAAGGAATGCGCGGCGATGACATATGGTCCTGGGACATTCGCCGCGTGGAGTAACGCATGAAGATCGGAAACGAGATCGCGCGCGGTGCGCGGCATGGGGACTGCGGTGCTCCGGCTCAAGTGATTCGCGTCAAGAAAAGTTCCCGGGCGATCATAGGCACAAACCCTAGTGAACTTGGCAACCTGTGGAAACACAGTGGTCATCCCAGGCTCGAGCGGGGCGCTCCAGATTGCGGCATCGTTCCGGTACCCGGATTCGAGAATCACAGTCGGGCTGCCCGAGCCGCGGCACTCGAGGTACATCTTGCGGCCGTCGCCGATCGCGACCAGACCGGCAAAATCACCCTTTTGCTGCGCGTAAGCGGAAAGTGATGCGAAAAGTATTAGCGAATGAGTATGGAAAAGATGCCGCCAAAAGCACTTGGGTTTCAGATTCACTTGTTTTCCTTAACCCGTGTGAAAATCCCGAAGCTTTCGTTTTCAAAACTTTCCGCCTTTCCGTCTTCACCGATCATGAAGGTTGTGACGGTCGGGGTTTGGGTCGCGCCCGGAAATTGCATCAGGAAAGCGCCGTTGTTCCAGTGTTTGAACGTTGCGGGATATTTTGCGGGACCGCACTGGACTTTGAGCCCGCCGCCATCCTGCAGGATTTCGCAGCGGCCGTAATAATCGTTTTCATAGACGCCGACCAGCGACTGCAGCGAGCCGTTGAATTTGCCTGGATTCTTTGGCGGCGGCGGCGGCGCCATCAGTTTTTTCAATTGCTCGTTTAGCGCAAGGATTTGTTTCTGATCCGCGTCCGGATCTATGCCCAACAGTTGATTCAAAAAAAACGCGCGCACCGCTTCGGGAAACGCGGTGAGATTGAGGTTCGCGAGAACGACGATACCGGCATTCTTGTCCGGCACCAGATTGATAATCGTTCGCACACCTGCGAGTGCGCCGCCTTTTTCAATGATCTGGTGCCCCGCATAATCGTAGCTACCGACGCCGAGTCCATAATAAAAACCTGTCTTATCGCTGATCGGCGGCAGATCGGTGAAATCGATCTTCGATACCATACTGCGCTTGAAAATTTCCGCGACGGTCTCGGGTTTCAAAATGCGTTTGCCGTTGTACGTGCCTTTGTTCAAAAACATCAGCATCAACTTCGACATATCGGCCGCCGTAGATGTGCCGGAGCTCGCCGCGCCCGTAATGTCGAGTTCTGTTGGCTCAACGGCGGCAATTTTGCCTTCAACGAGCGCGTGCGCTGCCGTGGCATTGGGGCCTTGCAAAGCCTTGATAACCGTCCCAGACCGCGACATCTCCAGAGGCTTGAACAAGCGCTGTTCGACGAGATCATTCCACGACTGCTTAGCGCAACGCGCCGCAACTTCGCCCGCTACAAAAAATCCTGGATTCGAATACTGCGCCACCTCGCGCAAACTGTAGCGTGGCTTGAAGAACCGGAGCCTTCGCAATATTTCCGCGCGGTCGTAGCCAAAACTGTCGAGCTGGTCTCCCGTGTAGGCCGGCCAACCCGTGCGCTGCGCAAGCAAATCGCGTTCGGTCAGCCAACGCGTCATGTAGGGGTCGTAGCCGACGAACTCTGGCAGGTAATTAAAGATCGGCTTGTCCCAATCGAGCTTGCCTTCGTCAACAACCGTTGCCGCAGCCGTGGCGGTTAATGTTTTAGTAACGGATGCGAGCTGAAAAATCGTATTCTCATCCACGACGCCTGGTTTAGTCACGTCGCGCAGGCCGTATCCCTTGAGCAAAATCACTTTGCCGTCTTTCACAGTCGCGACCGCTGCTCCCGGAACTTGATATTCTTTTAAGGTACTGCTGATGAACGCATCCAGCTCGGTGACTGGGTCATTTGCAGCCGCAGCGGTGCCAGAAGATCCGCGCACAAGCAATGCCACGGTCAACAGACCAAAGAAGCTAATTTTACGAAAGAGTTTCATTTGACCTAGAGGGCGGAACATTGCTTAACAAGCAGCGAACACAACTCTGAAGATCGTGTGGCTGTAGTGTGCGCTACACCGCCAGCGAAAATCACAAGCCAATCGGGTGTCTCGCGTCGAAACCGCGCGGTGGCCGATAAATGGTTTGCCAGCGGGGCGCCCATTTGCCGGTGTAACGATCGTATGGCGTCGTGTCGAGTCGCAGCCCGGCAATCACAGCGAACGTGTGACCCTCGCGCGCGTAGACCGTGATCCACTTGCCCGGGCCGCGCTCGCCGTAGCTGCGAAACTCGGTTGAGCTCAGCGGCGAACTTACCAGTCCCGCCGCGCCGAGTGCATAGGAGATTGTTCCCGAACAATCGTAGCCGCGATCATCAAATGATTTGTCACCGCCGCCATAGCGATACGGCTTCGATCGAAGTTGATTGGCGGCCCAAATTGCGCGTTTCACTGCGAGCGGCGCATTTTTTGGCGCGGCTGCACGACCGAAACGAAGATGCGCTGTCTTACCCGAGACAACAGGTCCGGAGTCCGGGAAGAGATCGGCAGATCCCCGCGGAACGAACAAGATTAAAACAGCGACGCCTAGCAGGACTTGACGATTAACCGGACAGATAAACTCCTCCGGGGCCGTCTTCTACAAAAGGAAGCCGGCGGATGAAAAGAAAGAAATTAAGAAAGTTTGGCGGATCGTCTTGTCCTCAAGAGGACGGCAGAGGAATCGCGCACGGCGCAAATATCAGCCCCGAAAGTTTTCGGGGATTGATTCCGACGCGTTGCGGACAACGCGTTCCACCCAGTTGAAGCGGGTTTGCAAATGAGGAACGCACATATCGTGTCAACAGAAGAATTTTTGTGTTAACCTCACGATATGATCCGGGCAATCGGGTTGCCGGTCACGCTTCTCGCTACCGCGATGATTGCGTTGGCTGCGGATCCGTCGCCACAGCCCCAATCCGGCGAACCCGATGCGTTCGACATCGAACCGGCCATATTGAAGCAAAACCTCTCAAGTGAACCATCGCCGGAGGCTGGGACGCCCGATGCCGACGTTGCGCGTTTGGAAAAAAAATTGGAGCGCGCAAAACAAAATGCAGCAGGCGCGGAGCGTCTTTGCAAAATTGGCGTGCTCGCAAAAGTGGAAGTCGAGCAACGTTTGTTAAAGGTGGTTCGATGTGAAGCTGATCTGGCGAATGCGCGGGTCGCTCGCGAAAAAGATGAAGTTGCCACCGAGGAAGCCAAAGTGACAGCGGGCGAAAGTACCAAGGCAGAACTGGAAACGGCGAAAGCAACTCTCGCGCAATTAAGCGAAGTCGCCCAAATCGCCGATGCAAAGCGCGAGCGCGCCGAATTTGAAGCCGCGGAAGCGAATTTACGCCGACAGCAAAAACTTCTTAAGCTCGGCATCGCACGCGAGTCGGACGTTGCTAATGCGGAAGAAAAACTTGCTGAGCTGAAATCGCCGAAACAGTAACGACGTTGTAGAGGCGTTTGTGTCAAACGCTGAACTCTGGAAATCGGCGCTCGCCGCCGCGAGCGTCGCTACAAGTTTGAGTTCGATGTTGGGCGTTGGACGTTGAGCGTTCGATGTTCTCCGAATCTAATATCCCGCCGCCATTCCGTCTTTCCGCGATTCGCTGGCGCCGACGTACACCCGCTGACCGTCGTGCATTTCCACTTTGATGGCCTGATAACCTCCGTAGCCGCCGACATCAAAACGCACGTCATGACCTTTTTTGCGCAATTCCCGCACGGTCTCGTACGGAATACCGCTCTCAACTTCAACGTAGCCACCTGATCCGGTCATCTTTTCTCCGGTCGGTTCGTTGTCGCCCTCATGCTGCCAGCGCGATGCGTCCCCGGCTTCCTGCATGTTCAAACCAAAATCGATCTGGTTCGTGAGCACTTGGACATGACCCTGCGGTTGCATGCCGCCCCCCATGACGCCGAATGCTTCCCACGGTTTGCCGTCTTTCATCACGAAACCGGGAATAATGGTGTGAAACGGGCGTTTGCCGGGAGCGTAAACATTCGCGTGAGTCGGATCCATCGAAAAAAGTTCACCACGATCCTGAAACATGAACCCGAGGCCGGGCACCACGATTCCGCTGCCCATCCCGCGATAATTGCTTTGAATCAGCGACACCATGTTGCCTTCGTCATCCGCCGTGCACATGTAAATCGTGTCGCCTTTCGGAAGATGAGCGTCCACGCTCATCTCGGCGAGCAAGCTTCTAGCTTCCTTACCTTCGATAGGCCGGAGGCCTGTCGGCCGAGTGAAGCCAGAGGCTTCTCTTCCGATCAAATTGCCAGCCTCGACCTGTTTGGCCGCGTGATTCGGGTCAATCAGTTTGCGACGTTCTGCTGCGTATTTTTTCGAAAGAAGACCGGCCAGAGGAATTTCTGCAAAGTCGGGATCAGCATAAAACTTTGCCCGATCAGCCCACGCGATTTTCTTCGCTTCGACCATCGTGTGCAGCGTTTCGGGTGAATTGCGTCCCATCGCGTGCAGATCGAATCCTTCGAGAATGTTTAATATTTGCAGTGCCGCAATGCCCTGACCATTTGGTGGAAGCTCGAAGACGTCGTAGCCACGATAATTCGTCGAGACCGGGTCGACCCAAGTCGATGTATGCTTCTCGAAATCTGCTTTCCGCAGGAAGCCGCCATTGGCCCGCATGAAATTGTCGATCTTGTCGGCGATTTCTCCTTTGTAAAAAACGTCGCGACCTTTTTCACCGATCAGTCGCAAAGTTTTCGCGAGATCCGGATTTTTGAAAATATCGCCCTTCGCAGGAGTGCGGCCCTTGCCGTCGAGCGTATAAGTTTCGAGAAACGCGCCTGGCAATCCTTTATACAGGCGCGGGCCAAACGCCCAATAATAGGCAATCAATTCCGTGACCGGAAAACCTTCTTCGGCATATCGAATCGCAGGCGCAAGATCATCACTCAGTTTCAGTTTCCCGAATCTTTTGTGCAGCTCGGCCCAGGCGTCCACTGTGCCCGGCACGCTGATCGGCAACATGCCTGTGGGTGGAATTGTCTCACGATGCAGTTTTGCCAGCTCAGCCTTCATCTGATCGTAGCTCAGACCGGCAGGCGAACGTCCGCTCCCATTGATTCCGTACAGTTTATTTTCCTTCGCGCTGTAAATGATCGCGAAGAGATCGCCGCCGATTCCGTTGGAGACCGGCTCCATTAAGCCAAGGGTTGCGTTTGCGGCGATTGCCGCGTCTACTGCGCTGCCGCCGCGTTTAAGGATGTCGATCCCCACCTCTGTTGCCGCTGGCACGCTGGTGCAGACGATGCCATGGCGCGCAAGAACCTCCGATCGTGTGGCGAAATTCTTTCCGGTGATGCGATCGATCTGGGCGTCGAGCCGAAGACCAACGGCTACCGGAGCCAGCAGTGCAAAACTTAGTGGCTTAATCCAGCGCACCAGCCACACTAGCGCCTTCCATTTAAAGAGTGCACTTGAATTTTAGTGTCGGATTGTATTTGATTGCTCACCGCGAATGAGGATTTCTACCGATGACCAAAAAGCGATCGGCTTGATACTGATCTGCGTGGGATTTCTTTTCTTTCTGATAGGGCTTGCTGCGCAACTCAAAGAAAGTTTTCAGTCTCGCGCTGAAATTTCGACCGCTGGCTTCACCGCCGCGGCGATTGCGGCAGCGCTCGGCATCATCTTCGTCTTGTTTTCCCTGAGAAAGAAACAAGGCTGAGATGGAAACGTGGCGCAGACAATCCCTGTCTGCGACTTCAACGCCCGCGCGGCAAACCGTCACCGATGGTCGCAGGCTCGCCGCAGCGAGCCCGTCCGCTGGCGGACAGGATTGCTTGCGCCACGAAAAACAAACGACGGCGACCGTTTCCGGATCGCCGCCGTTCTCCCATCGCTCCCAAAATTGGGATCGCTATTCCTGCATCGCGTTGTGAAGCTCTTTATGCGCGTTCATCATGTCCTGATGCGCTTTCTGAATGTCGTCGAGCTTCTTCTGCTGATCCGGATTTAGCAGCGGACGGATCTGCGATAACGAGCTGTCCATCACGGTTTTCATTTTCTGCATCGCCTCCTGATGGATGGCTGCGATCTGCGGTTTGGCCTGATCAAGGATCGGCTGAACCTTTGTCTGTTGATCAGAGGTCAGGTTCAACTGCTTGGTGATTCCCTGAAGGCCAAACGCGTGGCCGTGCCCACCAGGGCCGGCTTGAGCCTGCAGGGCAATCAAGCCGCCAAGTGCAATCGCACCGGCGGCTACAACTGTTAATAGATTTCGTTTCATAGTTAATGTTTGTTGTTTGCTGTGCGCTCTTCGCGCTTTCAAAGATGATGACCGAACATGCGCACCAGCGGTTACAAAAATTTTTTGTCCGGCCGTCTAGCGGCGCTCGCCGCGGCGAGCGCCTGCGCCAATTAACGACAGGTGCTTGGCACAAGCACCTCTACACACAACTTGTAACCAAAGCCCATCCCCATCGGTCATTGGTAATGGTGTGGATACGCTCACGACCACATGGATTATTCTGACGCAGGCGCGCTGGTTCAGGCTGCGCTTGAGCATGATGATGAAGCAGCTCGGGCGCTGGTGCGTCAGCTTTATCCACTGGTCGCAAAAGTGGTCCGGGCGCACCGTCCGCGCCGAACGGCCGAGGAGGACCTTTCCCAAATGATTTTTATCAAAGTTTTTCAAAAATTATCGCAATATTCGGGCAAGGTGCCGCTCGAGCACTGGGTCTCGCGCATCGCGGTGAACACATGCCTCAACCAAATCGAGTCGGAGAGGGTGCGGCCTGAACTTCGCCATGCCGATTTGAGTGTTGAGGAGCAAGCGACGATCGAGAATCTGGCCACCTCGGCCGAGGAGTTGGCTCCAGACCAGCAGTTCGCATCGCGTCAGCTCGTAGAGCACCTTTTGGCCGCGCTGAAACCGGTCGAGCGACTGGCGATTGATTTGCTATACTTGCAGGGACGTTCGGTTGAGGAAATCCGTAAGATCACCGGCTGGAGCGCGGCGCTGATTAAGGTGCGCGCGTTCCGGGCCCGGCAGAAAATGAAACAACAGCTGACGAAAATTTCGGCAAAAGAGAAACAATGAAAGACGAAAAAATCGATCGGTTGCTGAGATCCGCGGCCCGGGCACGCGAAGAGACCGCGGCTACGATGCCGTTTGGGTTTGATACGCGAGTAGTGGCGCTCTGGCGCGCGACTGCCCAGAGGACGAATGGAGTCACGTCGCTCGTCCGGCGCGTCGCTGTGTTGTCGGCAGCGGTGATTATCATATCTACAATCGGTGCGGTCCGTGAAGCCAGTCAAAACCGCGAAATCAGTGAATCTTTTACGAATGAATTCGCTATCGCAGACTCGGCGATCCAAGATGAGTTTGTGAAATGAACCGCGCGTTGCAATGGAAACTCATTGCGGGATTCATTCTGGTGTTTGTTGCCGGTGGAATCAGTGGCGCGTTTCTTGGAGGATTGTATGTCCAGCATCATTTCTTTCAGCTTCATCATCCCCAACTGATTGGCGCACGAATGAAGGAAAGACTCCGTGCCGAGCTCAACCTGACGCCAGAACAAGTCGCCAAGATTTCGCCGATCATTGATAAAACAGCCGTACAACTCAGAGATCTTCGGCGGGACACGGCCCGGCGCGTCCATGAAACGATCGGGGAGGCCCATCGGCAGATGGCTGTTAATCTAACAGATGAACAACGCCAAAAATTGCAGCAAATAGAAGAGCGACATCGTCGCTGGCGTCATCGTCGTTTTCACGAAGCTCCTGCCGAATCGGCGTCGCCGACTCCATAGTTTCCTGGTGCTGTACCGTGCGCTGTCCTTAGCGCATCGATTTCCCGACGTGGCAATCCTGTGTTCTCCGCTCAGGACAGCGGACACTACAGCAAATTTTGCCACGCTGGGATAACTCATATCCTAAGCCGTTAAAACGGCTGGTGTCATGCGTGGCTGATCACTGGCCTGGAGGCCGGTGTTAATTACAGATTAGTTTGGGAGAATGTGTTACATAACGCCATATTATGCGGGAGCAGTAGCCGGGGGCGCTGACCCCGGCAGCCGTGATCACCCCGACGAGCCGGGGCTACAATTTAGCCGGTCGAGCAAGACGTCTCATTAACACCGGGCTTTAGACCGGTGGTCACACATGCCTCACGTAGCAGCCGTTTCAACGGCTTTTCTCTCTAACAGTGAAGTTACAGGAAGCGAAAGCTCTGTAGCATGCGCTGTCCTTAGCGCATCGATTTCCCGACGTGGCAATCCTGTGTTCTCCGCTCAGGAGAGCGGACACTACAGCGGTTGCGATCCTACCAGGACAGGTTAGAACCGCAGTCCCTTTTCAAAAAAGATTCGTTCGCGCTCAATACTTGCGCCTCGGCTGAGGAAAAAATCGCGCAGCTCGGGCGTGTAGAAGTCGCCATCGTATTGTGGGTTAAGACCGAAAAAGATTTTGCCGTCCGGGGCGAGGTGACGCTGCAAATCGCGCAGGAAAAAATCCCATTCCTGGGTGCCCCAGCGTTTTTTCGATGGATGGGAAAGGTTGAAGTTGACCGAAAATGCCGTGATCCAATCAAATTTTTGAGGGAGATCGGGCAGCGGCTCGAATGCGCTGATTCTGCACACGACCCGCGGAACTCCGAATAGCTCGAGCAATTCCGTAAAAAGAACGACGCGCTCTACGTCCAGCCCCAGGACTGAATGGCCGAGGTTTTTGAGGATGAACAGGAAAAATCCGCCTCCGCAACCGAGATCGAGTACACGCTTGGATGCTGAGCGATGGAGTTTCAAATCCTGCACGCGTTCCCGGTTCAATCGCAACCACGGCTCGATATTTGCATATTTGGCATATCCTGCAGTGGAGTTTGCATATCGCTGCTGGATCGCGCGGGCGCGTTCGCGATCGATCTGCCCCAACATTGGCTCAAGCGGCACAGGGAAAATGGATCGTTGCGCCCTGCGCCAGCCGCGCCGGTAGCTCAACGGCTCTGTAAACTTAAGAATCTTACGGGAAAGCTTCATTTGTGGCGGAGGCAATCCTGCCTGCGAGCACGCCTGACGCAAGTTCGTCCCGCGACGTGCCTGCCATGGGAGCAAGCATTGAAACCGTACACACAATCCGCCCTGCGGCCTAAAAAAAGGCGATCCAGATCGGCAGCGCTGAAGGCGCTTTCTCATCTGTAGCCTGGGGCATCGCCCCAGGAACTCGATCGCAACCAAAACAAGCGCTGAAAGCGCGAGTCACTCACTGACGATGCGCGTGCCCAAGCGAATCGCGCCTTCAGCGCTGCCGTGTTTGAATTTTCATAATCCTGGGGCGTCGCCCCAGGCTGACATGAATTCCGCGCCTTTGGCGCTAAAACGGATGCATAATCGCGCGGCGGCGGACTGGAGACCGCCGCTCCTTGTCTGCGTCACGCTTCTATGATTTCGCGGAGAAGTCGCGGGCCGCAATACACAAATCCGGTATAAAGCTGAACGAGTTCCGCGCCCGCCTGAAATTTCTCCACCGCGGATTCCGCGTCGCAAATTCCGCCAGAAGCGATCACCGGAATTGCGGCCTTTTTAACAATATCGCGCACGAGCGCGGTGGCCCTTTTGCACAGGGGTGCGCCGCTCAAGCCGCCTTCCTCATCGAGCTCCGCCGGAACTGACGAATGATCAAGGGTTGTGTTCGTCGCGATGATGCCAGCCACGCTGTTTTCTGCGCATACTTTAAGAATCGCTTCCAATTGGACCGGCGAAAGGTCAGGCGAAATCTTGATAAGCAACGGTTTCATCGCCGCGCCGGGCTCCTTTCCAATCGCGCGCAGTAGCGCGGACAGTGCCGTCGGCTCCTGCAAATCGCGCAACCCTGGGGTGTTGGGGGAGCTCACATTCAGCGTTATGTAATCGGCAAAATCGCGAAGCAATCGAAACGAATACAGATAATCGTCCGCGGCCGTTTCGAGT
>Ga0193729_1000305_pt1 | contig 25074 bp, 21 predicted proteins | sample U1c2metaG_FD_143036 | JGI IMG/M metagenome (GOLD analysis project Ga0193729, IMG submission 143036) | Soil microbial communities from a riparian zone of the East river system, Colorado, United States - U1c2 | ecosystem: Environmental > Terrestrial > Soil > Riparian zone | place: USA: East River...
TTTATATATATAATAATTGAGTAATTGATACGTGTAGTGTATCTAATATTATATTAGGGAAGATACCTAATAATACAGTAGGAATTAATAAAGAAATTAGAGTTGTAAATTCTATTCTTGATATATCTTTCATTGGTTTAAGATGAGGTGAGTAAGAACCATAAGATATTCTATTGTATAAGAATATAGAGTAACAAGCAGATAATACTATACTTGTACCACCTAATACAGAAATTATTGGATTTATTTGTCAGATTCCAATTAAACTTAATTGTTCACCTAAGAAATTTAAACTTAGTGGAATACCTGCATTAGCTAATGTAAATACAAAGAAAAAGATGGTAAATACTGGCATGTATAATGCTAATCCTCTAATATATTTTATGACTCTTGTACCAGTTCTATCATAGATTACACCACCAACACAAATAAATAAAGCAGGACTAACAAAACCGTGCGCTATAGCTAATAAAATTGCACCTTCAATACCTATGATAGTATTAGAAAAAATACCTAATACACAAATGCTCATGTGGGCCACACTCGAGTAAGCGATTAAAGTTTTAGTATCTTGTTGGACTATTGTAGCTAAACTAGCATAAATAACTGTAACAATTGCAATAGTTTGTACAAGTGGACTAAAATAATTTGTAGCATCAGGTAAAAAAGTTAATAAAATTCTTAACATACCATAAGTTGCTAATTTAAGAATTGTACCAGCTAATAAAATAGAACCAGCAAGTGGACTATCACTGTGTGCTAAAGGTAATCATCGGCTTAAAGGTCATAAAGGAGTTTTTACAAAAAAAGCTATAAAAAAACCTACTCATAATATTTTTTGCGCATCTAAATTAATATCTAATAAAGAAAGTAATAAAAAATCAGTAGATCCTACTATGCTTTGAATATTTAAAATAGAAAGTAACATTGGCAGACTACCTAGCAAAGTATATAAAAATAATAACATTGCAGATCTAGTTTTATTTTTACCAGATCCAAAAACTATTATTAAGATAAATAATATAGGTAAAACACTTTCAAAGAAAATATAAAATAACAATAAATCTAGTGCTACGAAAGTAGCTATTTGTAATGTTTCTAATAATAAAATAGCTATTAAGAAAATTTTTAAATTTTTAGTTATATTTGTATAATTGGATAATAAAGCTATGGGAGTTAAGAAAGTTGTTAATAATACAAAATATAGTGAAATTGAATCAACACCTAAATTAAAATCAAAAAAACTTAATTTATTAAATTCATAAACAAATTGAAATTGAGTTGAACTTGAATCAAAATTTATTCACAAAAATATAGATATGATTAAATTAATTAAAGAAGTTGTAATAGCTATCTGTTTCATTTTTGTACGATTGTTTCGCACTGTTGAATTTTCGTTCATTGGTATTAATATAAAAGATCCTATAATTGGTACTAGTAGAAGAAATGTTATCATAAGTTGTATTTATATGTGTGTGTAAACTTTTGTATGTTATATTTTACCTTTATTTTATTCAGTATATCCTTATTCTATCCGTCCCCTCTTCTATAACTCCAGTCTACAAATACCTCCTCCCCCAAAGGGAGGGAGGGGCGTAAATAATGGGATTTGCTACTACCTCCCCCCCCGAAGGGAGAAGTGTAAAGGGCAGGAGAGCAGGGGAGAATTTAAATTACTTCTTTCATTCTTTTTAATTTTAAAAGACACAAAAATAAGTTAAATTTTAGTTTGCTTAGGTTAAAAAATATTAGCTATGCTCTTTATTTACTTACTGTTTATTAATTATTATGATAAGAAACAATACTTAAATACTTATTCTGTTTTTTTTTTAATTTTCTTGTTGCTCGGTTAACAAAAAAAAATAAGTAGTGTATATAAATTGTAAATTAAGTTACAGAGTAAAAAATTAAAATAGTTTTGTTATTAGGGAATGTCTATATAACTATAATTAATATAGTATAATAAAATGGCCGTCCCGCTCCCCTCCTCCCCCATAGGGGCTCGGGTTGCTGTTTTTTAATAGCTAAAGGAGAGAAGGGAGATGTGGTAGTTAGCTAAATATTAAATTTTTTAAGTTTAATTAAATAAATAGTGTGTAGCTTAATTATAAGACTTAATTTTATAATAGCCTATTTAAATTATTAATAGTTAAATTATTAAGATATATACTTATTTGATATAATCTTTTATCTAAATAAAATCGCTTGCAATTAGAAATAATAAGTAAAATCTAATATTCTATTATATTTTTAATATTAAAAATTAATTAAAAACAAACAGCTCCCCTAGCTAAAAGCAATATTTTATTTCTTTAATTAGCTGATGGTACGCCCGAAGGAGAGGACAGGGAGATTGGCAAAACTTAAAATTATCTGTAAATACGGTCCCATCCCCGCCACAAACTTAAGAAGGGGTTTTGGGGGATTTATATTTGGATTTTTTTAGCAACAATTAGTAAATAATACCTACTTTAGCTTGAGGAATTTATTTTTATTAACTCATAAATTTAATTGAGAGACAAAAATTAAGAGGAGCTCTTTTCTTCCAAGCCACAAAGTGGAGGGGCTTGTTCTTTTATTCTAGTTCTGCCATTCCATCAGGGGTGGGATCCCATCTTCCCTACGGAGGTTAGGGTAGAATTGAGCGCTGTGCAACTAATTTTTTTTAAATTTACCTGAAATGAATATAGGGGCAATCATAGCTAATAATAATATCATACTACAACTTATAAGTAATGGTGCTCCATAAGTATACAGTCCTTCTCCAATTGTTTCAATTTGCAATAAAGAAGTAAATGAAGTATCAGCTGTATTAGGATTAAATGTATTTAAAACATTGTTTATTATAGTAGTATTAGAATTTAATAATATTTTATTAGTTTGATGTAAAAATAAATTAGGTAAACCAGAAACATCATTAACTGCAAAAGGTAAAATTCATTTCATTTCATAAACAAATAATCCTGTAATTGCAAGAACTAATGACATATTGGCATTAATTTGTGCTTGAGTATTCACAATATCTGATAATTTTATATTAAACATCATGATTACAAAAAGGAATAAAACAGTTATAGCACCAACGTATAAAATGATATAAGATATTCCTATAAATCCTACACCTAATAAGATTAAAAATCCTGCTGCATTACAAAAAACAGCAATTAAAAATATTACTGCAATAACTGGATTTACGGATACAATAACTAACACACTTGAAAAAATAGTTCCTCAAGCTAGTAAATCAATAAATAGATTTTTCATAAAATTTTATTAAATGTATATTAGCCTGCATTAAATAGCTCTGTTATAATTATATTCAACTTTAATTTAATTATATTTCTCTCAATTAAAGGCTTCGCAAACAAGCCCTTTAGGGACAATTTGTTAAATTTAAATTCCTTACCGTAAAGCCCACCACGCCCTTTGGGGGGAGAAGTTTAGGAGGAAAAATAAAAATAAAAATAAAATTGTAATAGTAGTAACGACGAAAGGCAGTAACCAATTGATTAATAACTAAATTAGCTTGTGCAGAATCAATCAATTAGAGGTTTAACCAAGAAAAATTGAATTTATAAATATATTATTAAAAATAATATCATTCAATGCGAATAAAAAAAATTATTCTAAAAAGTTTTTATATAAAGGAATGCTTTATCCCACTAAAGAACTAATATATTTTATATTATTGAATATAATTAACAAGCCCCGAAGGGGAGTAAAATATAAATAGACTATTAGAGTGCACCAGAAAAAAGGGTAACGGATAACGTTTGTGTGTTTTTTGTTGTTGTTTTAGCTCTCCTCTTACGGCTCGGTTGGTGGGGAGTTGTAGAAGCAGTAGGAGAGGGTTTTTTAAATTATTTGTTATTTAATTTAGTGATATACATTCTTATAACTTGTTGAAATGTAAATAAGGGTAAAATATATTTAGAAAAAATATAAATTAACGCTAGTAATGTTAAAAAAGCAAATGATAATTGGTTTAAAAAATAAAATGGTATTAGTTGAGGCATAATGTCAGACAATTTATAGGTTTAAGGCTCTATATAAATAAATTATATTTAATTATTTTAAAGAACTATCTCTGCAACTCCTGTCCTTTACTTGAAAGGTGCCCCCCTCTCCATAAGGAGGTAAGCTTTGTTCTTTCCTTTGAATTTTACTTTTATTTTTTATTTAAAAAGAATAAATTAGGAGAGAAAGCAGGGTGCGCAGCGTTACGCAAGAGTATAAACAATAAACATACCTAAATTTCTCCTCTCTCTCTCTTGAGTAAAGAGTTAAGCGAGGAAATAAATTAGGTTCCGCAGCTACGCAGCTACGGAGGAATTTGAATTAAATTTAATATTCAATAAGTTTATAATGAGATATAGAGGGTATCTTTTTATAAAAAAGAGAAATGTAAATAAAAATTGCTGATAAAAATTTGTATACAAATAATAAGATAAATTAGATATAGTGTATAAACTTAAAAATTGTTTAAATAAATAATTTATATAGTATTCTAAAAAAAGTGAATTATCTTTAATATTAAAATAGGACTATTTTTTACTAAATTTTAGTAGTATTACACTAAAATAAAATAAATTTTTAAGAATTATAATTCTAAAGATTGGATAGGAGCGCGCTATTAAAAACCAGCGGGGGGGGGTTAAATAAAATAATAATAAAAAAGAAATTAAAATATTATCAATTAAGATTGAACTGGTAACATTTTAAATGCGTGGAATGGTACTGGACTTGGTAATGATCATTCAAGAGTATTAGCTGTTTCTGTTTCATCGTTGAATTGTGAAATTGATGTAAAGAAAGAGGGTACTGCTCAAGGATTATTAGAGCAAGATGGTTGGTTAATAAAAATATCGTAAACAATATAACCAAATAATATGGTTGCTACTACAGATATTAAAGATCCAAAACTTGATACAGAGTTTCATCCACTAAATGCATCGGGATAATCCGGGACTCTTCGCGGCATCCACTTTTTTACTTTCATATTTATAAACTAAAAATAAAATAGAAAATAAAAAATAGGGACTATATCATTATCGTAAAGGATATTACGTATAGTCTCTGACTCTTAGAAAAAATAAAGTGCTGATTAATGAATTGAAAGAGTTAGATAAAACTTTTTTTTTGTTTTGTTTTGTGTAATTAAACTCTTAATCTAATATTTTTACTCTAGCTTTTTTGTCTTAATTTATAGAGTAATTAGATTATGTTCAAAATTTTTAGCATAAAGTAATTTTCTTATTTAAATATTTTAAATTTTTAAGGGCAATTTAATTACCGGCCAGCGGTTTGCGATTATTAGTTAACACTTTATTTTTTTTTAATACTCAATATCATACCTTTGAAAGGTAAACCAAATTTAATATAATGACTAAAAGTATCTTTACCAATTTTTAAAGATTTAATACATTCTCTTGTACCATTAAAAACAGGATATTTTAATAGACCAGTAACATTATCATAAACATAAACTTTCTTACGTAATTTTTCTAATGTTTCTTCAGATTTCTTAACACCTCCCCCCTTCGGGGCTTGTGGATTATTTGCTCCCGATTTATCTTTTGTTTTTCAATAAAGGAATTCAGGAGATTTAGGTCGTCCAAACATAGGATTTTTGTTACCTTTTTTACATTCACTCATCTGATTTAAAGATTCGGATGTATGCTTTTTACCATAAAAAGCATTATTCTTTCCAATAAGTTTAGTAGCAAAACCTCCTACTGCTTTAGGATTCCTATTCAAAGATAAATCTAAATAAGTTTTAAAACACCAGTCTATATATAATTGTTCCTTTTCTAATAATTCTTTCCAACTAATATTATCTCTATTACCTAAGTCTTCCATAATAAATAAACTATGATTTTCATGACCATATGTTGTTAAAGATTTATAAATTGCCATTTTTTTTTTTAATGTAGATAATCTAAAATAAGAAGCTAATCTGTCATTGCCGTAAGAAGAACCTACATAAGCTTGACCAGTTATATTATTAAATCACATATAAATAACTTATTTTTTGCTATATTTTTTACTTGCTAAATACTTAGCATTTAAAGAATTTTCAAATGTGTCAATTGGAGATTTAAAAAGTAAAGGTTTTTTTCTATTAGAATTGTTATTATTATTTGATGTTGAAAAAATTTCTCCCTGCTCTAGGGAAGGAGATTTAGTACTTATTTTTTGTACTTTCATATAATTAAATGAGGTATTATACACATTACTGAATAAATTTGGATATTTTTTATTCAAGCCCCCGAAGGGCGACCCACGTAGGGGAGTATAAAATCCAGAATAAGTCATAACTATAACAAACGAAGAGTACCTTTTCAGCTCTTTTATTCAATAGGTAAGATATTTAATATTTAAATATAATATAATTAAATATAATATATAAAATACCCTCTCCCCTTCGGGGCTTATTGAAATTTTGTCTCCACATAAAAGCAACTATTTAATACCTATTTTGAAATTTAAGTATTAATTTTTAAATATATTGTGTTGTTTATTGAAAATCTTATAATTTTATTTTTTATAGATAAGAATTGTAATCTATAAAAACATATTTTTTGTAATAATACTCTTTTAAATAAATTCAAAAAACTAATTATAAAATAAAAGCACTTTATATAGATTTAAATTTTAATAGTAGTGATATTGTTCCATTAAAATCGAATATCGAGAAAGGATAATTAATTTATTACTTGACATAAAGAAAATTGGCTATCTTAGTTGACTCACAATCCCAATCCCAATTCTAATCCAATTCAAATCCTAATCCACCTCCCTTCGGGGAGGAGAGGAGGTTTATTTATGACTTTTCTTCAAGATTGATATATAATTAAAATTGGCTGCGGATACATTACTAAAAATTAAAAAAAGGATACGTTTATTGTTGGATAAAAAAATAAAGTTGGATGTTATAGTAGTGAAGTGTGTGAAAGTGTAACAAATATTAAAAATGTATAAAAAAAATTGTTAATTAATAAAACAATAGACTATATCTTGTCTTTATAAAGACTATCACGTATTAGTCGTTAAGGCTTAATAAGCCTGCTGGTTAACCATTGTACTGTAGATTAATAAATTTTATTTAAAAATATTTAAAGAGTACAAAATATGAATTATAAAAATGTTACTTTTATAGTAAATTATTTATTAACATAAATATAAGTTATTCCAGAAAATAGTGATATTTAATCTAGGCCTGACGTGTGACAATTGCCACTTAATTATATATGACCTAGGAAATGTTGTGGGAAAAAGGTTAAATTACTAATTTTACAAAAAATTATTATATTAATTAAAAAAAATATAATATTAAATTTTGTTAAAGATTAGGACTATATCTTAGCACATGATACTTCTTTCGTATAGTCTCTGAGGTTTTTTTTAACCTGCTTGTTTTTTTTACTGCGGAGCGGCACAAAGAAATTTAACTCTTTAAATAGTATCTTGTTAAATATTAAAAATTCAAGCAAAAAGATAGATTTTGAATTGGGGCTAATTTAAAAATTTAATCTCTTGTAATTAATACTTCGATAATATTATTTCAATAATTGGTTCTATTAATATAAAATAAAATATAAAATATTAACGCTCTGTACTTCTTATTATTCACTCTATTCCTTTAATAATTATAGGTTGACCAGTATCTATATTATCAGAAATAGTTGTAAATCTAATATGAAAAAATTGTCTAGCTGCATTAATTGAAGGAAAATATTCATATTGTCCATTAGAACTGTACAGATGAATTTTAGTCCCACCTATACCAAATTATGGAGCTAATACTCCTTTTTTTCCTTTATTATGATGACCATTAGCTAAAAATTGAGCTTTAAGAGCTTTACTAGTAGCTAATCTTTGTTCTAAAGATGGTGTAGTTCCGAAACGTGGATGTAACTTTCCTTTATGCATAGCTTGTAGTTTTTTAATTGTTTCAGGTGTATGATTAAAACCTTCAGAACCACCAGCTGTTTTTAATATATTGTAAGCAGGTTTATATAAATCTAAGTAATATTGTTCTAACCCTATACAAACTTCAACACTTGGTTCACAATATTGTAAAACTATAAATGCAAAATTGTTTAATCCATATTTACGGATAGCTCGATACAAGGGTAATTCAGATGCACCTATTAAATTTAAATGTGCATTAAATCGAGCATATAAATTAATACTGCTACCAACATATGAATCACCTGTAATTTTATTATAAAACATATATAAACCTGCTTTACCTTTAATTTTAGATCTAATATTACTCTTATTTAATTTTATATCTAATATAGATAACTCGCACATTATACTTTCTAATGTATATTTTATATATAGAAATCCTATATTTAATGTAATTATATTATTAAAAATAACTACTAAATTAACCCCAACAAACAATGTTCAGAAATGTATTTTACCTAAGAATTCGTTATATGTTTTACCAATTATTTTTGGAGTTCAGAAATAAAAGGCAGCAAATAAGGCAAATACAGCTCCCATTGATAGTACGTAATGGAAGTGAGCTCAAAATAATCTCAAAATTAACAAAATTATAGAATTGCGTAGCAAATAGCAACGTATTACGCACAATATTATTATTTATAGATTATTGGACTGTCACTTATTCCTTGAAAAATGTATAAAAGGAATAAAACATTCAGTCTCTAAGGTAAAATAAATACCTGCTGGTTTTTAAATACATTACTTATTATTTTTTATTGAATATATAATATAATATATTTTTTTAAATCAGTCATTTTTATTATTTCCAGCATATAGTTTCCTTTTATCAATATAATTTCTTATAAAGAGTCGCAGCTTTTTAATCTATATTCATTAATACGACCTCTAATTAAATTAACTTTTTACTTAAATGGATCAGATAGAGGTATTCTAGATACTTTGTATCCCTTGAAAAGAGTTCCATTTTTGAAACATTTTAGTAGTGTTTGAGGAGCACCACCTAACATTTTTATGCATTTAGCTTGACTGTCAAAAATTAAAGGTTCTTTATTTTCTTTTTCCCCCGTTAGGGAGTAAGCAAATATTGGATAGATAAATTTTACTCTAGTTGCTTCTACAGGAATAAAAGTACTTACTTTAGACAATGAATTATCAGCATTTGTAATTAAAGTAGAAGATAAAAAATAAGTATTTCTTCATAATTTATTTTCTGAAAGTATCAATTTTTTAATTTGACTACCATTTAATCCTGACAAAGTTTTAAATTTATTAATCGTTTCAAATTTAGCTAACAAAGTTTTCTTAAATGAATCATAAATATAAACAGATTTACGTAATTTTACACTAGGATTATAAGCAGCAGATGTAGCAATTCTACGCGTATTAAATAATAATAAATACTTATCTAAATAGAATTGTTCTAATTCTAAAAAAGATTTAGGAGTATTTGTTTCCTGAATAGATAAGCTGAATTCAGATAAACCGTATTTTAATATTGCCCTACAAATTACAGAATGACTGTTTTTCGCCTGTACTTGTAATTGGCTACGTTGAAAATAATCTTGTAAACGTTTAAACAAGTCAGCACTTGAACCTACATATTGACGACCTGTTATTCTATGAGATCAAATATATACTCCTGACTTACCTTTAAAGTCTTTAAGTTGTTTAACAGCCAAACTAGCATCATCGAAATTTAAAGATGACTTAGGTAAAATTAATTTAGGAAACTTTATAAACGGAACCCCCATTAATAAAGGATGTAAATGAAATATAGATATAGTTGTTACATTATTACTAACGACATAATATGTTAATTTAAGCAGTAAATAACTCTTTTTTGTTTTTTTTTTATAGTTATTTACATACAAAAATCGAACTATTTCTTAATTTATTAATATTAAAAATCTGAATAAATTTTAGGAGTATAGTCTCTGAAGTTGATAATTTCAACCTGCTGATTATCTTATTATATAATTTATATTTTCTTTACTTACATTAATTTTTAATTAGTAAAATAAAGTAAAATAAATTTAAAAAGAAATTCCAGCATATTTCCTAATTTTAACATAACACTCGTAACGTATCATGGAATGAAATATCAAGGCTAGCATTAGACAAGATAACTCCTGTTAACCCACCTATTGTAAATAGGGCTATGACCTAGCATGAATTATTCTTAAATTCTTAATAAATAAAACTAAATAATAATTTGTTTCTAAATTATAAGAATTAATATACATAAAATTTCTTTTTTAACCCTTCTAAAAATACGTAAAAAAAGATCAGGATACGTAAAAAGGGTAAATTAAAAATATTTTTAAATAGATTCATTTATTAACCATTTATTTTTATATAATTTTCCGGAATTTATATAATTTCTCATAGTAGCTCTATCACTTTTCCCTTCTATTTCTTTAATATATAAAGCTGCTGAAGTTAGGGATTTTAAATCTTTAGATAAATCTGAATTTAAAGTATTAATACAACTAATAATTCTAGCTTTATTAGGATTATCTAATTTTAATATTGGAGAGTTAAGCATCGAAAAGTTTAAAGGAGTTTGTGAAAATTTATGGTAATTAAATAAAGTTCCTCCCTTCTCCACTTCGTGTCGGGAGCAGCAATATGCTTATATAATGTTTTATGATGCATTGTTATATTATAAGCTTTTTTAAGCCGTAATATACTATTAAATGTATTTATTAATTTACCTGCACCGTAGGGGAGTAGATCATAAACATAAACAGTAAAAGCTACTCGCTTAGACATAGCTTCCGCTTGATTGTATTCACGATGTTTTGGTGCAAAAGCTATAGCTTTTCTATGTTCTTTACTAGGACTCAAATAAGGTCTTTTACCTTCCAATTTAGCTAAAGTATTATCAGTATGTTTATAACCGCGACTTGATTTAACAAAATTTAAAATATTATATTCGGGTTAGGTTTAAGTAGATCTAACCAATGTTGTTCACGTTGGTCTAACATATTAATAGGGCAGTATTCTAATATAGCTAATATAAAAGAATCTGGTTTATACTTTAAAAAAGCATTTCTAATTAGACTTGCCCCTTTAACAGATTTTAAGTAAGAAGGATTAAGATATCTAATTAATCTACCTTGTCTTCTGTTTCCCCCGAAGGGGAGGAGGGCAAAAATTTAACAGCTAAATTTTTCCATTCCCCCGTCGAAGGGGAGAGTAGAACGACTTTTATTCTTTTGTTTTTTAGTAATGATGGGAATAAGAGAAGTTAATAAAATATTATGGTCAAAGCAATGAATATCAAATATTAAATTTATGATTTAAATTTTAAAATTTAAAAAACAGATATTAAATTCACAATAGATCAACTCTATTAGTTTAAAGAACACCTCCCCTTCTCCACTTTGTCGCGGGAGCAAAAGGAAATATATAAACTAAATTAACCTTTTCTTAAGAATTAAAAAAAACAATTCAATAGTACTTTCATACTATTAGGGAAGCAATCTTATCGCCAGATAGGAATACCAAAATTAATTGGAATAATACTGCGACTTGTGCATAGAATCTCTGAAGAATTTTTAAATTATCTTGCTGATTAACCATACCAATGACCTTTATACGGCTAACGATTCCAGAAGGACTTATTAAATGAGCTTTAGAGAACGATTAGCAGATTAAAGTAACAGTGGAGTTATTATACTTATCATCTATATTTTTCAATTTTTATAGTAGGTGGGATCAACTAACTAATTAAATTAAACGGAGCTAAATTCTTTACTATAGATATTATATTATTTATTATTGTTATAAGAACTATAACCCTCCTGCCGCTCCCCCTTCCCTCCGGCTCCGGCCCTCCCCGCGCTAAAGAAAAATTTTGTTAATTAGAACCAGCAGTGGTGGAATTTAATTTGAAGCTGTTTGGAGCTATAAAATAGAATTTAAAAAGCAAAGAATAAAGGATGTTTACACTAACCGGGTGAACACGCAAACGCTACGCATAAAATTGAATTAGATGCTTTAGGAAATTTCAGCATATAGCACAATTTACAACTATTTAAATTAAATAGCGGGACTCTTAGCACAATTTAAAATCCGATCGTAAAGATTAATGGTGTAGTAAATCTTAAACTTCCACCATATAGAGTAGCGATTCATGAGAATATTTTAATTCCTGTTGGAACCGCAATGATCATCGTTGCTGCTGTAAAATAAGCTCTTGTCTTGATTCTTAAATATTAAATTAAGAAAAAAGGTACTATATCTTTTTCCCTTAAATTTTTCGCTACGCCTCCCTTCCCCTCCCCCCCCTAACCCCAAAGGTCGTGGAATAGCAGGGATTAGGACGAGAAGAGAAGTAAAATGCTAAAATAAAAAAGGGATTCTGGCGTATTAGTCTCTGAGGTTTTGAATAAAAGTAACCTGCTGATTATTTCTAAACTTTTAATTATTCTAAAAAAAAAAAAGTAATATTATAAAAATTTTACCTAATTATTATTAATTCGTTCATTAAGAAAGATTTTAAAGTTAAGTATTTTTATATAAAGATAATTTCCAGCATATAGCCAGATCATAATTAAAGTTATTAATAACTATAACGACACATTGCTATTGTATCAACCAATTAAAAAAAGTACACTTATATTATAATAAAAAGATCTAATATTAATAATAATAATAATTATAATAATAATAGTAATAAATTGAACTCTTTTTAATGGACTATGTCTTTTTTTAAAGAATTAATTTAAAAATTTATCGTGTAGTCTCTAAGCCTCAATTTAGGCTGCAAGTTGTAAATGAAACTAAATTTTGACTTTAAAAGTTTTTATTTACTTTAGCTGAGTATTAGTTTAAGATTAATATTTCTTGCAAATAGATAAAAAATAATAAATTATATTACTATAAAAAACGACGTTATATTATCTTATAAACCTAATTTATAGTACATTGAAGGATCCATGTATTTCTGTGTTAAAGAAATAAGTAATGGAACACTGCCTGCTGTTATATAGATTCGTAAAGTACCAAATTTTTGACCCTTTTGAGTAGTACACTGAATACCAAATGACTCTGTAAGATGATTTGCTAATCTAATTACATCAGATGATGTAAAATTTTCTGTACATAATATAATACCTCCTTTACGTGGAGGAGTAATAGATCCCCTATTTGGTCTAAAAGATCTATCTTGCATAATCATATGAGCTAAAGCTAATGGAGTTAATAAAGATAAATCTAAAAGAACAATCTTAATTTTATTTACATAAAACATGTCATAAAACTCAGTAAACAAAGGTAATGATAATGTTTCTAGATGATAAGCATGATAAAATTTACAAGTGTTAGTATTATATGTATGAGTAATTCTTACCTTACCATTTGAAATATATTGATATAATATAAAAAACAATTGAAAAAAATAACTTTGATTAATTGTAGATTGAGCAAACCTAAACCGAGCATTTGTACCTAAAGTATCTTGTCTTTTACTCATATTACCATCTGTTAACATTGAACCAAATAATATTTCTCTTATTTCATTTAAAGAGTAATTTATTCCGCTTTTAATAGGTATTTCTATATATTCAGCGTATGATTTAGATGGAATAGGGCAAATTTTATCAGATACTAAAGCTAAACAGTATAAACTGCATTCACTTATTTCATTTATAAATGAATAATTAGGTGTACTAATAAATGATAATAACAATTCAAATAAAAAATTTAGATTTATAACGGAAACATCCAGACCCACTGAAAACATATGGTGCCTCATAACACTAAGGGGGAGAGTAAAAAGTGTATGATTGGACTTTATCTTCATCTTATATTTTTAATACTTTCTAACTATAAACAAGAGTATAAATAGACTTTCGTTCTTCACTTAATGGAATTTAGATTGTTTAAAATTAAGTATAGCGCAATATTAGAGAAGAATTAAAATTTATACAATATCAGATTTATCGTTTATTAATTTAGCCAATAATTTGATATTAGTTAAACCATCTATATCTAAATGTTTCTTAGCCAATAATAAAGAATGAACTTCAGATCATTTAATAAATGCTTGCTGTTTAATAGTTTTAAGAGGAAACAAATTAAAATAAGATAAAATAGGACCTAAACTAGTATATCCATCTACAGTATATCGGAAAGTTGTTAAATTACCGCTTCTTTTTGATACAGAACCACTATCAAATAAATCTCGAATAATACACAAAGCTAATTTATCATTTTGATCTAGCAAAAATCTGATTCTAGGTTTATATCCTAATTTATACCGAGGTTCTGAATAGATACAAACATTAAAACAACCTTCAGCATCTGTAAATCCAGATAATCAAGCATCATAAAGTGAAATAGAAACTTTATTATTATTAAATACAATAGAATAAGATTTGTTATTTAATACTTTAATTCATTCTCCTAATTGATTTATTCTATGAGATAAAAATAAATTACCATTAAATAGAACTGCTAATTTGAATAGTGATGAATTATTTAAAACTTTATACCGATAAGTATTAGCTTTAATATCAAAAGTTACATTACCAAAACCTAATATATCTTTAATATGATATAATATTTTAGATTAATTTTGTGTAATAACAAAACTAATAGACCATTTTTATCTGTTAAAAAAGCACCATCACCTTCTGCAAAACCTATAAATCATTGTAATCAAATAGGATCTATATATTGATGTTGTTTATAAAAAGCATTAAATTGGAAAGATGCTCCACGTAAAGTCTCTGAAGCTGTTGAAAAATTTCTAAAATTAAGTATTCTTAATAAAAATTTAAGTTAATAATAGGTAATAGAAATTAAAATATAGCCTGCTGTTTTAGTTATAAATTTAAATAAAAACATAAATATTTTATAGTCTTCTACAAATAATGTAAAACTAATAAAAATCACAATATCTAAATTAATATAACTTATTATACACAATAACTGTTTGTTAAAGCATATAGTGGAGTTTAATTACCTTTTTATCACTAAAAAGGAGAGCCATCATATTAAATATATATGCTCCATACTAAGAACCCGAGTATTCCAATTGAGAACATTGCATAGACCATCCCAAGGTAACCAAATATTGATTTTCCTGAAAATGTTGAAACAATGTGACTAACAATTCCAAATCCAGGTATAATTAAAATATAAACTTCTGGATGTCCGAAAAACCAAAATAAATGCTGATAAAGGACTGGATCCCCTCCGCCAGCTGGGTCATAAAAACTTGTTGAAAAATTTCTATCTGTAATTAACATGGAAATTGCCAATTATCTTGTCTCCCCCCTTCTGGGCTTACCGAAATCTGATAGAAAAAATTTAAAAACTCCCTTCCCTTTGGGGTTGGGGTAAGGGAGAAGGTGAGGTGAGCACTCTAATATTCACATATTAGATGGGACTATATCTTACTAATCTAACTTATTAAAATTTTTGCAAATGATCTCAAATAAAAATAGTTCTTATATCGTTCAAATTAGACTTAATTTTGCTAATTTGTTCTATATTAAACGTAATGTTGGCTAGATTTAAAATACCCTAAAACTTTTAACCAATCCATAGAATCTAAATATTTAGAGCTAAAAATTGGGAAATTTAAAAAGATAATGTCTACGCATAAATTTTTATAAGAGATTAATCTTGGCGTATAGTCTCTGAGGATCTAAGAATATATTTCTTATAGGTTTCCTGCTGATTTTATTAATATTAAATAAAAATAAATAGTAATGTTTCGCAGCTTTTAGCCAAGTTTAAAGCCGGCACAAAAAAATATACCGGCAAGCACAGGTAATGACAATAACAATAAAATTGCGGTTACATAAATCGATCATACAAATAAAGGCAATTTATGCATTCCCATACCATTAGTTCTCATGTTATTAACAGTAACTATGAAATTTATTGCCTAATTAAAAGAAAATTATAAATTCTGATTACGTTTACCTTTTCTTAATTTGTATGCAAAAAAAGAAATAATATGTGGACTTACTATCTTACGTAACTTATCCATTGAATTAGCTTTAATGTAAATATGAGGTAATCCTTTATAATAATGAATTGTACAATCTAAATCATAACGTATTTGAAGAATATTAATAAGACGAACAACATCTTTTAATGTATAACTATCAGTACATATAGTTAATCCGTACTCCGATGAAACACCATCTGACATTATTCAGAAAGCTAAAGCTACAGGAGATAAAAAAGAGAAGAATTATTCTTTAATTACTTTCTTACCATCTTGTATAAACAATGTATATAATACATTAATTATAGGATATGCTCGAGTTTCTCCCTTTACCCTCTGTAAAGAATGGGGCGGGAAGAATTAATTAACCATAAAATTTCCCTGTTGAATTTAAATATGCTCTATCCAATCTTGGTATTGTGGTTGAATAATGGGCTAATTCTGTAAAAACTGTTCACATAAAAGGAACATTAATTATAGACTGTTTAAAGCATATTCGTACATTTCTACTATTAGCACCTAATTTTAAATAAGCATGTCCTAATATTATTCCAACTAAAACGTCTAAACTTTTTGTATTTAAATAAGTTAAATCTCTAATAAATTTAGTTAATCTAGGAATACCTAAAGTACTATTTAATTTAGAATTAAAGAATATTATGGAAGTACAGTTAGTATAAGGGAAGATAGAATTATTTACTTTATTCCATTTATTAATAAAGCACGCCCCTCCTGTTTTTTAACAACGACTAGGGGAGGGATCGCAGGTATTAAATAATTAAAAATTTTAAAGATATAATTTTCTGTTTTTAATAGGACTTTTTCTTATAAAAACAATTGTTTTTTTATTGCTTCGTAAAGTCTCTGAAAATTTAAACAATTTTTGCTTATATAACTAATTTATTTGATTTATATTATACTAATGTTTACCTTATTAAAATTTTATAACAAAATATACATCATTAAAATATCAAATAACACAATGTTATTATAAGCATTTAGAAGCATTCAATATTCTTTTTTAAAAAGAAGTACGGGCACATATATTTACCAAGTAAAGATGATATTCCGGCAAGATGAAGACTGAATATAGCTAAATCAACAGCTCCACCCGAATGTGATTGTATACTTGACAATGGAGGATAACTAAATAATAATAAAACAAAAAAAAAAGGATAAATATATACAATTTATAATTAACTTTAAACTTTATTCTTTAATTCTTATCTTTCAATATAAGATAATTTAAATATCTTATTATTTTTAACCTTAAAAAAATATAAGCTAATAAGCAATTCTACCCTACCACCCCCCTTTCTTTACACCTTTACAGAGGGAGCGCAAGCGAGCGCAATTTGGACGGGGATGCTAATATTTAATATAAGTTACAAATAATTAAAAGCATAATAGCAATAGCATAATGTTGTTCTGCTAATAATTCTTTAGAATAATCAACACGAACAGATTGAAAACTATTAAAAACATATAAAAATATTCTTTTAAAGTATATACTTACATCACCTGTAAAAGGAAATATAGAAAGATAAAAAATTTGATCAGTATTAGTTTTATTATTTCCAATCATCTCAAACAAAAAGTTCTTCTAATCAATTATGAATAATTCTATACTTGAAATTGAAAGATCACTAAATAATTAATAAAACAATAATTAAAAATAAATTAATATATAATATTTATCTTAAAGAAAAATAGATAAAGTGCAAACAAATTTATTTTATTAAAGCGTTAACATGTGAAAATTTGTTTTATTATATTTAGGATTATGTCTTAAAACTATTTTTGGTTGGTATTAGTAATTAAATAGTATTTCTTGATTTATTTAGCTAATTTGTTTAGTTATATTTGTTAAGCTATAAATTATAACATTAATTTTATCAAGAACCATAAATATTTTGATCTAAAAATGGTTAAATAGTTTTTCTTTCATTTAATCTCTGAAGTTAGTTAAAACTTACTTGCAAGTTACAAAAATAAAATAGAATTTTTACAATTAACGATTAGCAAATATAATTTATTGTATCTAAAATTTAAATTGAATTTCTTGCATAAAGAAAGATTTATAAAAAACAGCTTATTCTATTATAAAAATATTTAAATATTTAACTGTTCATCCTGTACCAGCCATTTATATCTTTTCTTTAACTTTAACTTTAACTTTAACAAGCACCAGCACAAGCCACGTCCAAATTCCCCCGCGGTCTATTTAAAAAACAGCTTCCGAATGGGGGGGGGAGGGCTCCGCTGTGGGGGCGGATGTTTACTAACCTTTTTAAAGATCATCAATCTAGGTTTATATAATTAGTCGACAGTAACCATTTTGTCAGTGATCAATACGATAAAAAGTAGCGATAACTTGAAAAATTTAGAAAGTAAATTAGTTTTAAGATATATAGGATTTTATCTTATCTTATTGAAATATAAGATTAAAACGTAAAATCTCTGAAGGTAAAAAATACCTTGCTAATTATCCACATGTACTTTAATCTTTTTTTAATACAATTTAAAGGATTTTAAGCATATAGTTTTCTTTTTTATAAATTTATATCCTTTTTATCTAGAAAAATAAATTTTGCTATTTTGTCGGTAAAGTTTGAACTTTAAATAATAGTATAAATAAAGATATAGTTTATAAAGGCGCTAGTATTGTTAACCTAAACAATTTATTTTATATTTGAGTCTGTTATTTGTGTAATACTGGAATAATTAAAGATACTCTATTTTTATGTAATTCTCTGCGCAGCTTGCGCAAGCCTCTCTTAAGAATGCAAAGGAAAAAATAAATTCCACCGTTACGCACTCTATTTAATAATAAAAAATTGTTTGATCCATATAATTTTGCACTAAACCCCATGATTTTAAGTGGGCTACGACTTTTAATGTACGCCCAAGCCAAGGTTCGAGTTAGGTTAGGTTAAATTCCTCCCCTTCCCGCTGTAAATAAATATCTCCCCAATTCCTTACCGAAAATGGAGGGATATTAACAGACAAAGAGGAAAAACTTTATATTATATATAGTGTGCAAACAAATTTAAATATTTTTTGGTTCTTTAATAGATAAATATTACTATCAGAAAGTCCTAATTTATATAACATTGAAGGATGTATCTGATCCTTTACTAAAAATCTTAGTCTATTCATTGAACTTGCCTTAATGGCAATTCGTAACGATTTATTTTTAGCTTCAACTATACAATTAAGTTTAAACTTCCCCTCCCCCTCCCCAAAGGGGCGGGGCTTGTAAAACATAAACTAATCTATAAACATCTGAAATTGTAAAATTATCTGTACATAAAATTAAATATTTATATCTGATGTGAAAAGTACCATCATCCATAATTCAAAAGATAAACTTCCCCCGAAGGGCTTGGTGTTTCCCATTCTCCACTTTGTGGCGGGAAAATAAATATTTACAGGTACTATTTTTAAGTTTTCTTCATAAAATATATCTCTAAAATAATTTAAACAAGGTAATGTTATCGTATTTATAAAATAACCGCAATAAACAATAAAATTGTTGATGAACTTTATGTCATCGTTTATAAAAAAAAGGTTTTGCTGAACATAAGTTAGAAAAAACATTATAAACATAGAAAAAATAATCAATATGTATAATTGATTGAGCAAATTGGAATCTAGAATTCAAAGTTCTTTTACCTACTTGTTTACCTTTCTTAGATCTTGTTTTATTTTTATGAATATGACCATCACCTAACATTAAACCAATTAAAGGCCCGGGGAGAAATTGATCAGAATATTTTGGTATCTCTATTAATGTTCGCTCCTTAAGAGTTAAACTACTTCTTACAATAGGAGTAAAATTAATTAATGTATCATTAACGTTATTAAATAAAAATTCAAATATAAATTGTGTAGCACCATTTTCCACTAATGAACTAAGAAGTAATAATATTAGTGAAGGAGGTAATAATCAGAAGGAGATATTGTTTAATCGAGGGAATCTAAACTATTTATATATTAAATTTGAATTAATTATTATATTTTATAGTATTGGACTATTTCTTCACCCTAAATCTTTGTTTACTTTTTGTACTTTTTTAGTATTAATATTAATATACTAATATTTTTTTAATATAAATTTTATTTTGCAGCCCTATTTTATTATAGTATAATTTAATACTATCCTTTAAAAATAATTAAATAAATAGACAATAGATCAATTCATTTTTCCCGCGCTAAATTTAAAGCAGATTTCTTTTCGCCCCAAAGGGGAGAGGGAGTGGACCCTAAAATTTTAATAGGAATAAAGGTTTATGTAAGGGGGTTAAATAAAATAATAATAAAAGATTAACGTAAACGTTCATTTACGAACTCAGGCTAAATTTAAATTTTTAAAATAAACAGCTTGTGTGCAATTTCTTGCGGAGATAAAGAATAATTTATTTTAGAATGTTAAGTAATAACCCATAATAATTTTTATAGTAAAAAAAAAAGTATCAAATTTTAATATATTAATATAAAAAAAAGCAGTTTGTTTATAGTATATTTGATGAAGGGGCATTGCATTTTAGTCTCTTAGAATAATTTTCTGCTAAACATAATATTTTTATTAGTTACTAGCATATAGCAATGTTATTATTTAACACTTTTCAGTAATAAACGGCATTCCAATAGTCTGAAAAATAAATTTGATTTTTTACATTATATGATTTAATAATTTACACCTATTTTTTATGAATATTTTTACCATTAAGGAGGGGATAGGGGCATAATTTGGAGGGCTTATTAATATTAAAATAAATATTATTTAATATAAACCTTCTAAATGATCCCAATTAAAAAAAGTTCGTTTACTATTCATATTGCTTTTATGTTTTAATATCTTATCTGCATTTTTTGATAAATAAGCTTCATTACTCAATAATAATTTTGCAACTTCAGATCAATCCTTAAAATCTAAATGTTTACTACTATAAAGACTAAACTGATTAAAATAATCTAAAATTAGTTGAAGACTTTTTCTATTACAAGCATCAACTAAAAAATAAGTTTTATCTATATTGTGTCTACTTGTTCTAAGATTACAATTTAAAATTCACTTATTTTTTTAAATAAAGATTCATAACTTAAATTTGAAAAAGGTTCAATCATTCTTTGTTCTATTCTTAAATTACAAGTTATTCTAATTTTATTAATTATAGAGTATCTTATCATAAATCCTCCATCCGCATCGATAAATCCAGCTAATCAACTATTTGAAACTAAAGGTGATTCATCAATTATAGCATGTTTAAGATTTAAATTTTCTTTAGCATTTAAAAAATCTATTAACATATTAAACTTATAAATTTTAGGACTTCTTAAATAATTAGATAATCTTTGTACTATTAAAATTAATGTTTTTCTACTATAAATAAGTAAATCGCAAGCATTATTTTCAGTTCTTAGTCTTATATTACCACCAATTATTGATTGCAAACGTTTACATAAAGGTAAGTCTTTGATATTAAAAGTTATTCCTCATGTAGCACGAATTATATTGTTAGTTTTTTTTGAATAAGAGAAAAAAATATAACCGTCACATTCTCATAATCCGGCTAAATATGTCTCTATATTAGAATTATTGGTATTACTTATAAAATTGTGTAATTCTTTGTGCAAGCTATAATTAAATTTCATAGTTACCTTTTTATGGAATGAAAAAAAAACACCATTAATTGACTTTGTTTTAAATTATAATAATAAAGTTTATCAAAAAAATTATTAATTTCCATAATAAATAAATATATAATTAGAAAAATAATAAAAATTAAAAATAAAGGTAAAGGAATAAAAATAAAAACTATGTGTAAAATACCTGAATTGGATAAATACAAAAAATGTGTACATATATTTATATAAAATAAAGAATAAAAAAATTTCCGCTTGATTCTGGGCATTGCCATGTCGGCACCTCCAACTTGCACAGGTAATAAGTAATTACCGAAACCCGTTTTTACATTAGTAATATCAATTATCAATTTTCCCCCATCTCTGCGAAGCAAATTAAGCTGTAAAGAAGGGGTAGCTTGCTAAAGTTAAAATTTCACGCTCCGAAGGAACGCTACGCACTGAATAATAAGAATAAGTGCTGTGGAACCTGTTGTCTTATCATTAGCAAATTAGTAAGATTAGAATATGTATTTGATAAATAATAAAACCAGTGTAAAGGACTGTTTCTTCGTACATATTTTACGCATTTGTACAGTCTCTGAGGTTAAATTTAACCTGCTAGTTTTTCTTACACTACAACATGTAACCAATTAAAGGTAATTGAGTGATTTAGTTTCTTCTAGCATAATTATATATTTTAAGTAGGCAGTTTACCTACTAACCCTGGCATTACCATAAAGAAGATCATGATAAATGCATGGGCACTGATTATTACATTAAATGTTTGGTGATCACCAGCTAAAAACTGTACACCGGGTGCTGATAACTCTAATCTAATCAATACAGAGAAAGCAGTCCCAATCATACCTGCGAAGATTGAGAACATTAGATAGAGAGTTCCAATTTCTTTGGCATTAGTAGAAAACAACCAATTCATTAGGAACTGTATCATCAAATATACACTAGTCAGCTCTTTTATCTAATCAATCTTAATTAATTATAAAACTCTTAACATTTAAAATTTTAGTTCATAGGTTTTCTATTTATATAAAAATACTAATAAAAAAAATCTATAAAATTATACTCCCCACCCAATTTCCGCGCTAGAAAAATGAATGAGAATGAGAATGATAATGAGAATGAGAATGAGAATGAGAATGAGAATGAGAATAATAATAAGAATGAGAAACAGCAGGGCTGGGGGAGCGTAGCGCTTAATCTATTTCTTATTATCTTTATAAAGATTTTCTTTAAGCCCCGACCTTTGGGGGTAGGGAGAGATCACAGGTCATTAATAAAAATATGAAACTATACTTTTTATTAGGTAATAAAGCTAAATTTTGTTATAAAAGTTTATTAGTTTTATTTTTAATTCTTTTTTTTTTATGTTTAAACATAAAATTAAATTTAATAAGTCAATTAGAAATTTGTCTCTAAATATAACTATAATTAGAAATACTAGAAATATTAGAAATAATATATTTTGTTTACCTACGGTTCCTCACTATTAAAAAACAGCGGTCCCTTCGGGGGAGGATAAAATATTTTACAAAACTTTTCCACTTATAAAAATAAAGAGTAGTGTAAAAAAAACTTGTGGCTGCGCAGAAAAATAAATTTACGGAATAGAGGTGATTCGAACACCTAAAGGTTTTAATACCCAACAATTAGCAATCGTTTTAACTTACCAATGTAAACTATTCCTTTCATTAATAAATGAATTTATTTATTAAGTTCGTGAACCATTCCAATTTATTTGTGATAGAAAAAGAGTAAAGCCCCGAGCCCCATTGGGGAGGAACACTTTTGTCTACACTTTTTTATAATTTTTTTATAAGTTTTTTACCGGTCCTTACCAGAATCGAACTGACATAAACTACGTGAAGGGTAGCTGTACTAACCATTATACTAAAGGACCATTTTTATTAATAAAACATTTATAATTATCCGTCCTTACTTAATCTAAAATAAAATTTAGACAACTATTTAATTTTAATTTTTTAAAACTTTTTGTTTTTTTTAACGACAAAGTCAATTCTATATTATACTTCTTTTATTAATTTACAAAAAAGATTTCTCTGCGTAGCCCTTGCCGTAAAGGAGGGGAGTATTGAAGGATAAAGAGGTTATTTTTATTTTATTGGATTATAATATTAAAATTTTATATTAATAATAGAAGGCTTAAATCCCTTAGCATCTGTAAACCCTATTATTATTCGTAAGAAGGACAAAAGATGTGAATGGGGGAATAAAAAAAGATAGAACCATTAAATATAACTGATAAAAATTATAACTTACACAAAGCTACCCTCGTCGGGGACACCTGAATTAATTACTTAATAAATATATAAAAATTTTATTCCCCCCACCCTGCTGTTTCTCATTCTCATTATCATTCTCATTCTCATTCATTTTTCTAGCGCTAGAAGGATTTGCAAACAGCTACCTCCTTTACGGTAAGAAATAGGGATAAGGGGGCTTATTATATTTAATTTAATAATCACAAAAATCTTTATTATTAAAAAATTAGCGAGATGAGGAATTGAACCCCAACTAACAGATCATGAGACTATTGTGCGACCGTTACACTATTTCGCTAAATATTATATAAATTTAATTTTATTGCTCCCATTATCATTGAAATCATAGTAAGCAAAGCCCTACGGTATTTGGAGAAGGAATTTTATCTTTCTTTTTCTTCTTTTAAAAAGATTTATATAGTTTAATTTTTTTGAGGTCATATTAAATTGGTTTAAACAATATTTTTATATGAAATTTTATAACTTATGCTAATTTATAATTAGTAAACTTAATAATAATAATAAATTAATAGATTTAATGGATAACTTTGTTATAACATTCTTTTTTGAGGGTGGGTTATATTGAAATGTTACAAACTTTATTCCTCATAATATTAGTTATAGTAATGATATGAGATTTTTAACTTTCAATTTTGTTAATGCATATAACACCCCTTCCCTTTGGGAGGCGCTATTATAAAATAAAACAGCAGGGCTGGGATAAGTCATAAATTACTATATATTAATCTATATTATTCTCTAATAAATCATTCTCAATTAAAAAGCTTAGATAATTTCTCCCCTCCCTTTTTCCGACCCCTAATCTAATAATTATGCACTTTTTAAAAAGTTATAAATTAATAACATAAAAAAGTTTACACACACTACAACTCTTCTTTACTACGTAGCCCCACCTTACTTCTCTAAAACAAAACAATTACCATTCCTCTCTTCTTTCATCCAATTAATTTTTATTCAATCCTACTTCTCTATCCAAACCCCCTTTGCTGCTTGTGAATTATACATATCATTATTAATTCCATACCTCCAAACTTTATTACTTTTCCAATATTTTATTTATCTCTAATCCTTATCATTTTATCTTATCTTGTCTTGTCTTTTTTTCTCTTTATTATAAATAAACCTACACCTTACCAAAATTTATTTACCTTATATTCCCATTTTTTTTTAATTTTT
>Ga0193729_1000306_pt1 | contig 24981 bp, 18 predicted proteins | sample U1c2metaG_FD_143036 | JGI IMG/M metagenome (GOLD analysis project Ga0193729, IMG submission 143036) | Soil microbial communities from a riparian zone of the East river system, Colorado, United States - U1c2 | ecosystem: Environmental > Terrestrial > Soil > Riparian zone | place: USA: East River...
AACCGACGTTATCCCCCGCGAGGCCTTCATCCAGCAATTTGCGGAACATCTCCACGCCCGTCACCACCTTCTTCTGCGTCGGACGGAACCCCACGATTTCGATTTCTTCGCCAACCTTCACTTTGCCGCGTTCCACGCGCCCCGTAACTACCGTGCCGCGGCCGGAAATCGAGAAGATATCCTCGATCGGCATGGCGAACGGCTTGTCGATGTCGCGCACCGGCAAGGGCACGTTCTTGTCCACCGCTTCCATCAAATCTACGATCGTCTTTTCCCACTTCGCGTCGCCGTTCAGCGCCTGCAGCGCCGAACCCTTCACCACAGCAATCGAATCGCCCGGATACTGGTAGCTCTTCAAGAGTTCGCGAACTTCCAGTTCGACCAACTCCAGCAACTCCGCGTCTTCCACCATGTCGCACTTGTTCAGAAAAACGACAACCGCCGGAACGCCAACTTGCCGCGCCAGCAGAATGTGCTCCCGCGTTTGCGGCATCGGTCCATCGGTGGCTGCCACGACCAGGATCGCGCCATCCATCTGCGCCGCGCCGGTGATCATGTTCTTGATGTAGTCCGCGTGCCCCGGGCAGTCCATGTGCGCGTAGTGGCGGTTCGCCGTTTCGTACTCCACGTGCGAAACCGCGATGGTGATCCCGCGCTCGCGCTCTTCCGGAGCGTTATCGATCGAATCGAACGCGCGGAACTGCACCTTCGGGTTGTGCTTTGAAAGCACCTTGGTAATCGCCGCCGTCAACGTCGTTTTGCCATGATCAATGTGACCGATGGTTCCGATATTCACGTGCGGCTTGTTGCGCTCGAATTTCTCCTTCGCCATTTCGTCCTCTGCTCCTCATTCGAAGTCTTTCAAATAGTCTGGTTACAAAACTTTCTTACAAACCCCTGACCGCAAAATCCCGATTTACCTGGCCGCCTTGCCGGTCGCCTTCTCGATCACTTCCTGAGCGATCGAAGCTGGCGCTTCGGCATAATGCGAAAAATGCATGGTGAACGTGGCGCGGCCTTGCGTGCGGCTGCGCAAATCAGTGGCGTAACCGAACATCTGCGAGAGCGGCACTTCCACCCGAATGACGTTGCTGCCCGCGCGGTTTTCCGTGCCCTGAATCGCCGAACGCCGCGCATTCAAGTCGCCGAATACCTGCGGCATGTACTCTTCCGGAACCACGACTTCCACTTTCATGATCGGTTCGAGAAGAACCGGCGAGGCTCTGTGGCAGGCTTCCTTGAACGCCATCGAGCCGGCGATCTTGAACGCCATTTCCGAGCTGTCAACGTCGTGCGAACTGCAGTCGATCAGGTCGATCAGAACCGCGGCGACGTCCACCATCGTGAAACCCGCCAGGATGCCGTTATCCAATGCTTCGCGAATGCCCGCTTCGATCGGCGCGATGAACTCGCGCGGAATCGAACCGCCGACGATCTTGTCGATAAACAGGAAGCGGTGCTCTTTGTCGAACTTCCACTTTCCAGCCGGCCCGCCCACGATTTGCTTGGCCAGGGCGTCCAGATCGTCCGTGGACAATTCTTTCATGTTCTCGTGGCTGGAGCTGGGGAGCGGGTGCAACTCAATTTCGCAATGCCCGTATTGGCCACGTCCGCCGGTCTGCTTGATGTATTTGCCTTCCGCGGTGGCCTTCTTGCGGATCGTTTCGCGGTACGCCACCTGGGGACGCCCCACATTGGCCTGCACGTTATATTCGCGCAGCATGCGGTCCACGATAATTTCCAGATGCAACTCACCCATGCCGGAGATCAGCGTCTGCCCGGTATCCGGTTCCGTGGAAACGCGGAACGTGGGATCTTCCTGCGCCAGCCGCTGCATCGCCACACCCAGTTTGTCCTGGTCGGCTTTCGTTTTTGGCTCGATAGCCACGGAAATAACCGGTGCGGGGAAATCGATATTTTCGAGAATGATCGGCTTGTTTTCGTCGCATAGCGTGTCGCCAGTATTGACGCTCTTCAGACCAACGCAGGCGCAAATATCGCCTGCATAAATCTCATCAATCTCTTCGCGCTTATTCGCGTGCATCTGGAGCAAACGGCTGATGCGCTCGCGCGTGCCCTTGCCAGAGTTCAATACGTAACTTCCGGACTTCAGCACGCCGGAATACACGCGGATGTACGTCACATGCCCGACGAACGGGTCGGACATGATCTTGAACGCCAGTGCCGCAAAGGGCTGATCGTCCCGGGCCAGGCGCAGCTCGCTTTCCTCATTCTCTGGGTTCACGCCCTCGACCGGAGGAACATCCACGGGCGACGGCAGGTAATCGACAACGGCATCTAGCAGCGGCTGAATTCCCTTGTTCTTGAACGCGGAGCCTGCCAGCACCGGCACGATTTTCAGCGCCAGCGTCGATTTGCGGATTGACTTGCGCATCTCTTCCACCGTCAGCGGCACTTCGTTCAAATACTTGTCGATCACTTCATCGTCGTGCTCGGCGATGTACTCAATAACTTTCTTGCGATGGTCGTCGTAAAACTTCTTGTCGATCGCCGAACCCTTCAAAGCGCCGGCAACATCCGGCCGCGAATCCACGAACGCCTTGTCCCAGAGCTTCTCGACCGGAAAAGTTTCGAACTTCGCTCCCAGCGTTTCTTCCAGCCAAACAATGACTTTTTCCTCGAGGAAATCGATGATGCCGATGAAATTATCTTCACGGCCAAGGGGAAATTGCAGAGGTACGGGGTGGGCTCCCAGGCGCTGGCGTATGGTGCGAATCACATGGTCAAAATCCGCTCCCATGCGGTCCATCTTGTTCACAAAACAGATGCGCGGAACGCGGTACTTGTCCGCCTGGCGCCATACGGTTTCCGATTGCGGCTGCACGCCGGCGACGGAATCGAATACGCACACCGCGCCGTCCAAAACGCGCAGCGAGCGCTCCACTTCCACCGTGAAGTCCACGTGGCCGGGCGTATCAATAATATTGACGCGGTACTTCTTATTGAAGCGATCCCAGGAAGCGGTCGTCGCCGCGCTCGTAATGGTAATCCCACGCTCGCGCTCCTGCTCCATCCAGTCCATGGTGGCCGTGCCTTCATCCACCGAACCGATCTTGTAGGTCACGCCCGTATAGAACAGGATGCGCTCCGTCGACGTCGTTTTTCCGGCGTCGATGTGCGCCATGATCCCGATGTTGCGCGTGTCTTCGAGTTTGAATACCCGGGGCATAATCTCTTTTTAAGAATCCTTTAATTTATGAAACGCCTACCACCGGTAATGCGCGAACGCCTTGTTCGCTTCCGCCATGCGGTGCACGTCTTCCTTCTTCTTCATCGCTCCGCCGCGCGCATTCGCCGCATCGATCAACTCATCCGCGAGCTTGTCCACCATCGTCTTGCCCGCGCGTTCCCGCGAATACTGCAGCAGCCAGCGAATCGCCAGCGACTGCCTGCGGAACGGATTCACTTCCACCGGAACCTGGTAGTTCGCGCCGCCCACGCGCCGCGTCTTGACTTCCAGCAACGGCTTCACGTTCTCGATGGCCTTCTTGAAAATTTTCAGCGCATCGTCGTTGGTTTTCTTCGCCACCTGATCCATCGCGCCGTAAAACACGCGCTGCGCCGTCGACTTCTTGCCTTCCCACATCATCGAGCAGATGAACTTCTCCACAATGTCGCTGGCATAGACCGGATCGGTCGCTTGGGTTCGCCGGAAAACGAGTCCTTTGCGTGGCATTGCTCTTTATCGCTCCTTCCAAAATCGTTTCATGCGCAACCTCTAAACCAAACAGTTGCCTTACTTCGCCGCCGCGGCCTTGGGCCGCTTCGCGCCGTATTTCGATCGTCCCTGCTTGCGGTTCTCCACGCCCGCAGCGTCCAGCGTTCCGCGCACGATGTGATACCGCACTCCCGGCAGATCCTTCACGCGGCCACCGCGCACCAGCACGATGGAGTGCTCCTGCAGGTTGTGGCCGACGCCGGGAATATAAGTCGTCACTTCAATCGCATTCGTCAAGCGAACGCGCGCCACTTTGCGCAGCGCCGAGTTCGGTTTCTTCGGGGTTTGCGTGTACACACGAATGCACACGCCCCGCTTTTCCGGGCAGCCCGCCAGCGCAGGCGACTTCGTCTTCATCCGGACCGCTTCACGTCCCATTCTTACTAGTTGCGAAAACGTCGGCACAGTCGTCCCTCAATCGCGCGCGTAATTTTTCGCGGCTCCCGCAAGGCGCGCAGACAAAATGGCGCGAGAGCGCAATCCAGTGCTGAAAGGTCTACTGCGAATCCGGAGATACAACCAGCAAGAAACTCCGTACGCACTCCAAGAAGTAGAACTACTCTCTTGGCTTCAGTTCGGAGAGGCTTACTCGGCTTTGCGGGGCTGGCGCCCCATTCCGGCCGCTCTTCTGTCCCATTCCGTCTTACTTTGTTCCGGGACTGAAGATAATTCCCTTCCAACTCAACGACTCCGAACAAGCCGGAGCCGCCCCACTCAGGGTAAAAGCATCCCTGACAAACACCGAAGTATAGGAAAGAAAACGCGTCCTGTCAAATCTTTCGCCTACAAGCCATTGGAAAACTTTATGCATTCTTGCGTCTTGGCCCCCGCCGTGCCAAACTGCCCTGCTACGCAGCCTTTTCTAGCTAGGAGCCTGCCATAACCCTTCCTTCAACTCAGGCAACGGGAACCCCCTGCACGGTCTCGAAGAACGAATAAGCCATTTAGAATGAACTGTTTCCGTAGCGACAGGAAGCATCTAACCTTCTTGCTCCTTGGGAAACAGCTCACTCGTGCCGAAGCGCAACGAGCGGGTCAACGCAAGTAGCTCGGCGGGCCGGGATATAGCAGGCCAGAAGGGCAACAAGCATGAGTAGCAGCGCCACGGCCCCGAAAGTCACTGGATCGTAAGGACTTACGCCGAACAGCAACCCGGAAAGCTGCCGCATGGCCACCAGCGCGGCAAGGATTCCCAGCAGCACCCCTACCCCAGCCAGCCGCACCCCCTGGCCCACCACCAGCCGGAGCACGTGGGAGCGTTCCGCACCCATTGCCATGCGTATCCCGATCTCGCGCGTCTGCTGATTCACGGAGTAGGACAGCACTCCGTAAACGCCAAGCGCTGCCAGCACCAAAGCCAGCCCTCCAAATAATGTGAGCAGTGCCGCGCCCATTCGCGGTGCCCACAGTCCTTGATCCATAATCTCTCCGATCGTCTGCACATTGGTGATCGCCAGATTCGGTTCCAGTGACTGAATCTGCGAGCGAACGCCTCCGATCGGGGCCTGCGGGTTTCCCGTCGTGTGCACTTGCAGAGTTACGGCTGGCGAATAATCCTGGGTGATCGACAGGTACGCGAGTGGCGCGGGCACTTCCCCAATGTTATTGATCACCGTGTTTCCAACGACCCCGACAACTTCACGCAAGGTGGGATCGCCAAAGAAATGAAACCGCTTGCCGACGGCTTCCTGGTTCGGCCAGAAGTGTTTGGCCATTGCCTCGTTGATCACCACAACTGGCGTCGTCCCCTTCCGGTCGGAATCGCTGAAGACCCGCCCCTTCAGAAGCGGGATGCGAAGAGCATCGAAAAATCCCGGAGTGATATCGTCGAGTTGCGTCAACGTCCCGCGATACCCGGTTGTTTCATTCTCTCCCTCGGGAAAAACCGTTCGCGCGAAACCGCCGCCGAGCGGAAAATTTGAAGCTATCGTTGCGGATTTTACACCGGGCGTCGAATTTGCGCGTTCGATGGCCGCGCGAAAGAATTCCTGCGCTCGTCCTTCCTCGTAATGCAAAGCGCCGAGATCGAATGCCATCATAAAAAGGTTTTTCGGTTCGAAACCGGGATCGCTTCGCTGCGCGTCCCGCATGCTGCGAATGAAGAGTCCGGCGCCAACCAGCGCCACCAGCGAGAGCGCAATTTCCGAAACAACCAGCAGGCTGCGCAAACGGTTCCGTCCCCAGCCGATCGATCCTCCGCGCCCGCCCAGTTTGAGTGTTTCCATCAGGTCAGGCACAGACGCTTTCAACGCCGGCGCAACCCCAAAAAGCATCCCTGTCAACAAGGAGATGCCCAGCGTAAACAGTAAAACGTGCGAATCGAGCGAAAGATCCAGGTCATTTTGTTCGATGAAGGGCGGCCGGAACGACCACAGAACGCTCCGGCCCGCGTAAGCAATCGCCAGTCCCACCGCGCCGCCAAGCAGTGACAACAACATGCACTCCGTCAGCATTTGCCGCAGGAGACGGTGCCGGCTCGCTCCCAGAGCGGCACGCAGCCCCATTTCCTTTTCCCGTTGCGCGGCCCTCGCCAGCAAAAGGTTTGCGAGGTTGACGCAGGCAATCAGAAGCACAAGCCCCACGACGGTCATCATCATCGTGCCGGCCAGCGACACCTGATCGTGCTGATTCACTCCCACCGCCGCATCTGCCAGCGGCGTCAGCGCGACGCCGCGCCCAGCATTATCTTTGGGATATTCCGCCTCCAGCCGCGACGCAATCGTCTTCAGCGAAGCCTGCGCCGGTCCCAGATCAATTCCTGGCTTGAGCCGCCCGACCGAAAATACCCCCAGAAATCGCCGGTCGTTAAAAAACTCCTTGTTCAATCCCGCAAGGACCTGCGGATACATGCTCGAAGGAATCCATATCTGTTCCGCGCCCGCGAATGTGAACGTCCCCTTGAATCCTTTTGGAGTCACTCCGACCACCGTGTACGGCACGGCGTTCAGTGTCAGGCTCTTGCCCACAACATTTGCATCCGATCCCAGCTTATTGACCCAAAAACTGTGGCTGATCACCGCCACGGTGTTTCCGTTTAGCTTTCTATCTTCATCAGGAAGGAAAAACCGTCCGGCGGCAGGCTGCAGGCCCAGCACATCGAAGTAATTCGCGCTCACGATTTGCCCGTTGACCTGCCGGGGCTCGGCGCCGCCGCTCCATGTCAGCGCAGTCGGCACGATGCACGACAAGCTGGAGAAAACTTCCGCCTGCTTCTGATAGTCCTGAAAATTCGGAAAGGACATCGGCATCTTCGCGGCGTTGGCAAACCCCACTTTGGTTTTCGTGTCGATCGTGTCCAGTTCAACCACCTGCGAGATGTCCTTCACCGGCAGGGGATGCAGCAGGATTGCGTTCACTACCGTGAAAATTGTGGTGTTCGCCCCGATCCCCAGCGCCAGGGACAACACCGCGACGGCGCTGAACCCGGGACTCTTGAGCAACATGCGCAGGCCATGCCGAATGTCTTGCCAGAATGTTTCCATATTGTCCTCCCGTCTTCTGAGAAGCCCTGCAAACTATTCCCTTGCGTATCACCGAGAGGGGCTTCGCGCCTAGCCAATCGTCAGGTCGTCTCGTCCTTGCCGAGTCCCTTTTATTCCTTGCCCTCCGCCCCGAGATCCCCAAAAGGCCAAAGATGAAAGGCCTTCAGCATCTCGTACTGGTGCTGCGCCCGCAGCATCTTTGCGGTCTTTTCCGCGGGCCATGGCGAAGCAAATCGCTCCGGCCGGTCCGCGATCCAATAAGCAGTGAGCGCCATCAGCGTGGCATTTTGCGCCAGCACTTCGGGCTTCACCGCCTCCAGCGCGTCGGCCGCCGAGTGGTGTGTGAATTTATAATCCGGTGAATCCTGATTCATGTTCATCCCCGGCAATCCCGCCATCGAGAAAGGCAGCGTGTCGGTCCCGCTTTCCACCTTGTCGTTCACGGGAATGTTTCGAATCGACGAAAGCGACTGCGCGAAAGGCCGGAAGCTCGCCACCAGATCGTCGCGGCCTCCCAGCATGAACTCCTTCACCGGCCCCTGCCCTTCATCCAACACCAAGTCTCCCAAATGATTGGCCACCTCCGATTGATGTTGCTTCATGTAGGCAAACGAACCGTCGAGCCCCTCCTCCTCGCCCGTGAACAATACAAAACGGATCGTCCGCCGCGGCCTCATTCCGGAGCGCATGATAGCTTCCGCTGAGGCCAGCACGCTCGCCGAGCCTGTGCCGTTGTCCGTGGCTCCCTCCGAAAGATCCCAGGAATCCAGGTGCGCTCCGACAACTAGCACCTGCTCCGGGTTTTCGCGCCCGCAAATCTCTCCCACCACATTCGCCGATTCCACTGGCCCGTTTGAAAATGTATTTTGCACGTTGAAGCGCGCTCGCACTTTTTTCCCGCTCTCGGCGTACCTTTCGAGCTGTCCTTGATCCTCGGCAGTCATCGACAAGACCGGGATGGCAAAATCAGCCTCGAAACCGAGAATCCCCGTGTGCGTGAGGTTCATTCCCGAGGCCTTCGATCCCGCCTGGCCTCCGATCACCGCGACTGCTCTTGCTTTGCCGGCCGCCTTAAGGAAATCTCCGAAGATGGCAAACAGGGAAGCCGCATTTTTTTTTGGCGCGCCCTGCATGACCACCAGCACAATCTTCCCGGAAAGCCGTGCAGCATTTTTGACCTCTTCCTCGATATCGAAGAGATTCGCGGTTACCACCTCGCCTGCCGCGCCTCCCGCCGGTGTCGATCCCGTCCAACCCATCGCATCCACATGCAGCGGCCGCCGCCTTTCTCTCCGCGGGCGTTCCCGTCACGCGGGCGCCAATGTCATCGCTCAATTCCGTGAGGTACTGAAACGCGTGCGAATCCATCATCCCTTCGCCTGCAATCTTGACGAGCGCCGGCTTCGTGCCATCCTCATCAGGCCCTTTCGGCGCCGGCCGATTGTCTGCCCGAGCCGTCCACGCCCCGCTCAAAGAAAATCCCAGTGCCACCGCTGCCACTGCCGCCAAAACACCTCGCATCCGCATTCTCCTTACGCCTTTCAGGCAGACAGACTCTATCACTGTGTCAGACGTGCAAGGCATGGAACCGTTTCCGGGGGGTGCGGAGCCTCAGCTCCCCCTTTACGCCTTCCGCATCGCCGAAGCTTCGCGCCCAACAGCAGGCCGAATCGCCCTCCCTTTACCCGTCACCAAGCCGAAACCCCGCTCCCCTTTCGTCTTTACCGCTTCCCACTCCGCACCCTACACTGCCATTTGTGGGCACGATGAAACTTTCAGGGCGTCCGCTTCTCTTCCTCCGAATCTTGTCGCCACTCCTCTTCATCGCATTTGCCATGCGCGCTACCCTCGCCCTGCAGCCCGTCCAAAAGCCCGCAGAAAAGACCTCCGAGAAAAAGGCCGAGAAGGTGGCCCCGCCCGAGAAAGAAGCGAATCCCGCACAAATTGAGCTGCTCGAAACCCGCTACCGCTTCGAAGCCAACGGCGATAGCCGCAAACAAGTTCACACCCGCGTGCACATCAATAGCGAACTCGGCGTTCGCCAGTTCGCGCGCCTCAATTTCGACTACAACCGCTCCTTCGAATCCGTCGAAATTCCTCTCGTGCACATCACGCACCCCAGTGGCGGCACCGCCGATATCCTTCCCAGCGCCATCACCGACAATCCCAATCCCGCCGTCATCAACGCCCCCGCCTACCAGGACGTCCGCGTCAAATCCGTCCGCATCCTCGGCCTCGCCCCCGGCGACACGCTCGAATACCGCGTCACCACCACCACCACCCACCACCCCCTAGCTCCCGAATTCTGGCTCTCACACGACTTCGCCCGCGAAGGAATCGTCTCGCAAGAATCATTCGAGATAGATCTCCCCGCGTCGCGCGACCTTAAGCCTTTTACCTCCTTGGCAGCACACGATTACGAAACTGTACGCTCAGGTGAAGGGACCGAAGCAAGGCTGATTTACCGGTGGATACGTCCTCCGACTGCTCCGGCTGCTCCCGAAACCTCACGGAAGATCTTCGATCTACCCGCGGCTTCGGTCGAATCGGATATTGTTCTCACCACGTTTAAAGGCTGGGCCGAGTTCGAAATCGCGCTACAAAAATCATACGAGAAGGCACTGCAGGTTACGCCTCAGCTTAGAGCCAAAGCTATTGAATTGACCCACGGCAGCGGCAAACCGGAAGATGACCTCCGCACCCTCTACGATTTTGTCTCCAAGAGCATACTGACAGTCGATCTTCCGTTGGATTCCGCAGGCTTCCGGCTCCGGAGAGCAGAAGTGATCTTGCCCTCGGGCTACGCCACTTCGGAGGAAAAATGCGTGCTGTTGTCCGCACTAGCGACTGCCGTTGGGCTGCGGGCGCAGCCGGCTTTTAGTCTTTCAGATGCTCACCCGCATATTGCTCCTCCTACCTCCTCAATTCTCAGCCACCCTCTCGTTATGGTGGCCTTTGCCGGACGCGTAGTTTGGCTCGACCCAGCTGTTGAGGTCGCACCTTTCGGAGTGATCGCTTCCAACATGCGTGGTGGGGTGGCCGTGCCTCTGTATCCCTCGTCGGACATCTCATTCTTGGAGAATGTTCCCAAGGATCTGCCCTATCCAGCGTCGCAACACGTGAACGTTGACGCCGCTCTCTCCGTTGACGGCAAACTCACCGCCAAAGTCCATTACTCTCTGCGCGGTGACAACGAACTGCTTCTCCGCGTCGCCTTCCATCAATCACCAAAAGACAAATGGAAGGAACTCGCGCAACTTCTCTCGATTTCCGACGGCTTCCGTGGCCAGGTAACCACTGTCATCGCCTCTGACCCGTACGCAACGAAAGAACCCTTCACCGTGGACTACGAGATCACTCAGCCCAAATTTGTCGATTGGTCGAAGAGACCGGTGCGCATCCCCGCCCTGCTTCCTCAGCTAGGCTTGCCCGATCCGCCCGCGAAACCCGCGGCAGGCGCTGCTTCGTCCCCCATCGATCTCGGCACACCGTTGGAAGTCGAGACGCACATGACGCTGCATCTTCCCCCCGGCACGACGACCACCGCCCCGACCGGCACCTCCGTCCAGCGCGATTACGCCACCTTCGCCTCGCAGTACTCCGCGAAAGGATTGACCGTCACAGCCTCGCGCCATATCAACTTTCTGCTGAGGCAAGTTCCCGCCGACCGCGCCACCGACTACAATGCCTTCCTTCGCGCCGTCCTCAACGACGAATCCCAGGACTTTACCCTCGACCGCGAATCGCCCCCAGCACGCGCCACCAAGCCCGCCTCCGTCACCACTACTCCCCAGCCAACCCCCAAACCTTAATCGCAGCGCTGTCCCATGCGGCCTCTCCCGGGAGCGCCAGCATCCATGCTGGCGGTTTTTCTTCTAACCTCTGCAAATGCCACCAATCTCAAGCCTCCTGATTTCAATCCGTTGTGAGAAATCCCTGCCCCGCCGCACTTTTTTCTTGACACTTCTTTTATCCGTGATACACTTATTTTTGTAGATAACTCCGCAATAAGTAAGCCAAGCGGTCCTAAGAGCATCCCGGCCGCATTTCCTGAATGAATTCCTTTTTTCCGGCAATTGCATCTTTCAACTGGGCCACAAAAATGCAGGCTCCTTAGAATCAAGCGATTACCAATTTAAAACTCTGTAACCCCCTTATTTTGAAGATCATGCATGGGGAGGTAGTTTCTCTAGCAGGACAGGCCATCTGGGCCTCGGGGAGACCGCAATCAGTGGCAGGATTAGTCGGCCCGGCAAGGGCCTTCTTGATTTCACTAAGAACTTAAAACCAAGAACTCAATACTGACAACTGAAAACTACCTGAGTTCGAGAATCTCCTTTTCCTTGGCGGCGGACAAATCCTCGATCTTCTTGGTCTCCGCGTGCGAAATCTTTTCCATCTCGTCCAGCGCCCGTTTCTGTTCGTCCTGGCTGATCTTCTTTTCCTTCTCCAGCTTGTCGATCGTTTCCTTGACGTCGCGGCGGATGTTGCGCACCGCGGTGCGGTGATTCTCCAGCACCTTGTGCAGGTGCTTGACGATCTCTTTGCGGCGCTCTTCCGTCGGCGAAGGCATCGGCACGCGCACCACATTGCCGTCGTTTGTGGGGTTCAGCCCCAGGTCCGAGGTCCGGATGGCTTTGTCGATCAGCGGCACCACGCTCGGGTCCCACGGCGAAATCACCAGCAGCGTCGCCTCCGGCACCGTCACCGTGCCGAGTTGATTCACCGGCATGGGTGTCCCGTGATAATCCACGCGGATGGCGTCCAGAATGGACGCATTCGCACGCCCCGTTCGCAGCGTTCCCAGTTCCTTGCGAAAATCCTCGACCGCCTTTTCCATCCGCGTCTTGCCCGCGGCAATCGCTTCTTTCGTCGTCATCGTGTCCTCATCGAAACAATTTTTCCCAGCATGATCCGGACTTCCGTATTCAGTGCTCAGTTTTCAGTAAAAAGAAAATCCACCGGAGGAATATCGCTCGGACATGATTCAGTTTTCTTTTTCCAGTGAAAGCAGCCTGCCGTACTTGTAAATAATGCAGTTCTCTTTTCTCGCTGAAAATCGGCCATCGAAATTGGACATCATTCAGTTTTCTTCTCTTACCGAAAACTGACCACTGAAAACTGAAAACTTGTTCACCCCGGCGTCACCTTCGAGCCCACGCGCTCGCCGAGCACCACGCGCTTGATGTTCCCCGCCCGGTTCATATTGAACACCACGATCGGCATGCCGTTGTCCATGCACAACGAAATCGCCGTCGCGTCCATCACTTTCAGGTTCTGGTTCAACACTTCGCGGTAAGAAATCGCGGCAAAAAATTTCGCGTCCGGAATTTGTTCCGGATCGGCGTCGTAAACTCCGTCCACGCGCGTGGCCTTCAGAATCACGTCCGCCTTGATTTCCATCGCCCGCAGGGCCGCCGCCGTGTCCGTCGAAAAATAAGGATTCCCGGTCCCCGCAGCAAAAATCACCACGCGATTCTTTTCCAGGTGACGAACTGCGCGTCGCCGGATAAACGGCTCGGAAACCTCTTTCATCTCGATGGCGCTCAACACGCGCGTAAACACGCCTGCTTTTTCGAGCGCGTCCTGCAAAGCCAGGGCGTTGATGACCGTCGCGAGCATGCCCATGTAGTCGCCCGTCGCGCGGTCGATCTCAAATCCCTTCTGCCTGGCGCCGCGGAAGATATTACCTCCGCCGACCATGATCGCCGTTTGCACGCCCAGTTCGTGCACATCTTTCAGTTCACGCGCGATGGCCTGAATCGTTTCGCCGTGGATGCCGAATCCCTGCGGCCCTTGGAACGCCTCTCCGGAGAGCTTCAGCAGGATCCTTCGGTACGCCGGCTTGGCTTTTTTCACGGCCTTCTTCCCAGCTTTCTTCGTCGCCGCCATGAGTCTCCGTTCGCGCGATCTAAAATCCCGGGAATTGTAACAAACTATCTCCGCCCGCGCACATCGCGCATCTCGGAGTGCGGCCGCACGGCCGCACGGCCGCCGCGCTCCAAACAAAAAGAGCGCCCCAGTCAAACCGGGACGCTCTGCAAGATTGTTATCGAAGGTTTTGTTCTTTACGCAAGCACGGGTACGGGCGCCGTTTCCGGCCCCGCCGCGCCGCCGCTGACTTCACCGACCTTGAACCGCACGAAGCGCCGGACCGAAATATTTTCGCCCAGCTTGATGACGGCCTGGGCGATCATCTCGCCGATCGTCACGCTCTCATCCTTGATGTAGTGCTGTTCGTAAAGGCAATTTTCCTCGTAGAACTTCTCCATCTTCCCGTTGACGATCTTCTCGACCACCGGCTCCGGCTTGCCTGTCGCCAGCGCCTGCGCCTTGTAGATATCGCGTTCCTTTTCGAGCATCTCCGGCGTCACTTCTTCGCGCCGCACGTAGCGCGGATCCAGCGCCGCGATGTGCATCGCGATGTCGTGCGAGAGCTGCTGGAACGCTTCCGTACGCGCCACGAAGTCCGATTCGCAATTCAGCTCCACCAGCACGCCGATCTTTCCGCCGGCGTGGATATAGTTGCCCACGAGGCCTTCGCTGGCTTCGCGCTGCGCTTTCTTGGCCGCGGCCGCCTGGCCCTTCTTGCGCAGGACGCTGATGGCTTTCTCGATGTCGCCACCCGCCTCCACGAGCGCCGCGCGGCAGTCACTGAATCCCGCGTTGGTCCGCTCGCGCAATTCTTTCACGAGTTGTGCTGGGATTTGCATAGCTGGCTGTTGTGTACTCATCCTTTTTTTCTCTTTGCTCTTTTGGATTCTCTCGGTTGATGTCGTTAGCTGTGAAGCGGCCCGCCCCCATCCGCTCGGGGCGGGCCTCACGAAATTGCCACCCGCACATTTTGTTTAGCGTTTTTCCTCGTCGTCAGGAGGCACGGTGGCTTCGGCGGTCTCGGCAGGCTCCGCCGGGGTTTCCACAACAGCCTCCACGAAATCGCCTTCCTGCTTCTCGTACCGTTCGTACGCGCTCGTGTCGACGTACTCGACGCCGTCCACCAGCGCCTGATCTTCGGCGGCCTTCTGATCCGCAACCTGCGATTGCTGGTACGCGGTGTGGCCCTCGAGCACGGAATCCGCAATCTTCGTCGTAAACAGGCGGATGGCGCGCAGCGCGTCATCGTTCCCGGGAATGATCCAATCCACCACGTCCGGGTCGCAATTCGTATCCACAACCGAAACCACCGGCACGCCCATGCGCCGCGCTTCCTTGACCGCGATTTCTTCCGCGTTGGAATCGATCACGAACATGGCGTCCGGCAACTGGGTCATGTTCTCGATGCCTTCGAGATTCTGAAACAGGTGCTTCATTTCGCGGTCCAACCGCGCTTGTTCTTTCTTGGAGAGCTCTTTGATGCGGCCGTCTTCGTTCATGGCCTTCAGCAGCTTCAGCCGCTTGATGGATTTCTGCAGCGTCGCCCAGTTGGTCAGTGTGCCGCCCAGCCAGCGGTGATTCACGAAAAACGCACCGCAGCGTTTCGCCTCCTCGGCAACCGCTTCCTGGGCCTGCCGTTTGGTGCCCACGAACAGAACCGCCCTGCCTTGCCCGGAGAGTTCGCTCACGAAGCGGCTCGCTTCGCGGAACATCTTGAGGGTTTTCTGAAGATCGATAATGTGGATGCCGTTGCGTTCGCCGAAAATGTACTCCTTCATTTTCGGGTTCCAGCGCCGCGTCTGGTGACCGAAGTGAACGCCGGCCTCCAGCAACTCTTTCATCGTAATCTCTACTGCCAAGTTTCCTCCTAATAGGATAGCTGTTTGCGGTGGCGGCTCACGTCGCCACAGAACAGCCTCTTGCCGGCTCCTTGCCGGCCGTGATCTCGGCAGATCGGCTCGCGCCCACCCGCCGGAGTTCGCAGGGGCGGGGCTTCGCCCGCCCGAAAAATTAACGCTTCGTGAACTGGAAGCGCTTGCGCGCGCCCTTCTGTCCGTACTTCTTGCGTTCCTTCATTCGCGAATCGCGCGTCAAAAATCCGTTCTTCCGCAGCGCCGGCCGCAGCTCCGGATTGAATCGCGAAATCGCCCGCGACAGTCCCATGCGCACCGCTCCCGCTTGTCCGCCCACGCCGCCGCCATGCGCCGTCACGACCACGTCCACCTGGTCGGCGATATTCGTGAACTTCAGCGGCTCGACCGCGTCATGCTTCCACGCGTGATTCGGAAAATACTGTTCGACCGTGCGGCCGTTGATCGTGAACTTGCCGGCCCCCGGGCGCAGGAACACACGCGCCACCGACTCCTTGCGCCGTCCCGTTCCTAGAAACCAAGTTTGTGTGCCCGCAATGGGCGTACCCGTAGAACTCAACGTTCCTCCTCAAAAACTCCACACTCGGCTTGCTCCCTGCGATGGGTGACCGCTAGACGGTCAGACACAACGGAGAACCGCAACGTGCGGAAAAAATCTGGAACTCGCTTACAGCGAAACGGCCTGCGGCTTCTGCCCCGCGTGCCGCGCCAATCCCGCCGCATCCCGGTACACGCGCAACTTCTTCGCGCGGCGCGCGCGCAATTTGTTCTTCGGCAGCATCCCGAGAACTGCCTCGCGTATCATCCAGTCCGACTTCGACTCGCGCAACCTCTTCGCCGGCACTTCCTTCAACCCGCCCGGATATCCGCTGTGGGAATAATAAATCTTCTGTTCGGCCTTATTCCCGGTCATACGAACCTTGTCCGCATTAATCACGACCACGTGGTCGCCCGAATCCAGGTAGGGCGTAAAGCTCGGCTTGTCTTTGCCGATGAGCATGCGCGCGACCTTGGTCGCCAGGCGCCCCAGCACCACGTTCGTCGCGTCCACCACAAACCAGTTCGCGCCCACCTTCAGCGCTTCGGCTTCTTCACCTTTGGCTACGTACGTCCTCATTGCGCTCAGTCACACCTTTCCCTGTGGGGATAAACTCAAATCATAAAGTACCGCACCTTCATTGTCAACGAACTTGAATCAGTGCCGAAGATCAGTTTGGAAAGAACCCGGCATCTCACACAAGCGGACTTCCGGGGAGTCAGACCTCACTCAGCAACGAGCAGCGCGTCTTAGGAAGTCAATTGGATTGCCTCCGAGTACGCCGTCACCGGATAGAAACTGCGATTACTATTAATAGGGGATAAGCGACCTCTTCGGAGCGTTTCAAAGAAGGTGAGGAAGCTGTCACCGGTCGAACGGCATTATAGGAACCCGGGTTCGGCTTATTTTCATCGGCGCCGATCTCGGATAGCAGTTGTAGTGTCGCTATATATCACTCCCTGCAGAGTCAAGAGCAAAATCGCGTGATTTATAGTACCAACCTGTTCCTGCCAGCGGTAAACTGTCATTTCGAGATCGAGGATTCCGGCCCAGAGGAGCATGCAGATTATGAAACTCATGCGATGCCTTCATCGACCATCGTCGAGGACGGTGATGAATCGTAAGGTGGGCGCCGTTCTGCTGGTGACAGGACTTTTGTTGGGGGCGGCTTCCCTTTGGGCGCACCATGGAAACGCACCGTTTGATATGACGAATACAGTGAGGATGCAAGGGACGGTTACGGATTTCCAGTGGATCAACCCACATGCCTTAATTCATGCGGACCTGAGAGACGAGAAGGGTAAGGTTGCGAACTGGAAGCTGGAGTTAGGGAGTCTGGGGATGCTAAGTCGGTTTGGATGGAGCCGGAATACGGTGAAGCGCGGGGACCAGGTGACTGCTGAGGGCTTTCGGGCTAAGGACGGCTCGGCTTATTTGTCTTTGGTGAGCATCGATCTTCCCAACGGTCAGTCAATGCGGGGGTCTCCATAGAAACGCCCGACATGCTGCCATTCTGTAGATGGCTGGAACAGACTTCGGTGGGCACCAGTGTACGGGAATCGCTGTGGCTGTTTCCGGCGATTGAGACCCTGCATTTGCTTGGGATGGCGGCGCTGGTGGGGACTACGGCAGTTTTTGATTTGCGCCTTCTGGGGTGGATGTTGCGGCGGGAGCGGGTTTCGGTGCTGGCGGGGCGGCTGCTTCCCTGGTCTTGGGTAGGATTTGCGGTGCAGGTGGTCACGGGAGCTCTGCTGTTTACTTCGGAAGCGGTTAAGGTATATACGAATCCCGCGTTTCGAGTGAAGATGTTATTGATATTTTTGGCTGGCGTGCATGCGCTGATTTTCCATTGGAGCGTCTATCGGGATGTGGCGTCGTGGGATGACAGCGGGGTTTTGCCTGCGGGGGCGAAGGTTGCGGGTTTCGTTTCGATCCTGTTATGGATTGGGATTGTTGCGGCAGGACGGTTTATCGGATTCGTGTAACTTTGAACTGGCCTCGCCAATCGTCCGCCTTGTGAACCCCGCCCCCCAAGCCCACGGCCTTGTCCTCGCATGAATAAGGATAGCTGCTAACCATCCCCAAATGAGTGAAATCGCCTGATCTCGTCAACCATCCCTCTGCATCTGCGCTGGCCCAAGTTCGTCACTCAGGCACGTTATTTAAACACGATAACTTCTGGCTGTTCGGAAACGATCCACAAACGGGTTCTGGGAAACGAAGGACCTTCGACGCCGCTTTATGCCGACCTTTTACCGGCTCAGGAAATATGCTGCAGCTCAGGATTCACGTCTTCCATATGGGCGTCCAAACCTGCATGGGGGTCGCGGTGCGGTTGGCCCAGGCGTAATACGGAATGAAAGTTAGAGAGAGAGGCTTGGATCTTCGAGCCTCGTTCGAATGGCGGAAGTACAGGAGGCTGCGCTCCGCGGACTCTCCATAATCCGCGCCGGCATGGCGCAGCACGATGATTCCACCAAGCAGGTCCTTCTGAAATTCCTCCTGGAACTGCGCGCTCGATTTCGGGCCCAGATTCAACGCTACGTCTTTCAGAGCCACACCGTCCGGCTGGTCGATTTGCTCCAAACAGTACACGAGCGGTCCGCGCTGGACCGCCACGCGGCCGTTGTTCTCGGCGATTTGCGCGTTGGCCTCGAGAAGCTGGGGTCTCATATTAAATTGCACGCGGATGACGTCGCCGGCGGACCAGCGGCGCCGTATCGGAAGATACTGGCCGGGAGCGGCGCCCGCGACCGCTTTTCCGTTGACGCCGACTTGCGCGCTGTCCGTCCATCCCGGGATACGCATTAAAAATGTGAACTCGGTGGGTTCGGCGGGAGTGAGGATAATTTCCACGCTGCCATCCCAGGGATAATTTGTTTTCTGGCGGACTCTCAAGCCGACCCCGCTCTCGAGATGCCAGTCGAGTTCAGAATTGTCGTAGAGGTGGAGATAAATGCCGTCGCCGGTGGTGCTGTAAAAATATCCTGGCAGCGAGGCCAAGGTGCGTTCCAGATTCGGCGGACAGCAGGTCGTGTCGTACCAATCGTTGCGAATTTTGTCGCCATGGGAAGGATCAAACGCCAGCGGATTGCGATAGCAGTAGAGTGTGCCGTCCAGGGACATGCCGGAATTGATACCGTTATAGAGCGCGCGTTCTATCACATCCGCGAATTTGGCTTCGCCCGTCGCGGCGAGCATGCGCCAATTCCACATCATGTTTCCAATGGCCGCGCAACTTTCCCCGTAGGCCCGGGCATTGGGCAATTCGAAAGGATCGCCGAAAGCTTCGCCGTCGCTGCGCGCCCCGACTCCACCGGTGACGTACATTTGCGATGTGACGAGATCCTTCCACAAAACGTCGAGTGTCTTCCGATACGCGGGATCTCCGGTTTCCAGATAATAGTCGGCGGCGCCGCAGCAAGCATACATGGCGCGCACGGCGTGACCCTCGAGATGCGTTCGCGAAGTGAAAGGGGTCCCGCAAAAATGATAAACGTCATCCCACGGAGACCGCGCATGAATCCGCGAGTCACCGGCGAGCAGGTAGCCCGCAAGGTCGAGATGCCGTTTGTCGCCGGTCATTCGATATAGCTCGACCAAGGCCATTTCCATTTCTGGATGGCCTGAGTACAGTGGTTTCTTATCCGGGCCCGGACCGAAATCGGGTAGCAGGAAATCATTTACAAAGCGGATTCCCGCGTTGAGTAAAGTCCGGTCGCCTGTAGCCCGGTAGTAGGCCGTGGCGCCCTGCAGGAAATGCCCCATGCTGTAAAGCTCGTGGCCCCACTCCTGGGTCTTCGGCTCCATTCGTTCAGACGCATGGTCGCGGACGAAATAGGTGCTCAAGTATCCGTTCGGCTCCTGCGCGGCTACGACGTCCTTCGAGATTTTCTCCACCGCGGCGCGGAGCTCGGGACGCTCGCCGGATTGCAAAACAAAACCGGCGGCCTCCGTCCACTTGTAAACATCGGAATCGGAGTACACCGGCCCGCGCTGCGCCGCAGTGCTCTTGCCGATAAGGCGGCGGAAATTGTCCATCCGCCCGTTGGCTTCCAGTAATTTGCCCATGGAAGGAATGCTCTTGCTGACGTTGACTTCGCGGCGCTGCGCCCAAAAACCATTCTCGATCGTGACGGCATGCACCGGTACGTTCCTCAGCTTGGCGTACGGCGACTTTGTGAGGTTGAGAATGCCCTGATCCCGCCAAGATGGAGTAGTTGTCAGAACAACTGAGGACTCTTGAGCGATTTCACGTGTTCCACTGTTGGGAGTTACAAGATCCGTAAAGAAGTCCCGTCCGATCGGCAAGCAAGAAACCGCGGCGGTAGAGATCGCCGAAGAAACGAACTGTCGGCGTGAAAAGCCTTGCGTACTGCTCATTGTTCCTTTACTCCTTGCCGCGCCCAGCAGTAAGTAAAAAGAGAGCCGGGCACTGCGGAAACGCAGCTGACCGCCGCGCGGAATCACCCGGGTGCAAATCATAACGCAACGAATGTCCGTTAGTCCTCAAATGAAATAAAGAAAGAATGCAGACTCCCTGCAGAATGTTTCGCAGGGTCTGCTGAACAAGTTCTTCAAAGTGACGGGGAACTGCCAGTCGGTGCAGGGAAAATCGGAGGGTTCTTCTCGGGCAACACTAAGGGCAACTATCAAAAAATTCGTGCCCAAATGCGGCCTCTTTCTGTATAATTCTTCTTAAGCGGTGTTCCCCCCGTGGTCGGTTTGACATGCTACGAACGGATCTCGACACTCCTCTCGTGACTGGCCCCTCGACAGCCGCAAGGCTCTCGCGCCGGTGCCTTAGTTTGTGCTTACCTGGAATTGTATTTGTATCCTGCGCCGTTTTTGGCGCCATGCACTGCTCCGCTCAGGACGTCGCCGAAGCGGCTCGTCAGGAACGCGCCCAGAAGGAAAGTAAGCAGAAGAAATCCAAGCACGTTTACACCGAGCAGGATCTAAAGCGCGATCGGATCCTCACGCCGGAAGATCGTGCCCAGGTGGAGGCCAAGAAAAATCAGTTGGCTGCTCCTTCGGCGGAAAAAGCCCAGGAAGCTGTCGACGCGCAGTCACTTCCCCCTGATGCTCCCCTCGGTGACGTCGCGCGCCGTTTCCGCAAACAGAAGCAGTCGCAGAAACTTCAGCAGTCCGCGGAGTTCCACCTTCCCTTTGCCAATGCGCCGGTGCTCGCTTCGCCAAAGCCGCCGGTGATGCCGCTGCGTCCGCCGGTTTCCAAACCTGCTCCGCCGCGCTTCGCTCCTTTCCAACCACCGGTGAAGCGCTCGCCCTTCGAGCGCCCAAAGGTTTTCTTCTCGGCTCCGGCGCTCGGCTCCGGCGCTGGTCATGCCTTCGCGTCCACCGGCCATTCGCGTGACGCCTTCGAAGCCGACACCGCCTATCGTTCCCGCGGCTCCAGCAAAACTAAATGTCGTGACGGTAAGGCCCGGAGACTCCCTCTGGAAACTCGCGCAGCAGAACCTCGGCAAAGGTCTCCGCTGGCACGACCTGCTCGCCGTGAATCCGGGCATCGTTGACGCCAATCACATCGTGGCGGGCTCCCAAATCTACTTGCCGGCGGTAGTCTCTTCTCTCCGGACGGCGACAAAAATTACCGTTCGCAAGGGCGACACGCTGTCGAAGATCGCGCAAACGCAGCTCGGCCACGCTTCCTACTGGTCTTGCATCGCTCACGCGAATCCGGCCGTCCACGATGCAAACCTAATCTACGAAGGCCAGCTGCTGCACCTGCCCGACAGATGCAAGCCATAGATTCTCCCGGCCTGCCCCGACGCTAGTCATCCTCTGAATTCCGTATAGAACTCCTTCCGTATTTAGTAAGGGCCTTCTGTTTTTGGGAGCCGGATCTAGGTGTCAGGCTGCTTATGCGTTGAGGTAAACCTATAAGGCATTGATATGGCTCGTTTTCAGGAGGAGTTGACATGGTTCCACTGTGGCACCGCGATTGCGAAACCATTAACGGCGGATCTAACAGTCGAAGTGCGGTACTGACTCAGAAGGAGTAGAAATATGGGAGTTGTATTAAGGAATTTGATGGGCAATCGCAATTTTTTCATGCGTGCTTTCCTCTTAATCGTTCTTTCGGCCGTCTTGGGAGGCAACGCGCACGGGCAGTCCACGGCCGCTTTGAGCGGTACGGTTACCGACGACCGACGCGACCGGCGCCGTCGTTGCGAGCGCCAAGGTCATCGCGACCAACCAAGCCACTGGAATCGAATCCGCCACGCAGACGGACACAGCCGGGGCCTATCTCTTCCCTTCGTTGCCGATCGGAATTTATCGTATCCAGGTCACTGCTTCTGGCTTTCAATCCGCGATCGTTGCAAACCTCAAGCTTGACGTGGCAACTGCTGTCACGCAAAACATTCAACTGACCGTCGGCCAGGCCACGGAAAAAATCGAGATTATGGCCGATGCCGCGCTCGTTGAAACCGCCGCGACAAGCATGAGCCAGGTGATCAACGACAAGACGGTGCAGGAAATTCCGCTAAACGGCAGGCACTTCACGGATCTCAGCCTGCTCACGCCCGGAACGGTTACGCCGCCCGCGAATGGTTTCCTTTCCGCTCCCCTGCGCGGACAAGGATCATTCGGAATTAATACCGCGGGCCAGCGCGAGGATACGACCAATTGGCTAGTTAATGGCATCAACCTGAACGACAACGTACAGAATCAGATCACGTTCCAGCCGCCAATCGATACGTTGGCGGAATACAAGATCGACAATTCGTCCTTCCCAGCAGAGTATGGCAGAAACGCCGGCGCCATCGTAAACCTTGCTACTCGCTCCGGCTCGAACGAATATCACGGCGAACTGTTTGAGTTTTTTCGGAACAACGATCTGGATGCGCGCAACTTTTTCAATCCTGTCCTCACTTCTTCCGGAGCACCAAACCCTCAGTCGCCTTTCAAGCGCAATGAATTCGGTGCCGATTTCGGCGGCCCCAGTGATAAGCCTGCTGGGGCTCGTGCCCGCTGCGAATTTTCATCAAGCCCCAGACGCTTCTGCCGCTCAAGCTGATTGGACCGGGTTCAACGGCGGTGTGATCGCGAACGTGTCACTCAATCAGGGATCTGGCGATGTTGATGTGGAATTGCGACAGCAAGACCGAATCCACGGCTACTACGTCGTTCAGAAGGATCTTCGGCAAGAGCCGTTGCTGCCCGTTGTCCTGGCAAGCATTCCGGGATTTGGTGATACACGAGACGGATTCCGGCAACTGATGACCATCAGCGAGGATCACACCTTCAATGCGTCGCTCGCCAATACCGTTCGTCTCGGATTCAACCGAATCCACTTGACGTTCCTTCCGAACGCACTGCTCGATCCGGCAAAGTTCAACGTGACGCTGCCGGCTGGTTCTCCGGTGGCCACGGGGTTACCCGACATCAACGTAGGAGGAGTCTTGTTTTTTGGCGGACCCAATGGCGAACCGCAGGGACGCGGGGACACTACTGCTGTTCTGAACGACACCATGAGCTGGCTGAAGGGCCGGCACACGTTCGCGTTCGGAGGAGAAATCCGGCGCGCCTATAACAACAACATCGCCGAGAACGTGGGCACCCTCACTTTCAATGCGACTACTTCGGGCGGTGTCAGCCAGACCGCGTTCCAAAACTTTATCAACGACTCGGCTTCCGCCTTTACTATCCAACTCGGAGCCGGAAACGACAGGCTTGTGCAGCCCTCCTATGACGCCTTCGCCCAAGATGGTTTCAAGTGGAAGCCCAACTTCACCATCAACCTCGGTTTGCGATACGCATGGAACTCTACGCCGTCCGAGGCCGCGGGTCACTTCACGCAATTTGATCCCGCGACCGGCACCCTCGTTCCTGCGAGCCAGCCGTATCACACGAACAACAAAAACTTCCAGCCTCGCATCGGCTTCGCCTGGGACCCATTCAAGAACGGCAAAACATCGGTGCGGGCCGCCTACGCCATTCTGACGCAGGACCCGACTACGAATATCGTGACGGGTTTGAGCGGAAACCCGCCTTTTGCCGTACCCATCTCAGTCAGTTCGGGTGTAATTACGGCCGAGAGTCCTGGGAGCTCGCTTGCAGCAACGAGCCTGGGCCCAGCCGCAATCAATCAGAACTTTAACGATATGTATTCACAAGACTGGAACCTGACGGTCGAGCGGCAACTAACTTCAAGCATAGGTCTGAGTATCGCTTACGTTGGAATGAAGGCCACTCATCTCCAACTGAATCAGAACATCAATCAGCCCTTGGTTACGAACGGCATTTATGGTTCGACCCGGCCCTTCCCAATACTCCCGGCCACAAGCCCCGTGTTGCCGTCTCAGTGCACCGCGCCTCATCCAGCCTGTGCGTTCGGCAATATCAATCAGGTGAACAGCAATGGAAACTCGAACTACAATGCACTCTGGGCCACGATCAACAAGCACTTCTCGCACGGCCTGGAATTTCTGGGCTCCTACACGTATTCGAAGTCACTCGATTACAACTCTCTGTCCACCGGCGAGTCCTATATCCTTCAAAACGCATACAACCCCCGCGGTGACTATGGTCCGTCGGAGTTCGACGTCCGCCACCGTTTTGTCTTGAGCGGGTTTTATGAGCTGCCATTCAAAGCGAACCGCCTCGTGGCTGGGTGGCAGGTCGGCGTCATCACCCAGGCACAGAGTGGCAATCCTCTGAATCCCACTGTGGCGATCAACCCGGGAGTCAGTCTCACGGTTCGTCCCGATATCACCGCGCCGATTCACGTTACGGGAGATCCCACCGCATGGTTTGGAAGCAAGACGGTATTCGCAGCGGAGTTCGCATCTCCCTGTGTCGGGACCACCTGCCACCCCGGCGATCTCGGCCGCAACTCCATCACGGGACCGGGTTTTGTCAACACGGACTTTTCTGTCATCAAGAACACCAAGGTGACAGAAAAGCTGAATCTGCAATTTCGTGGAGAGATGTTCGACATCTTGAATCATCCGAACTTCGGGAACCCAGCTCTTACCTTCAGCCCCACCAGCACAACCTTTGGTAAGATCACAAGCACGCGTTTCCCGACCGGCGACTTCGGTTCCGCGCGGCAGATTCAGTTTGCTCTGAAGCTGCTGTTCTAGACTCAAGCGAAGGTTTCTTCCCGATGGGGCGGGCTTCGGCCCGCCCTCTTTGTTTTTTGCCGGCTGAAAGGACACGCATGCAAGCTCTCCGAGCGCCTATGGCATCCGCCCAGGGCAAAGCAAGCGCAGCCGGTCTGCCGCGCGGTTCCGGTCAAATTTTCGGATACAATACAGATAGGTCTGAAGTTCGGACCACGAGGAACTGGTGATTCACTCGAACGTTTTTCACAACGAAAGCCTGCTGCCCATCGAGAAAGTTCGGCTTTCTCCCGGACAGGCCGGTCTCATTTGCGGCTGGGGCATCTTCACGACGCTACGCATCTCCCGCGGCGAGGCTTTTGCCTACGAGCGGCACTGGCGCCGCCTGGAA
>Ga0193729_1000307_pt1 | contig 24962 bp, 20 predicted proteins | sample U1c2metaG_FD_143036 | JGI IMG/M metagenome (GOLD analysis project Ga0193729, IMG submission 143036) | Soil microbial communities from a riparian zone of the East river system, Colorado, United States - U1c2 | ecosystem: Environmental > Terrestrial > Soil > Riparian zone | place: USA: East River...
GCCATGAGGTACCTCCTGTAAGAGAAAAGGTCCGGAAAGTGAAAAGCTTGTGTGAGTCAAGTGAGCGGCGAGCTTAGTTTGAGCACCCAAGCCAGAGAACTTGCAATGATGGCAAACTACGCCTCGACGACTGCGGTGTCAAGAGAATTCGCGCGATTCGCAAGGACGATGAGTTTGTTGGCGACTAGTAATGAAGAGTCGGGGCCTTTCTTCCAGTAGGGACAGCAGTGTTGTGCTGAGATGCGAGGAATTCTCTCGCGCGTTAGCAAGGCATTAACTCAAAATGAAGCCTTCCCAACAGTCGCGCTACGGCCCAACCCGGCGCTGACTTTTTGTCGCGAGCCGGTGCGGCTAATTGTCAGGTGCAGAAGATTGCGCCGGTGGTGCGGCCGTCGGAGTGCTTTCCGGGCGCGGAGCGCGCGGCGCCTGCCGCGGATAGGTTACTGGGCTGCGGTTACCTTCCTTATCAACTGCCCTGACGCCAAAGAAGAAGTTGTCCTTGGACATTCCCTTCATGGTGAAGGTCTGGACGTTGCCCACTGGTTGCGAATGGGTCCACGTCGCCTCGGTGGTATCACGCCAGACAATTTCGTAACCGGCCAAATCAGGTTCTTTGTTCGCGTCCCATTTGATGGGTGTGTCGTTCGCCAGGCCCGAAGGAAACGTCACATTTTTTGGGCGAGCCGGTGCGGACGCCAAAGCCGCGAGTGCTGCAGCATTCACCCGGGCAACATCCGCGATGTAGTTAAAGTCGTCAAACTGCGGCAGGTCGCCATATTGAATCCCATCCTGTACCCGAACGTTTTGATGTTGGTGCTGATAATTTTCGTTCGGTTCAGTAAAGCGCACCGCCGCATAGCCCCGTTCAAGAAAGGGTTGGTGGTCGCCGCCGCGACCGTAACGATCGCGCCGATAGATCATCCAGACCTTCATTGAAGTGACGTATTGTTCACCAACCTCTTTGATGAAGCGCGCCAGCTGACGCGAAGTCGAATCATTCTCGCCGCCAACGCTGCGGCGCGTCGTCGCCTCTTGCGGTGTTTCGTTCGAAGGCACGCCTTCCGAAAACACTCGGACCGTGTGCGGATCATGCACACCGTTGCCGCCGAGCGAACTCCCGATAATGTCGTTGGTAAACATCGCCTCAATGTCGGTGTTGCTCTTCTTCGCCTCTTCGGCGAAGTGAGTCGCCCCCAACAAACCCTGCTCTTCCCCTGGCACCGTCATAAAAACTATTGTCGCGTCGAATTGGTATTTCGCCATCACCCGCGCCATTTCCAACACGGCCGCTGTCCCGGATGCATCGTCATTAGCGCCCGGCGCGTCGCACTTTGCATCGGAGGCACTTGAACACATCGAATCGTAATGACCGCTAACCACGTAGACTCGATTGGCTGACTCTGGCTGAGTCCCCTTCAGCGTCGCCACGATGTTTGTCAGAGTCGTTGGCTGCGGCACGCGCGCCACCTTCGGTTGTTCAAACGTCTGCTTCTCAACCGTCATTCGTCCGCCGGATTGCGCCGCCGCTTGTTGAAATTCAGCGTAAAGCCAATCACGGGCCGCGCCGATGCCGCGATTCGGATCGTTCTGATCCGACAGCGTGTTGCGCGTGCCAAAGCTCACCAACTTTCGGATGGTGCGTTCAATGTTGCGCGAATCGATTTCGGTGACGATTTTCGCAATCTGTGGATTGCGCGCCGGCGACGACGGAGTGCGACCAGTCCCTCGCTTTTGTGGTGCCGCCGCGGCTGAATTCGCGGGCGCGGACTTTGGCTGCGCCCGAACCACACTTGCAACTACCACGAACGCGCAAAGCAGAAATGCCGACAGGATGTATGAAGCTACCGTACGAATCGATCTGGCTTGAGTTGGGCGCATTCCGAGGCACCTCGGTCTCGAAAAAAATGAGTCTAGCGCGACAAACTCTACCAACTCGGATTTATGAGAGCAAACACGCGAGACTATCGGTCGGTTTTTTTGATGGGCACAGGTTCCGCGACGGGTGCAGGCGCATACGTCTCGAAAAACCGTGTTGTGTTCTCCGTAACACTGGGCACCGGATCGAGACGCGCTGTTGCTGGACGCGAATAAGGCAGCTGATGCTGTGAAGGCGCGAGCTGTTTCTTTGGCGCCATCCTGCTGGGTGAGAGCGCGGCGGTGATCAATTTCGACAACTGTCGAATCAGCAGGATATCCAGGGTGAGAATCGTAATCATTCCAAAGAAGATGATCGCCATCGGCAAGTCTTTTCCGCTACCGCTTCTGGCTATCTCGCTGGCGGCAGAGAGCACGCCGGCAAAGCCGCCGAGCGTAATAAACAGCACGACTGCCCCGATGATCGCGATTGGTTTGGTTAGATTGATCGGCGCCCACTCAGTCGAAGAGACCAGCGGCGTACTGAGATTTGCTCCGCAACGGTTGCAGTAGTTGAGCTCGATCGTCGATTCAGTTCCGCAGGATGGACAAAACATGGCTAGCGAATAGTAAATCGTGAATCGTAAATAGAAAAACTCGTTCGACTCTGCGAATCGATACGACTGGGTATTGTGCGAGGTTTCTACTATTTACGATTTACAATTCACGCCTTACTTGATCAGATAGGCTTTCCCCTTGGATACCACGATAACTTCCCCGCCGAGTTGCTGGGCAATTGATCGCACGCCACTGTCCAGCGCGGCGAACTCGTCAGAACCGCGCGAAATGTTCCGGAGCGTCATGGATGACTTGAACTTCTGATCGACCCAGGAGTTTCCCTGACGCCGAAACTTATGCCCCCCAACGGATCGCTTGCGGCGCAGCGTTTTGCGCTTCATTTGCGCTTTGATTATTGGCCATAACATTGTCCAGGTTACGGCTGGGCCCTTTTTGTTTTGAGTCTTCCGCACGGCGCATCGAAGACAAAGGTTGAGATGGTGTGCGAGTCACGTCGTCACTACGCCGACTATCTTTCGCCATATCGCGTTCACGGTCAGCCGCGGTCAGCTTATCCTCTGCTTTTCTTGGTGAATCGCTCAGAGTTACAACGCCGCCCGCGACCGACTGACCACGCGACCCAATCTGAGTTTCGCCCGGAGGTGCCGGCGCATATCCAGGCTTTTGGGCGACCGTCGATTGTTCGGCTTTCTTTTCGGCGTCGTCAACCGGCCTGGCGATTTCCTTCATCGGCTGCGACGGTGGACTGGTATTTTCAGCTACTCGGCTTTCATCGCGTTTCGGATTTTGATCAGAAACGGCCGGCGATTGGGAAGTTGACGCGGACCGCGCCGTGTTCGAATCCTTATTCAGAACACCATTCGTGTCAGTGGAAGGCTTGACCGCAGTAACCGGCTGTTGCTGTTCCGATTCGTGCGATGCCACCAAAGCAGGAAGATCTCCACGCGGTCGCAGAGCAATAAACACTACGCCCGCAACGATCAGGAGCACCGCACCAAACGCCGCATATCGCAGCACCGGCAGGGCGAAGAAGCCGGCTAGTATTTGCCAAAACCTTCGGCGTTCAATTTTCTCTGCAACACTTTGTTCGGTGCGAGCTACAGCGCCGGCCGCGATCGCCAGGCCTGAGACCTGTTTCCGACACTGATCGCAATCAGCCAAATGCGAGACGTATTGCGCTCGCGCCGCCGGCGGCAGCACACCCTCTGCGAACGCGCTCATTTCGTCCGCGTCGAGATGGCTCGACTCGGTCGCCCGGCCCGAATCTTTGGCGAACCGTCGCATCAGAAGATCGATTTGTTTGTCGTTAGGTGTCACTGCTTTAAACCGATCGGGAACTACCCTCTCATGAACGTATGGGACCTAGATATCTTGCAACGGCAACCATCAAGTCGTTGAACTCTGTAAAGTCGAATCAGACTTCGCAACTAACATTGGTTCGACGTCTGTCTGTAAATGCGCGGCCACTTCGGACAACGAACGGGCGGCTTCAGCTTTCGTCCAGCCATGCTCTTTCATCAGAATCGCCTCTACCTGTTGTCGCACGTCGCCGTGAATCCGCGTTAACCGGCGACTCGCGGTCGCCTCGTGGACGCCGAGCACGGCGCCGGCTTCGCGCAATCGCAATCCGTCGAAATAGTACAACTTCATCAGCAGCCGATCCTCATCGGGCAGCTCGGCCAGCGCGCGACCCAGGGCCTCTTCCAAATCCGCCGAAGCCAGGTTACTAGTTAGTAATTCTTCAGGGCTTGCGGACATCTGATACGCGCCGGCGCCGTCTAAATCGCCATCGTCGAGCGCCATTCGATCGAGATCGGAATCCTCTTCAGCCTGGACCAGCCTGGTTTGCCGTCGATGCTGATCGATAGCAAGCTGGCCGACGACGGCGCGCAGCCATCCACCCAGCGACCCGACTCCTGAATAGTAGCCAAGCTTTCCACCCGGCTTTCCCGCCTCGCGCGTCTTCAGGCCATGCAGTTCCGCCCAAATAGATTGCGCGACATCGTCGGCCATCGCCTCGTTCGAACTGGCCGCGCGCGCGGCTGAGCGAACGGTCGCGCCGTAACCCTCAAACAAATCATTCCACGCGTGTTCATCTGCCCGCTCGCAGGCAATGACGAGACAAAGGTCATCAGCGTGCAAGGTATCAACGAAGTTGTCGATCGTTCGCGCATTCGCCGAAGGATCGTGTTTGAAAACGTACTTCTCAATGACCGTCCGCAATCGTCCACTCAAGATCTGCGCGTCAAGCGACCGTGAATTCGCGGCGCGCGCGAGCACGCGGCGCGCGCCAGCCAGCAATAAATCGTCAATCTGTTTAGGGCTGAGACTCAATGGAAAGTCAACTCACAAACTTCCTGCGTATGCTAACACGATCCCGCAAGGGGGAACGCGCCTGTTTCGCGCTCTCCACCACAGGGGTTTGATGAAGCATTAAGGCTCATGGCTGCATCGAATTGGCGCAAATCGACAATCGCCCAACTAGAAATTAGAATCCTGTTAGTGCTTCGCGTCACAGAAATCTTTCGCTCAATTCAGGGAGAATCAACGCATGCAGGGCGTCCGTGCACGTTTGTTCGTCTGACGGGATGTCCCATGCGCTGTACCTGGTGTGACAGCGAATACACATTCACAGGCGGTGACCATTTCACTATCGACTCGATTGTCGAACGCGTGCGGGAGCTCGGTTGTCAGCTCGTAGAGGTCACCGGCGGCGAGCCGCTTGCCCAACGCGAAGCTCTTGATTTGATTAAGCGTTTGTGCGACGACAAACATGAAGTTCTGATCGAGACGGGCGGCTATGTTCCTACGGAGGAAGTCGACTCGCGCGCAAAGATAATCCTGGACGTTAAGTGTCCGGAGTCCGGAGAAGCCGAGCGGAATCATTGGCCAAACCTGAATCGGCTGCGCCCGGATAAAGACGAGATCAAATTCGTGATCGCCAGCGTGACGGATTGGGAATTCGCGAAACGAATTATCGAGGACTATCAACTTGAGAGTCGCGCCAAGGCGATTCTCATTTCGCCGGCATGGGGCCAAATTGACCTGCAAGAACTTGCGAATTGGATCGTTCAAAGTGGCCTGGAGGTGCGCATGCAGTTGCAGTTGCACAAATACATCTGGGGACCGGATGTGCATGGCGTGTGAAAAGACCAAAGATTATCTGACATTTGTCATTTGGGATTTGTCATTTAACCATTGACCGTGGCGGGGCAGAATCAATAACAAATGAGAAATGTCCAATCACAAATGGAAAATGAATGGGCGGCGCCACTGACATCATCGACACGTCGGAAGTAGAATCGGATGCATCCTTCATCCGTCACACTTCCTCTCTGGCCATCTGCCTCGTCTCAGGCGGAATGGATTCGTGTGTCACCGCGGCAATCGCGCGCGCGGAAAACCATGAATTAGGGTTCCTGCACGTATCGTATGGTCAGCGAACTGAAGCGCGAGAGCAACGGGCCTTTTCGGATCTCGCCGATCATTTTGGAGTGAGGAATCGGTTGGTCGCGTCGATCGAGTATTTGAAGCTTATTGGCGGATCGTCCTTAACGGACGAACGAATTGAGGTCGCCGAAGCAAATCTCGCTGCGCGCGAAATTCCTACCAGCGCGACCAGCTGGGCCGAGGTCACCGGCGCTGGCAGCATATATATAGGAGCAGTTGCCGAAGACTCGTCGGGATATCCTGATTGTCGCCCCGAGTTTTACCAGGCTTTTCAGAAGACGATCGACGCCGGCACAAAGCCCGACACGCACATTGAAATTCGCACCCCCGTAATTAACATGCGCAAATCAGAGATCATTAAGCGCGGGGTGGAACTAGCAGCTCCCCTGGAATTGACTTGGTCGTGTTACGTTTCTGAGGACGTTGCTTGCGGACGTTGCGATTCGTGCGCGCTGCGATTGCGGGCGTTCGTTGAAGCCGGTCTTGCCGATCCGATTCGCTATGCTTGACACCGATGCGCGCGCTGATTAATTTAAAGCCGGTTTAGTGGCACAACTTACGATTACCACCCGGCATCTTACGAATTGGCCCAACGAGTGCCCAGACTCTTGTGGAGGAAACACCATGCGTCGCTCTTATCTATTAAACCTGATTACCCTGACAATAATTTTGCTCTTGGCCGCGGTTACGGCTTCAGCCCAGACCGAACAGATGCGCGGCACCGTCAAGATGGTCGACGCCGACGGGAAACAGACACCGGTGGCCGGAGCGACGGTTGATGTTTACCGCACGGACATGAAATCCGTCTATCACACCAAGTCCGATAACAAAGGCGAGTGGGTTTTTGCGGGTCTTCCCTTCGTAGGCGTATACACTGTGGCCGTAAGCGCGCCGGGCGCCTCACCCATGACCAAGGCCGGAGTGAAAGCTCGCCGCGACAATCCTGTTGATGTGGTGCTCGCCCCGGGCGACGGCAAGAAACTTACCGAGGCCGAAGCGTTGGGCGCGTCGAAGGGTGAAGCTGCCAGCAGCGGCGGCGACACGAGTGCGGCCGACAAAGCGAAAGCCGCAGAAGTGGCGAAGAAGAATGCCGAGATCGTAACGGCGAACAACAAAATCGAAAATGCCAACAAAGTAATTGCCGATTCTTTTAAGGCTGGGAATACAGCGCTAATGGCCGGCAACGAAGCCGATCGCGCTAACAAGCACGATGAAGCCATGAAGCTTTACGGCGACGCGATCCAACAATACGACACCGGCGTGGCTGCTGATCCCGAACATCCGGGAATTGCTTCGCTGCTGACAAATAAATCGGCAGCGCTGCGATCGCGTGCTGTCGATAAATATAACGCAGCGATTCAATCCAAGGATGACGCGGCCAGGACAGCCGGGATCGAAGGGGCCAAGTCTGATTTCTCTGCGGCTGCTGAAACTGCAAATCGCGCCGTTGAGCTGATCAAGAAGACTCCGGCAGCAACCGATCCAGCCGAACAGAAACAACAAGCCACCAACAAGTACTTCGCGCTTAACGCGCGGGCCGAATCAATGCGTTTGTTTGTCATTAAGGTTGATGCGACGAAGGCCGCCGATGCGACTGCGGCTTATGAGGAATATGCGGCCGTCGAAACGGATCCAGCCAAGAAATTGAGAGGCGAAAAAGACTTCGCTCAAATGCTTTTTGAGACGGCCAGCGACCAGGCTGGTTACGAACGAGCTATAGCGGAGTACAATAAGATTCTTGAGAAGGCTCCCGACGATCCTGACTCGCTTTTGAGAATCGGACAGGCGATGTTCAATATCGGCGCGCTCAATAATAATGACAAGGCCAAGTATCAGGAGGCTTCGAATTACTTGCAGCGATATGTGGACAAAGCTCCGGAAAGCCAACTGAGAACCGAGGCCAAAGAGCTGATCGAGGCGATGAAGCAGCAATCGAACGTTACACCTGAAAAGACGAAGCCGACGGCGCCGCGAAAACGTCCATAAGTCTGGTTCAAGTATTTGGGTTTAGAGGCGGGCTACGGCCCGCCTTTTTATGACTGGAGCGCAAGCGTCCTCGCTTGCAGCACGAGCAACCGGGACGGTTGCGCTCCAGTCAATGAAAGTCATGCGAGCCAGGACTTTCAACTTTCATTTGCAAAGGCTCTATGCGTTTTGCTTTGACTGAGACAACATTGTCCTGATGTTGTAAAGCTCCTTCGATTAACAGAAACGGAAATTCAACCAGTGCGATTCTATTAGTTTCAAAGATTTGCGGATTGACGATGATGTTGGCGATCCCGGTTTCGTCTTCGAGGCTTAAAAACACAAAGCCCTTCGCTGTGCCCGGCCGCTGGCGCACGATTACCCAGCCCGCAACCTTAACTGGAACTCCGTTGCGCAGGCTCTTCAAATCACCTGCGCGAGTGACGTTCAGCGTCTCGAGCCAGGCGCGCTGATGCGCCATTGGATGGCGGCCGATTGTGATTCCAGTGCCGCGCAAATCTGCATTCAATCGCTCATTCAACGTCATCGGCGTGAGTGGCGAGCCACCGGCCTCTTCGAGCTTTTCATATAGAGGTCCCGGATCGCGCGACACTCGCTCAACCTGCCAGAGAGCATCGCGGCGATGCGAGCCGCGCAGAGGCGACATGTAATAGCCACGTCCGTCCGGGCGTGGTTCAGGTGCCTCGACCTCCAGTTGAGCGCCGAAGGTGCGACATTCATTTGAGGACAACACCATGCCGGCGCTTCGCGCCTCAGTGTTATTAAGAGGATTTTGATCCACGCCCTCACGGGCGTGGCTATTCAATTTCGACCCTTCTGGTATTGCTTGAATAAAATTCAACGCGCCCACCGCGGCTAACTTTCGCAACTCGTCTTTTCTTAACTCTGGCACGCGATGATGCAGATCATCGAGACTGGAAAACAGTTTTTCAGAGCGTGCCCGCACGATTGCACGGCCCGCTTCTTCACGCAAACCTCTTACGCAGAGAAGACCGAGCCGAAGGGGGCGCAAGTTGTCAACTTGCGCTACAACGCACTCCCAATTCGATCGCGTCACATCAACCGGCAGAACCTTCAATCCATGACGCTGCGCATCCTTAATGATCGTGAATGGTTGATAGAAACCCATCGGCTGATTATTCAGCGTCGCCGCCGTGAATGCCGCCAGGTAATGGCATTTAAGATAAGCGCTGGCGTAAGCGATCAAAGCAAAGCTGGCTGCGTGCGATTCGGGAAAGCCATACAGTGCGAATGAAGCGATTTGCTCAACGATCTCATCCTGCGTCCGATCGGTAATTCCCTTCTTCGTCATCCCCCGCCGCAGCTTTACTTCGATCTCCTTCATTCTCTGTTCTGATCGTTTGAAGCCCATCGCGCGCCGCAACTCTTCTGCTTCACCGCCGCTAAATCCGGCGCAGGTCATCGCCATCTTCAACAGTTGCTCCTGAAACAGAGGCACGCCGAGTGTTCGCTTCAACACCGGCTCGAGATCGGGATGCGCGTACTTCACCGGCGCACGGCCCAGGCGTCGCTCTAAATAAGGATTCACCATGTTGCCGACGATTGGGCCGGGACGAATGATCGCTACCTGCACGACGATGTCATAAAACCTTTGCGGCCGCAGACGCGGGAGACAAGACATCTGCGCGCGACTTTCAATCTGAAACATGCCGATCGTGTCGGCTTGTTGCAGTGCTGCGTAGACGGCCGCGTCGTCCTGCGGTAAGTTAGCGAGATCGGCTTCTTCGTGATAATCATCGCGAATAATTTGAATCGTTTCTTCCAGCACCGCCATCATGCCGAGACCCAGCAGATCGACTTTGATGATTCCTAAATCAGCGCAATCTTCTTTGTCCCATTGCACCACGACGCGCCCGGGCATCGCCGCGGGCTCGAGCGGGACCACCGAATCAAGTTGTCCCTGGCAAATCACCATGCCGCCGGAATGCTGTCCCAGGTGACGCGGTAAATCCTGTACGGCCTGGTAAAGCTGAAAGAATTTCCTGATGCGTCGATCATGCAAATCGAGTCCCGCATCTTTGAATTGACGTGCGGTTGTGTCCTTCGGATCTTTCCACTCCCACGTGTGGACCAGGCCCGCTAAACGTCCCAGCGTTTCGTCATCAAAGCCCAGCACCTTGCCAACTTCGCGCGCAGCCGATCGCCCGCGATAAGTAATCACGTTCGCAGTCATCGCGGCACCCAGTTTTCCATAACGTTCGTAGACATATTGAATCGCGCGTTCGCGCTGATCGCCGCTGGGCAGATCAAGATCGATGTCCGGCCATTCGCCGCGCTCTTCCGAAAGAAAGCGTTCGAACAAGAGTTCCATGCCGACCGGATCGACGGCGGTAATACCCAGGCTGTAACAGACCGCGCTGTTCGCCGCCGAGCCACGGCCCTGAATTAAAATGCCGTTGCGCTTGCAGAACTCGACGATGTCCCAAACAATTAGAAAGTAGCCTTCCAGTTTCAGTTTCTCGATCAACTTCAGTTCATGCTCAAGCTGTTTTTCGGCGCGCGCGAACGCGCCATTACGACCATAACGCACCAACGCGCCTTCGTAAGTTCGCTGGCGCAAAAATGAAGTCATCGTCTCGCCCGGCCGCACCGGATACTTTGGAAATTCGTAGCCGAGATCCTTCAGCGTGAATTCGAGCCGCGCTGAGAGTTCGAGCGTGTTGGCGGTCGCTTCCGGTAAATCAGCGAATAACTCGGCCATTTCTTTCGGCGACTTCACAAACGTTTCGGAATTGATCGATAGCAGGCGGCCAGCGGTTTCCAGGCGCACATGATTGCGGATGCAGGTGAACACATCAGCGACCTGCCGTTGCGCGCGCGTCGCGTAACAAACGCCATTCGTGGCCAACAATGGGAGTTTCAAACGCCGGGCAATCTCGATGACCGCATGATTGTGCGCTTCTTCTGCACGATTGAAATGACGTTGCAACTCGGCATAAACATTTTCTTTGCCGAAAATGTCGATGAGCCATTCAGTCGTTTTTAGTGCTTCTCTGTGTCCTCTGTGGTTAATGTTCTTCGCAATTGGCCCGTCGTGATCACCAGTCAGGCAAACCAAACCTTCTGCATATTCAGCCAATTCGTCCGGTGTCACTGCGCATTCACCCGGCTTTGCATGCTTAGGCACGCGCAACTTCATCAAGGTGATCAGCCGGCAGAGATTTTGATAGCCGGTGCGATTACGGACAAGCAGCGGAAGCGTGAATGTGGACTCTGGAATTTCAGATCTGGAATTTGGAATTTGGAATTTGGAATTTGGAATTTCCGGGTTTTGTCTTCGCGGTTGAGATTTTGAACCCGGGACTTGAGACTCAAAACTCGAGACTGTGATTTCAGCCCCAATGTGCGCTTTAACCTTCAGCTTCTTGCCCGCCAAATGAAATCGCGCAGCGCCATATAAACCGTCGTTATCAAGTAACGCCATCGCCGGCATCTTTAACTCCGCGCACACCGCGATTAATTCTTCCGGCGTCGCCGCGCCGCGAAGAAAACTGAACGCTGAACGCGCATGGAGTTCTATGTATTCCATAATTAGCCACTGAACCGCAGAGACACAGAGACAGATAAAAACTTCAATCAGAACAACTTCACTACTTTTTCCTCCGTGTCTCTGTGCCTCTATGGCAATCAGTCATAGATGCCCGACACGAACCATTGCTCACTGGACAAATCTCGATAGATCCGGCAAAGCACTTCTTGTTCTGGCGAAGCCGAATCGACTACGGCGACGTCCCATTCATCTCTGGCCCATACATCGGCCCGCCACCAATCACCGGACGCGCGCCAGGGACCGGAAGCGCAAACGATTTTGCCGCTCACTTTGCGTGACGAATCTGCCCGCGCGCTAATGCGCGTTGGTTGTCCACGGATGGTTTGCACGTCTGCGTGCCACGGTGGGCGAAAAACCCTGAAGCCCATCACACATTGCGAATTGCGGATTGCGGATTGCGGATTGAATCGGGTTTTCTTTCGGGTTGCCGTTAAGATGAAACGCTTCACCCTAAACGCATCAGGCCGGTGCGTATCCAAAAGCTCCGGCGAGCCGACGTTCTCTGGTCCCACCAACTTCGCCAGTCGCGCTAAAGTGATTTCAAGCTTCTCGGGTTCCGGCGCCAACGGGACAAATAATCCTGTTTGAGACGCCCGAGGCTTCACCGGTTCGGCCCTGATCGCAATCTTGATGATTGGAGCCACAGGTGGATGTGCTTCAATATCGAAAAGCACCAAACGCAAAAGCGTTTTGGAATCACGCATCGGAACCGGCAGGGTAATGGTGCGCTCGTGAAGTTGAGTTTTTCTGTCCGACGCAGTGGCTGGTCCGCTCGCTACCGCTCGCGGTTCTGTAACCAGTTGCAGCCGCAGTTCATTTGTCGCCACCGCATACTCATTCAGATTCGCGCAAAGCTGATTCAGCAAACGCGACAGAATGAACGACAGTGGCTCGAGCTCGGTGACCGGATGTTCTAACTCGAGCGATTGTTCAAATCCGACGGGCGGGCGAACTAAGTTAAGCCGACGATCAGAGTTTCCCTGCGCTAGTTTTTGTAAACACACACCTTCCTGCCCCAAACGTTCCGCGACACCCGGCAACGGAAGTTTTGCCAGATCACCAAACGTGCGGACGCCCCAGAGCGCGAATGTCTCGTGAAATTCCTCGGCGCGCTTTTCTTCGACTGCGGCTAACGAATAATCAAGCTTCTTGATCGAGAGAACTCCCAGATGCAGGAGTTCATCACCCGCATCAATGATTGTGACTCCCTTGAAAGATCGCGCGGCATGAATCGCCGCATCAGCATTCGCCGACATGGCAACATTGACCGTCAGATGCAAATGATTTGCGCGTTGCACAATTGCGTTTGCAATGTTGCTCATCACATTACTTTCATCATTTGGCGGGACCGCCATTTCTCCGAACAACAAATCCTGGCCCTCGACATCAAGCACGATTGTGTCAGCACTCGTTTGCTCTACCAGCGGCGAAAAAGTAAATGCCAATTCGACCAGCGTTAAGACCATCGCCTCGCTGTCCGCGGCGGATTCAGAGACACTTCGACCATGAATGCAGGCAAACATATTCGCCTCGCAAGCCCCGTGCTTTACGATTAACCTGGATTTACTGCCCGAATATTATCGAATATTACCGAAGACAGTCAAGTCGGCGTGTAAGGCGAACCGAACAGTTCGATCGGGTCCTGCCAGCGGCCGCTCGCGATTCACCCGCACCGTCAATGCTTGCAGGAGATGAGAATGATGGACGGTAGCACAACCAATCTTATATCGATCATTCGGGGGCACCAGCCACAAGTGCGACGACCATGGTTCACTTTTTGATGTAGGAGCGTGCTGCGCTTCTCCCGCAACGAAGGAATCAGCCCGGGGCCATACAGCTCCTTCGTTCTTAAGTTCTAAAGCCATCGCCGCGCATGAGCGCACGCACGCGACGGGGGTCACAACCGCTAACACCGTCGGCGTGTTTTCGATTGCGCGACGAAAACGAAACCACCAGGTCGAAACTATACGGCGCAGAATTTTTGCCGGCATGTCGGCGAGACTCAAGACGATGAAACCAAATCCTCCGCCATGCAATAACAGATCGACTGCCTTAAAAGCGTTTTCAAGGTTACGGTTACAACGAACCCACAACAGACGATCAAAACTGACACCGGCGCGCGCCGCCGATGAAAGATCAAACGTGTCGCTGCAATCAACCAGTGCGCATGTTTCCTCACTTGAAGTCGCAGCCGCCAATGTCGAATGCAACAAGCTTGTCCGGCCGCAGGACGCCGTCCCGTGAATTTCCGTAATTGCTCCGCGTGGAAACCCATCTAAGACACGATCAATTTCGGCAACCCCGGTTGTGACAATTTCCAGTGGCCGTTTTTTACGCTGCTCAAAGACATGCCCCAAACGATTGGCAATCTGCAATTGAATCTGTTTTGTTACAACTGCGTTCATGTTTGCAATGACAAGTTGCTAAGCAGCACAATTGAAATTAATGAGCAGGGACAAGCCTGAAACATCAGCCGCAGATTTTTTCCCAAAACGCAAAAGCTTAAAAGCTTTTCGCAACGCGGCAGCAGAATGCAAAGGATGTGACCTGTGGGAACGCGGTACGCAAACTGTTTTCGGCGAAGGTGCACGTCGCGCGGAAGCCCTGTTTGTCGGCGAACAGCCCGGCAACGAAGAAGATCTTTCCGGCAAACCTTTTGTTGGCCCGGCCGGGCGATTACTTGATGAGGCGTTAGTCGCAGCCGGCATCGATCGCGCTCACACTTACGTCACGAACGTCGTCAAACATTTCAAATGGGAGCCGCGCGGCAAACGCCGCATTCACAAAAAACCAAACGCGGGCGAGATTGCCGCTTGCCGTCCCTGGCTCGAAGCGGAAATAAGTTTAGTAAAACCAAAGGTGGTTGTTTGCCTCGGCGCTACGGCCGCACAGGCATTGCTTGGTCCACAATTCAAAGTCACCAAACAGCGAGGCAAGTTCATCAAATCAACTCTCGCACCTTACATCATAGCCACCGTTCATCCATCGTCGATCCTGCGCGCGCCAGATGACGAAACGCGTCACGACGAGAAGCGCAAGTTTATCGACGACTTGAAAAAAGTCGCGCACATTTTATCAAAGAGCTAATTCTTCACTGGTTATATTTGCGAATTACACCTACGACTATTCCCTGAATTTGCACGCGCTCCGGTGGTCGAACGACTATCGGCTTGTAATTCGGATTAGCCGGCTCCAACCGCACTTGATTTCTGCCGCCATAAAATCTTTTAACGGTCGCATCACCGCCATCAATTAATGCAACTACTGTCTGACCATTATCGGCGATCTGTTTCGACTGAAGGACGATCACATCGTTATCGCGAATTTGTTCATTGATCATTGAGTCGCCGCGCACGCGCAGAGCAAACATTCGCCCCTCTCGGATCATGTCACGCGGCACGCAGACGGTTTCGTGATTCAACACAGCTTCGATAGGCGTGCCCGCGGCGACGATTCCCAACAAGGGGATTTCATCTTTCGCCTCACCCTGTTCGTCGCTCACCAACTCGATTCCGCGACTGACATTTGGAATGCGGCGGATAAAGCCTTCGCGCTCCAGCGTTGAGACTACATGATGGGCGCTCGCCGAAGAGCTCATCCCAAATTCCTTCCCAATCTCAGCGATCGTCGGCGCCTCCTGATGAGCGTCGAAGTAATGCTTGATATAATCCAACACCCTTCTTTGTCTCGCCGTTATAGGCATTCCGCAAAATCTCCTTTCTCGAAGCTGGGCGAATATTATCGAATACTCGCGAATGAATGTCTACCCTATATTTGGAAAACGGCCTAATTTCTCGAAAAAACATTCGTTGACAGATGCCTCGCACAACGTTAGAATTCATGGTGTAACGGTGTTGACCACCGTTGCGCGCTCTATGCGCCCACGTTTCGCAGTGTCTATCGGTCAGTCCCACCGACCTCTTTGGTCTCTTTACGAAAGTCGAAACTAAACTCGGATGTCAGCAAAACTCGGCGAAATTCTCGTCCGCGAGAATCTAATTAGCCCTCAGCATCTTCGTCAGGCTCTCGATTACCAGCGTGAGCATGGCGGCCGACTAGGTTACAACCTCGTCAAACTCGGTCTCGTATCAGACGACACGATCACCGCGGTCCTCTCTCGTCAATATGGAATCCCCTCGGTCAACCTCGAACTCTTCAATATCGACGACTCTGTTCTCCGTTTGATTCCCCAGGAAGTCGCCCAGAAATATTCGGTCCTACCTCTCTCACGTGTGGGAGCAACACTCACGCTCGCGATGGTTGATCCCACCAACGTATTCGCGATGGATGACATCAAGTTTATGACGGGCCTCAACGTCGAACCTGTCGTCGTAGCCGAAGCCAGCGTCCAGGCAGCAATTGCCCGATACTACAGCACTTCGCGAGAGATCGAGCTTGCCGGCGTCGGAGCCGACGTCTCGGTCGAAGGAACGAACGGCAACGGCTTCTCTCAAGCGGATCTGGTCTCACTCGACAGCCTCGATTTCGATCAGGAATCACTCAACAGCGAAGTTGAGGTTTTTGAGGAAAATGACGAGATCGATCTCTCCAGCCTCACGCGCATGAGCGAGGACGCACCGGTCGTGCGTCTCGTCAACGTGCTCCTCGTCGATGCCCTCCGCCGCGGAGCATCAGACATTCACGTCGAACCCTACGAGAAGGAGTTGCGCATTCGGTTTCGTATCGACGGCGTGCTCTATGATGTCATGCACCCGCCTTTGAAAATGCGTGACGCCCTGATCTCCCGCATCAAGATCATGTCCAAGTTGGACATCTCTGAAAAGCGCCTGCCCCAGGACGGACGCATCAAAATCCGCGTGAAGGTGGATTCACGTTCGCGTGATCTTGATTTTCGCGTCTCAACTCTGCCGACGCTTTTTGGTGAGAAGGTTGTGCTTCGCCTGCTCGATAAAGAGAAGCTGATGCTCGACATGACCAACCTCGGCTTTGAGCCTGAATCGCTGGTGAAATTTCAGCGCAACATTTCGAAGCCCTACGGCATGGTCCTGGTCACCGGCCCGACCGGCAGCGGTAAGACGAACACTCTATATTCCGCGCTGCAATCACTGAATACGGTGGATACGAACATCATGACCGCCGAAGATCCAGTCGAGTTCAATTTGCCTGGTATAAACCAGGTGCAAATGAAGGAACAGATCGGACTGAACTTCGCTGCGGCTCTTCGCTCCTTCCTGCGCCAGGATCCCAACATCGTTCTGGTTGGTGAGATCCGCGATTTTGAAACTGCGGAGATTGCCATTAAGGCCGCTCTCACTGGTCACCTCGTGCTCTCGACGCTGCACACCAACGATGCTCCCTCAACAATCTCACGTCTAATGAACATGGGCATCGAGCCATTCCTCGTTGCTACCAGCGTCAACCTGATTCAGGCACAGCGACTAATCCGCCGCATTTGCAAAGACTGCAAAGGTGAACATCCCACCCCCATCGAAGCTCTGGTCGAAATTGGTTTTTCGCCGGAAGACGCCGGCAAGATCAAAACCTACAAAGGCAAGGGCTGCCCGAGTTGCAACGACACGGGCTACAAAGGCCGCATCGGCTTATACGAAGTTATGGAGATTACAGACGAGATTCGCGAGCTGATTTTGATCGGCGCGTCATCACTCGAACTGCGAAAGAAATCGATTGAAGACGGCATGATCACGCTTCGAGGTTCCGGTCTGCAAAAGATTCGAAATGGAGTTACCACCATCGAGGAAGTGTTACGCGAAACGGTGGCATGAAAGGGGTGAAGTTATGGTACGTCGATTAGCATTATCGTTGGGTTTGTTGATTTCGATATTTGTCTTACTGCCCTTCGCGACCTCAACCGCGCATAATTTGCGATCGCAACTCTCTGCGCGCTCTCATCGTTTCCATCATCATTCTAGAGCGTGGTGGCGTCGCCATCGTGCACTGCTTCGTCGCCGACAAGCGGCGATCGCGCGGCGGCGCGCGTTGCAAGCAGCGTCGCGAAATAGCGTCATGCCGGCTTCGCAGGCGAAGTCCGCCGACAATCACGTAGCTCTGGCGTCAGCCTTGTCGCTTCCCGAAAGCGTCTATCGTGACGGCACTTTTGCGATACCGCTACCGAATGACTGGTCCGCGTCAACAATGAATAAGGGCAGTTCGAATTTCCGGATTGAGCCACCCAACGGCGCGCCAGCGGCTCAAGCCACTTTGGCGGTCGTCGCGCTGACGCCGGCAGCCAACGCGATCCAACCACTGCCGAGCGAACAACGGAAGATGCTCGGAGGCGTTGCGTTCACTGATCTTCGCCGAACTGTCATCGACAAGATGATCAATGCCGGCGGATGGGTCGTAAACGATCGTCAACGCGACATTGGCGGACACAGAGTGTTTGAGGTAATCGCGCAGACACCCGCCAACAGCGAAACCAAATCCGACCAGGTGTGGAATTTCTACTTCACCGAGGTCAACGGTAGGGTCTACTCCCTAACTACGCGTTCGGTCAGCGGAGCCAATGAAAAGGTCGCCGCGGATGCCGAACAATTCATTTCAACTTTCCGGCCGATTGAGCCGAAGCGCTAGCACCGTCGAGGAACACAATGGAAAATCCACCACAACAACTATCTCTCTCAGAGTTGCTTCACAAACTCTCGGAACTTAGCGGATCCGACTTGCATATCACCACCGGCACCCCGCCGCTCGTGCGCGTGCATGGCGAGATTCGCCCGCTCGACGGATATCGTCCGCTCACATCATCAGAGACCAAGCAGTTGGCGTACTCTGTTCTGACGGATGCCCAGAAGCACCGTTTCGAAGAGAACCTCGAACTTGACTTCAGCTTTGGTGTCAAAGGACTGTCACGTTTCCGCGCGAACATTTTCAATCAACGCGGCGCTGTCGGCGCGGTATTTCGCGCGATCCCATACGAGATCAAATCTTTTGAAGAGCTTGGTCTCCCGACAGTTGTGAAAGACCTGTGCAACAAGCCTCGCGGTCTGGTCCTGGTGACAGGACCGACTGGTTCCGGCAAATCAACAACTTTGGCTGCCATAATTGACAAGATCAATAAAGAGCGGCACGAACACATTCTCACTATCGAAGATCCGATCGAGTTCCTACACAACCACAAGAGCTGCATCGTGAATCAGCGCGAGGTAAATGCCGACACGCATGGCTTTGCGCAGGCTTTAAGAACTGCTTTACGTCAGGATCCGGATGTGGTGCTCGTAGGAGAAATGCGCGATCTCGAAACTATCGAATCCGCACTCCGCATCGCCGAAACAGGTCACCTTACTTTCGCGACCCTGCATACGAACTCAGCAGTTTCGACCATCAATCGCATCATCGACGTGTTTCCTTCGATGCAGCAGGCGCAAGTCCGCGCGCAACTCTCACTGACGCTGGAAGGCATTCTTTGCCAAACGCTTCTGCCAAAGGCGGACGGTCGCGGCCGGGCGCTGGCGATGGAAATCCTGATTCCCAACTCTGCCATAAGAAACCTGATCCGCGAAGACAAAGTGCATCAGATCTATTCGATGATGCAGACGGGACAGGATATTCACGGCATGCAGACTTTCAATCAGTCGCTGGCGACGCTGTTCCACAAGCGCCAGATTACGCGCGAGACAGCAATGCAGCGAAGTTCCAACGTCAATGAACTGCGTGACCTGATCGATCGCGGCGCGGGAATAAACAACGGCAATGGTTCGCAGGGTCGTGCCGCCATGCCGCCCACTTCCTACACCAACGGTCGCGTGCTCGCGCGCAAATAACACCACAAGGGACTAGTAAGAAACGGAGTCCAAAAGATGCCAACCTATGTTTTTAAAGGGCGCAACCGCATGAATGAGGTCGTCTCAGGCGAGCGCGTTGCAGACAACCGCGAGACGCTGCGTCAGGTTCTGCGTCGTGAGCAAGTGACGCTGACTTCCGTCAAAGAAAAAGGGCGCGAGATCGGAATCCCGAAATTGTCAGGCCGAAAGAAGGTCAAGTCCAAGGACCTCGCAATCTTCACCCGGCAGTTCTCAGTGATGATCGACGCCGGCTTACCTCTCGTACAGTGCCTCGACATTCTGTCTCAGCAGCAGCAGAACAAATATTTTCAAAAGGTACTCGCTCAGATCAGGCAGGACGTCGAAGAGGGATCGACCCTGGCAGCCGCCATGGCCCGTCACGCCAAGGTCTTCGATCAGCTCTATTCAAACATGGTTGAGGCCGGCGAAACCGGCGGTATTCTCGATTTGATTCTGCAGAGGCTATCGACCTTCATCGAAAAGATCGTCAAGCTAAAACGCGACGTCGTCTCCGCGATGATCTATCCCGTCGCGGTCATCCTGCTGGCCGTTGTTGCCGTTGCAGTAATCATGATCGTCGTCATTCCGCAGTTTCAAACTATCTTCCTCGGCCTGTTGGGTCCGGGGGAGCCGCTGCCCCTTCCTACGCGAATTGTTGTTGGATTCAGTAATTTCCTGGCGGGCTGGGGTGGACTAAGCATGCTCGTTTTGATAGTTGGCTCTGCTGTCGGGATAAGCTTCTATTACAAGACACCAAAGGGCCGAAAGCGCATCGACACGATATTGCTGAAGACGCCAATCCTGGGACCGATCTTTTTGAAGATCGCGATCGCGCGCTTCTCGCGCACGCTGTCGACTCTGCTTTCTTCCGGTGTTCCGATTCTACAATCGCTGGACATTACCGCCCGCACTGCCGGCAACGTCGTCATCGAAGAAGCGATTATGAGCGTTCGCACGGCGGTCGAACAGGGTAAGAGTTTTGTTGAGCCGCTGCGCGCCGCCGATATATTTCCTCACATGGTTTCGCAGATGGTGGGAATCGGTGAACAAACCGGTGCGCTCGATGCAATGCTCGGAAAGATTGCCGACTTCTACGAACAGGAAGTCGATGCCGCGATCGCCAACCTACTCACTTTGATTGAGCCGGTACTTATTGGGTTCCTGGGAGTGACGATCGGATCGATTGTGATCGCGATGTATCTGCCAATGTTCTCGCTGATTGGCAAGCTGTCACAGGGTCACTGATTACCTCAAAGGGATTTTTTGCTTTGTCCCCTTTTGGGGTCTTAATTCGTCCCCTCGAGGGAATCATATTTTCCCCTCAAAAAAGCCCGAAAAAAGGGGGTTTCTTTTGGCCCGACTCAGCCGGTACCGATCCAAAGGTTGTCGGTCTGGTCTACATCACTGCTTTCGCTCCGGACAAAGGCGAGTCGGTGAACTCGCTCATCAAAGATCCGCCCCCAGACGCACCCGTGTCGCCAATCCTACCGCCGAAAGTCGGCTATCTTTTTCTCGATAAGACGAAGTTCGCAGCGTCGTTCGCGGGCGATGTTGCTGCCGACAAGGCTGCGTTCATGGCGGACTCTCAAGTTCCCTGGGGTGTTCAGGCACTCGCCGGTGAGATCAGCGAGCCGGCCTGGAAGAGCAAGCCAAGCTGGTACTTGCTCGTAACCGAAGACAAGATGATTCCGCCTCCGGCCCAACGTTTCATGTCCGCACGAGCTGGATCGACAGTGGTTGAGGTGGCCGGCAGTCACGCAATCTACGTGTCGCGACCGGATGCAGTGGCAGCGCTGATCAAACAAGCTGCTCAAGGAATTGTTGCGGCGACCGCGGCGAGCTGAATCGTGAAACTGTTACGAAGGGTAGACTGCTCGCGTTTATTTAAGGGTGAGCAGGCTGAACCGGCATAAGCATTGGTCCGCTCCGACTTTGCGATGCACAGTGAAGCTCAAAGCGTACGAGTATTTGGCAGATGCAGAACAACGACCCAAAAGCGGAAACAACTGAATTCACAGGAGGGCGAGAACAGCTCAGCCCCAACCCCATCTAAAGCTTTCTCTAGACACTAACCTGTGTCGGGATCTGGCGCTGGTTCATGAGCGGCCGGCGGCAAAAAAGCGCACGTCCATTAAAGGTCCAATAAGCGTTCCCGTGAGTCCGTGAACTGCGGTAAAGTGCTATCCATGCCGCTAAGTTCCGTTGAATTACAATAGGTCGCTTCTCTTTCACGGCGGCGACACGGGTTCGACTCCCGTACGGGACGCCCAATCCTCTAACAAGCTCACCCAGTTGTCCAGCGTCCAGAAACGTCCATCCTTAGCAGAGATTCGATTGACGTGAGGGCAATCAGGGAGAGGCTATTGAGGCCGCGCAAGTGCCTCAGAATCATGAAACGTCAAGTCTTGCGCCGTAATCAGCTTCGTAAGCAAAACTATTTGTCCCGCGTGCATGGAAAAGGGAAGCGGAATTACAACCGCTTCCCTTTCCTTATTTTAGTAAACGGCACGGAGAGCTTTTGTCCACTCTTTGACCACTTTTCTTGGCGGCTCGACATGGGAAATGTGTCAAAGAGAAAAGTTTCCGGGCTCATTCAAGCCACTTTTTCTCATCGAGGCGCGACGAGGCATAGCATCCCAAAGGCGAACTGTGCCGTCGGAGCTACCAGTAACCAGAACTCGACCGTCTGATGAAAATGCCAGGGCATTGATATTATCGCAACTCCCGACGGTGCGCGCTTTTGCGGTTGTCAGATCCCAAACGCGGATTCTGCTGTCCAGCGAGCAAGCGGCAAGTTGGTCCCCTCGAGGTGAAAAGCTAAGGCAGCAAATGCAGGAACAGTTTCGCGCCAACACGGTGACTGCCTGAGTATGAAGATCCCACAGGCGCACCATCTCGTCCCAGCTTCCCGACGCCAGGGTCTTTCCGTCCAGAGAGAACGAGAGCGAAGTGACCTGGCGAGTGCATTGACCCAGAGTGCTTGCGGTGCCTGTCTCGAGGTCCCACAGTCTGATCGTCGTATTTGTGAGGGCGGCGTCGGCGGCCGCTATCCACCGCCCATCCGGAGAGAAAGCAATTGATGCCGGGCCGCCCCATGGTCCTTTGAGAGTCCTCAACTGGCCTGACTGTAAGTTCCAAACGCGGATGACACCGTCGGGTTCTGCGCTTCCGGACGCCAATCTTCTCCCGCCGGGTGAAAAAACAACCGATGGAGATCGCTCTCCGCTTTCACCCAAATCCAATGCCTCGCCCGGTTGGAGATCCCAAACTCGAATTCTGCCCTTCGTCGAACCAATGCCCTCGCTGGCAGTCGCAAGCAACACGCCGTTGGGCGAAAACGCAACTGATGACACCGAGTCCGAGTCCTGACTGAGAAGTCGCGCCTCGCCGGTAAGCGTGTTCCAGAGATGAACACTACCATCCTCGCTTCCCGAGGCAACAATGGGTGCACCAGGAGAACAATCTACTGAGCGAATCGCCTTTTCGCATTTTCCGATGATGCCAAACTTTGGTGCTGCCGGCTCGAACGGCTGCCCCGACTGCGGGACCAACTTCGAAGGCGAGGGGATCGCGCCTCCCGCAGGCTGCTCTTCAGCTGGCGGCGATTTCATCTCGGCGCGCAGGAGAGTCCGAACGGCCACCGACCAGGAGTCAACAATCCATCGTGCTTCGCCTTCAGTTAATGAAAGATTCCTTCGCAGGCGCTTGGTGAGTAGTTCGCGCAAGAAGTCACGAGGAAGGCCGTCCTGCGAAACAATCAGATCGATCGCGACACGTTCCTTCACTCCCAGGACCAGGAAGGATTTTTCTTCCTTATGTTCGCCGCAATAATCGTTTAGAAGATTTCCGCAGAGCTGCGCATCGGTAAGCGATGATCGGCCGTGTTTGACTAGAATCTCACCAAGCTTCCGCGCAACTGTATCGTCGAGACGCTTCACGACCAGATTTCACCCTCTATGTGTCCAAAGTTAATTCGCGTACCCGGAACCAGTGTCACGCTTCGTCCCGGCGACACATCTTTGATTTCACCTTTGTTGTTCGTCGCCGACCAGGTTTGAGCCGACAGATTCTTTAATCCCCAGATGGCGGGGTTCTGCGGATGTCGGGTTACGGCTGCGACGGGCTCTGAAAAATCATACTTTTGATCCTCATCCACGTGGTGCAGGAAGAGCGAAGTATCGTGATTTAGCATAACGAAATTCCGCCCCAGGCGAACTCGTGGTGGCAGGCGAAGACGCTTTTGGCAGGACCAACAGGAGCCGACGGTTTCGTTCTCAGCTTGATTATCGCCGGGGTCATAAAAGTTCTCGGCCTTACAATGTGCGCAATAAATAATTGAATCGCGCAAACGGACCATCGCCGACCGCCAATTACTCTCGCGCACGCGTCCATGTTGCGGGTCTGTCAGCCCGGCGGTAAATGCCTGGGTAAATAAATTGCGAAGAAAGCGAGGGTAAATCTCCCAAAAGACCAGCGCGTTCCGCTGGTGCTGCACGTCGGGCGCATTCGACTTGTCCAGGGGATCAAAAATGAAAAGTGGTTCGGATCCATAAAGTCGTTTCATGGCCGGCAAGTCGAGGCACTTAATGGCCAGTTCTTTTCTGCCTTCCAGGGGATGGTGCATCATGAACACGTAGAACAGTAGCACGGCCAGCGAGAACAGATCGGTTTGCGTGCTCGGCACGGCATCGCCTCGCACAATTTCGGGCGCCATGAAGCGCGGCGTGCCATAAACCGCGCTCTTCGACTGATTGTCGACCGCAACGTTATCGTTGTCGCAGATCAGAACTTCACCGGAATGCGGATCAAAGAAGGCGTTGCCAAAAGAAATGTCTCGATAGCAAAGTCCCTTTGAGTGAAGTTGGAGAAAGCTGTGAGAGAGTTCCAATCCGACGGTCGCCAGCGCCCGAAAGCTGGGCTCGATTCGCCGCTTCATCATATCGACGATTCCTTTGAATCGCGGATCACGCAAAGGCATCAAATAACCAAATCCCGGCGTCCCGGTCGCCTGCGCTAATTCCATGGGCCAAAGGAACCGATCGCTTGGCGCACCCATTTTAATTAGAGTCTCCAGCGCCTTCTGCTGTTCGGCCGTGCCTGAAGCCGCGTAGTACCATTTCAGTGCGACAGGTCTGCCGCCGAGAATTGCGCGATACACTTCTCCCTGGCCACCGCCGCCGAGAAAACTTCCCACCACGCAACTTGAACGCGACGAGGTCGTCTGAACTTTCTGATTGGGTTTGAGGATTTGATCCATTCTAGTCGCTCGTTCAAACCGTCGAGGCGCTCACTGCGAATCTGAGCCCGCCAAATCGGACGACCTCTAAGGCTCAGCGCTCTTCCGACCCGATCTGGGCATGCCGGTCGTTTTATTCTTTGACTTCCCTCCCGCTGACTCCGGCGAACAAATAATCCCAAGCGTAACATCATCGCCGCTGCCGGCATTCGTAGAATCAGTTAGCCATGTCTCCAGATTGTCTTTCACCTTGTCGACGCCTTCTGCGCGAATCGCGGTAAGTATGTCAGAGCCAACTTTCAGAAACCCGGACTCGTCACGAAACGAATTCGGATAACCATCGGTTGCGAGAAGGATCAAAGCGGGACGTTCATTAGTGATCGGCTGAAAGCCGACTCGGAAATCCCGCCAGGCGTCGGGAGCGCAAAGCGAAGTGGTCTCGTTGGCGAAAAGGCGTTCGTCTTTGGCCAGAGGCCGGGACACCTGAGCCTGATCGTCGACGGTCAGGATTTCACCGTCGCCG